>JAEEGL012373788.1_pt1 | contig 10790 bp, 5 predicted proteins | sample 9134231 | NCBI WGS metagenome assembly JAEEGL01 (sample SAMN16246548, study PRJNA631951) | gut metagenome | biome: gut microbiome; feature: rumen; material: fiber-attached | host: Bos | place: Iran: Karaj | collected 2018-10
AGGACAAGTCCGTCACCGCCGCGGCGGACGAGAAAACGAAGGACGACGAGGACGACGTGGAGGCCGACGACTACTACACCCCGGACCTCGCACCCTTCGACCTCCGCGGCCCGGTCTTCGGCGCGAAGCACTTTGGCGACGAGCACACCGTGCCGGTCTATGTCCTCTTCGGCGAGGAGGGCTTCTTGAAGAGCGTCACAAAGGTTGACGTGGAAGGCGTGGCCGAGGGAGCCGGAGGGGAGCGCGACCGCAAGAACCGCATCAACCGTCTGGCGTTTCCGTCGGACGATCCGTGGGTCAGCAACTTCGACTACGACAGTGACACCATGCTGCCCACCGAATACACCAATGAGAACCAGATGGGCAACTTCACGACAGAGAAGTTTGAACGCGACGACGACGGCACCATCACGGAGGCTACGTTTACCGAGGGCGTACACGGCAATATCGTGTCGGAAGACGAACCATTTGACATCAAGTTCAGCAACCTTGACGGCCATGGCAACTGGCAGCGCTGCGACGTCACCATCCAAGGCTACACCGTCACCTACAAGCGCCTCATCATCTATAAGGGCGAGGAGAACGTCTTGGAGCAAGAGATAGCCAAGGCCCGCGAGGTAGACCCGGCTATCAAGGACTTCATCGTTGACATGTATGAGAACCAGCGCTACAACGACGAGCCGTTCATCAAGGCCCATTGCACCGACCGCATGCTCGATTTCCTGAAGGCGAACTACGACTACGACGGTGAGGGCTATGCCGTGTGGATGTTCCGTACCAGCGGTCAGGACGGCAAGCCCGGTGCTGAAGGACAGCCTGACAAGGTGCTGAGCGTGACCAAGGACGCCGAGGGGTGGTATCACTACCAGTTCACCGACGGCGGATGGCGGGGCGAGAACCGCATCAAGGCCTTCAACGAGAACGGCAAGATTGTCGTCGACAGGCTGGAGCGCGTCTATGACGAGTGCGCCGAGGCCAACAACTGACCATCGCCCGTTGGCTGAACGATTCAGCCTGTTCGTTGAACATCTTTGACCGTTTGGTCCATTCTGCCTACCTTTGCAGAAAATTTATTCAACTTCCGCAAGCTCAGCTTGTTTCAGTTGATAGAGGTGAGAGGTGAGAGGTAAGATGTGAGAGAATAGCTTGCACGCCCAGATGAGATGAGAAATGAAAAATGAGAAATGACAATGATGAGACATGAAGCGGAAGAACTATCCTCTCACTTCTCACCTCTTACCTCTCCCCTCTAAAAAAATATATACTAAAAAGGTAACGACAATGAAGAAATGGACCCTCACCTTGCTGGCCGCGGCAGCTTTGGAAGCGCAGGCTGGCGACTACACCTACAAGTACCTGGTGCTCACCGATGCGCAGGGCAACACCACGTCGGTCTCTACTGACGGGCTGACGCTCAGCGTGGCCGACGGCAACCTGGTGGCCACCAACAGTCTTGGCACTGCCACCTTCGCGCTCAGCCAACTGGCATCGATGGCTTTCTCAGAATCGGCCACCAGTGCCGTCACTGCCATCAACGCCCTGCCTGGCAACGATGCCCCCATAGAGGCATTCACCACCGGCGGCGTCAGCATGGGCACCTTCGGCAGCATGAGCCAGTTGAGGGCCACGCTCAGCAAGGGCGTCTACATCGTCAAGCAGAATGGAACAACGAAAAAGATCACTGTGAAATGAAAAAGGTATTAGTTTTTGTAATAGCGCTGCTGGCCGGGATGGCATCACAGGCGAAGACGCTGAACGTTGAAGTGGGCAGCGTCACCTACCAGATTCCGGCTGAGCAGGCCGGCGAGATGGTCTATGAGAACGGACAGACGCTGACCATTCTGAACAAGACCTTCACGCTGACCGACATCGCACAGATGTACGTCGACGACACCGAGGTCACTGACAACAGCGTCAGCGTCAGCTATGACGGCACGTCGGCAAAGGTCTGTGTGGCTGGCAACATAGCGCAGTACCTCACCATAGCTGTCAGCGGGGCACATGTCAGCATCACCCAGAGAAGCGACGTGGCCGAGGAGATTACCTACAGTCTCAGTGGCAGCAGCAGCGACGGCGAGTTCTATATGGCTGGCTCGTATAAGGCCACCGTCGAGCTGCGTGGACTGACGCTGACCAACGCCACGCCCGTCTACAGCGGCGCTGCCATCAACATCATGAATGGCAAGCGCATTGCCCTGAGCGTGAAGAACGGCACCACCAACGTGCTCACCGACTGCGCCAATCCCACTACCGAACTGGCGCAGAAGGCCGCCCTCTACTGCAAGGGACACCTGGAGCTGAAGGGCAAGGGCACGCTGACCGTCAACGGCAAGTATGCCCACGCCATCAAGAGCGCCGAGTACATGTCGCTGAAGAATGCCACCATCAACGTCGCCGAGGCTGTCAGCGATGGTCTGTCGTGCGATGAGTACTTCCTCATGGAGAGTGGCACGCTGACCGTGAAGGGCGTGGGCGACGACGGCATCCAGTGCGACATCGACGGCACGACCTCTACCGGCGAGACCGCCGACCACGAGGACGAGGACTCAGGCAACATCTACATCAACGGCGGCGAGCTGAACCTCACCACCACGGCGGCCGGAGCGAAGTGCATCAAGGCTGACAGCATAGCCTATGTAAACGCTGGCACCCTGACGCTCAACGCTTCCGGCACGGTGGACACCAGCGATGCCTCTGACCCGTCGTATGTGACGGCCATCAGTGGTGGCAAGGTGGTCATCAACGGTGGTACCATCGCCATCACCGTCAAGGGTACGGCGGGACGTGGCATCAAGGCCAATGATGTGGAGACCAACGGCGGCGAGCTGACCATCGTCAATAGCTCGGCGCCCACCACCATCAGCAGCGACGTGAAGAGTGGCAAGGGCATCAAGGGCCTGAACATCGCCCTTAACGCAGGCACCATCAGCATCACCATGAGCGGCAATGCCAGCAAGGCCATCAGGGCCGGCGACGGCACGCAGACTACTTCCGGCGGCGGCGGCGGTGGCGGCGGCTGGGGTGGCTGGGGCGGTGGCCCCGGCGGTCCTGGCGGTGGTCCTGGTGGTGGCGGCATGGGTGGCGGCAGCTCGTGGAGCAATGTCACGGGCAGCTACACACAGGGCACGGCCGACGGCAACGGTCCCACCCTCACCGTCAAGCAGACAGGCTCAGCCTACAGCTCATCGTCGGCCAAGGCCATCAAGGCCATCTGCGCCGTCACCCTCTACGGCGGCACCACCGAGGTGGAGACCACAACCAACGGCGCTGAGGGACTGGAGTCGAAGACCAGCGTCGACGTTCGCGGCGGACAGCACTACCTGAAGTGCTACGACGACTGCATCAACTCGTCAGGGAAGATCATGTTCAACGGCGGCACCACGGTGTGCTATTCCACGGGCAACGACGCCATCGACTCTAACGCCGGCACCAGCGGCGCCATCACCATCGGCAACGGCTATGTGCTGTCGTATATGACCAAGGGCGACCCCGACGAGGCTTTCGACTGCGACAACAACAACTACATCCAGATTACAGGCACGGGCATCGCCATCGGAGCGGGAGGTGCGCAGAGCAGCACCACGGGCACCATCAGTGGCGCCAAGCAGGGCTACTCCTTCCCCGGCACCGTCAGCTTCAGGGCCAATGTCTACAACACCCTGTCGGATGCCTCGGGCAACAACCTCGTCACCTTCCAGCTGCCGGCTGCCATCAATAGCAGGTGCACCTTCATCACCGCCAAGGGCATGGTGAGCGGACAGAAGTACGACATCTACTCGTCGACCACCGCGCCCACTGATGCCTCCATCGCCTGGCATGGCTTCTACATCGGCTCCACGGCGAAGGGCACCACGCAGGTGAAGACCGGCATCACCGCCAAGTAGTAGTCAGAACAGAAGCCCCCTACGGTTCACCGAGGGGGCTTCTGTTCTATTGAACTTTTCCACCCTTAAAAGTTTTAAGGGTGGCAAACTTGAGTTATTCAGTGAAGGGAGGTGTCGAGCAGGTATCTCATAGCATCAGCATTGGGTCTTTCACCCAGACTTCGCCCTGGTGCCTTCTGGCGGCTTCCACGTACTTGTTACGTGCCGGCTTTGCGGCATTGATGGCTTTTCTCTCCTCGGGGGTGAGTTTCTTCCTCCTTCTTGAGGGCTTTCTTGTTGTCCTTGCTTCCATAATCGTCGTTGTTTGCACGTTTCGCGTGCAAAGATACACAATTTCCGCGATATTATCGCAAAATCCCTCAAAATAATTATGCAAACTATACTCTTTCCTCTGAAAAAACACAATTATCTTACATACTTACATTCGCTATTGATTACCAAATAGTTACGTGATATGTAACTTACATTTATCTTACATTATTCAACTTTCGCAATCTCGCTTGCTTCAGTTGATAGAGGTGAGAGGTGAGAGAATAGTTTGCACGCCCAGATGCAAATGATGAAAAATGAAGCGGCAGAGGTATCCTCTCACCTCTCACCTCTTACCTCTCACCTCTAATCTCATCTCTCACCTCTATTAATAAGGGAACTGGAAGAAATAGTGCACCAAGTGCACCTATTAGTCTTAAACGGCTGACTTTCAAGCCGTTGGTTGGTGCACCAAGTCTTCGTTCGTGCACCGATGGTGCACCAGGTGCATCCGAGGGGGCAGTAGGTGGGGCTTAGGTGCATTTGGTGCACCATTGAGAGTTATTGGTGTACCTGTTAACGACTTGCAAGTCAGTGGGATTTGCGCTAAAGGTGCACTTGGTGCACTATTTTTTTCGACTTCCTTATTATATAGCAACTAATGCTGTACCTGCTACAATAAGTCGGCACTTGGTGACAGCCAGGAGCCGACTTATTCCAATAACTCAACGACTTATTCTCATAACTCATTGACTTATTCTCATAACTCGGCCACTTATTCTCATCTTTCGGCCGGATGATACGCTAAAGCGTCTTTGACAAAACAAAATAAAACCGACAAAACAAAATAAAACAGGGTTTTGTTATCTGTTATGTTTTTTCTTGTTTTTCTTGTTTTTATCCCAAACCCATATAAAGCATTTCCTTTACACCAGTAGAATAAAAAGCTATTTATAGAGGAAATCGGTCATTGAAGGTTGTTCTGAAACAAATTGGCATAATACGCATAATTTTATTTCACAAATAGGTATATTTTATGATTATTTGTGGATGAAATTATGGTAATTATGATAATTAGTTTCTAAAGACCAATTTGGGTTTATGAAAGACGCTTTAGCGTAAAAGTATAGTCCGTGGAGCGTGCGCAGGGTCACACCCCTAAATACGCTAAAGCGTCTTTGACAAAACAAAATAAAACCGACAAAACAAAATAAAACAGGGGCTTGTTATCTGTTATGTTTTTTCTTGTTTTTCTTGTTTTTTTTTGTTTTATGAAAGACGCTTTAGCGTAAAAGCGTAGTCCGTGGAGCGTGCGTGGGGGTCACACCCCTTTCATGGTCAGGGCGATGCGGTGACGGCGGTAGTCCACCTCGAGCACCTTCACGGTGACGTGCTGGTGCAGCTTCACCACGTCGGAGGGGTGGGCGATGCGCCGGTTGGCCAACTGCGAGATGTGCACCAGCCCGTCCTGATGGACGCCGATGTCGACGAAGGCGCCGAAGTTCGTGATGTTCGTCACGATGCCCGGTAGGATCATGCCCTCCTCGAGGTCGTCCATGGTCTGCACGCGACTGTCGAAACTGAACTCCTCAATCTGCTCACGTGGGTCACGGCCAGGCTTCTCCAGCTCGTGCATGATGTCGGTCAGTGTGGGCAGACCTTTCTCAGCCGTCACATAGCGGTTGATGTCCACGCGTGTGCGCAGCTCCTTGTCGCTGATGAGGTCGGCCACGGTGCAGTGCTGGTCGTGCGCCATCTGCTCCACCAGGTCGTAGCTCTCGGGGTGCACGGCGCTGTTGTCCAGAGGGTTCTTTGCCCCGGGAATGCGCAGGAAGGCGGCACACTGCTGGTAGGCGGCAGGTCCCAGGCGTGGCACCTTCTTCAGCTGTGAGCGGCTGGTGAAGGCACCGTGCTCGCGGCGGTAGTCCACGATGTTCTTCGCCAGCGTCGGGCCCAGACCGCTGACATACTGCAGCAGGTGTGCCGAGGCGGTGTTCAGGTTGACGCCCACCTGGTTGACGCAACTCTCCACCGTCTGGTCCAGCTGGTGTTTCAGCTTCGTCTGGTCCACGTCGTGCTGGTACTGTCCCACGCCGATGCTCTTCGGGTCAATCTTCACCAACTCGGCCAGCGGGTCCATCAGTCGGCGCCCTATGCTGACGGCGCCGCGCACGGTGACGTCCTCGTCAGGGAACTCTTCGCGCGCCACCTTCGACGCAGAGTAGATGGAGGCACCATCCTCAGAGACGATGAAGAGAGTGGGGGACCCACCCCTGGGAGCCCCTCGCCCGGGAGCCCCTCCCCCGACCCCTCCCCTGGGAGGGGAGTATATAGACTTGTCCGCTGAAGACTTGTCGGTAGATTCAGCGGAAGAGGTGACTACTCCCCTCCCTAACGGGAGGGGCTGGGGGGAGGGTCTGTAGGGGGCGTTGGGTGTGTCTGGCCTGTTGTGTATATCCTTTATAATATCCTCTATGAATGCCCTTGTCTCCCTGCTGGCGGTGCCGTTGCCGATGGCGATGGCCTCGATGCGGTAGCCGCTCAGCATCTGCTGCACGTGGACGGTGGCCTGCATGCGACGGTTCACGGGCGGGTGGGGGAAGATGGCCTCATGGTGCAGCAGGTTGCCCTGCTCGTCGAGGCACACCACCTTGCAGCCGGTGCGGAAGCCGGGGTCGATGGCCATGACGCGCTTCTGCCCGAGGGGTGCCGAGAGGAGCAACTGGCGCAGGTTGTCGGCAAAGACGCGGATGGCCTCCTCATCGGCCTGCTCCTTGCTCAGGTTGGTGAACTCCGTCTCTATCGAGGGCTTCAGCAGTCGCTTGTAGCTGTCCTCGGCGGCCTCGGCCACCAGCCGGCCACAGACGTTGTTGGTGCGCACCCACTGGCGCTGCAGACGGTCGATGCACTCCTGGTCGTCCACGGGGTCGATGCTCAGGCGGAGGATGCCCTCGGCCTCGCCCCGGCGCATGGCCAGCAGACGGTGGCTGGAGCAGCGCTTCAGCGGCTCGTGCCAGTCGAAGTAGTCGCTGTATTTCTGCGCCTCGTCGCTGTTCTCCTTCGCCTTCACCACCTTCGACGTGATGATGGCGGTGCGGCGGTAACTGCCGCGCAGTTGCTGCCGCGACCGCTCGTCCTCGCTGATGGTCTCGGCGATGATGTCCTGGGCGCCCTTGATGGCGTCAGCGACACTCAGTTGAGAGTTGAGAGTTGAGAGTTGAGAGCGGGCGACCTGCTCCACGTCCTGCTCGCGCTGCAGCATGATGAGCTGTGCCAGCGGCTCCAGCCCCTGCTCGCGGGCCACCTGTGCACGTGTGCGGCGGCGCGGCTTGTAGGGCAGGTAGATGTCCTCCAACTCGGTGGCGTCCCAGCACTGGCTGATGCGCTGCTGCAGCTCGGGTGTCATCTTGCCCTGCTCGGTGATGGTCTTCACCACGGTGTCCTTCCGCTTGCCTATCTCTTTCAGCCGCTCGTACTCGTCGTTGATGGCGGCGATGGCCACCTCATCGAGGGCGCCGGTGCGCTCCTTGCGGTAGCGTGAGATGAACGGGATGGTGCAGCCCTCGTCGAGCAGCGCCAGGGTGTTGCCTACGGCCTCGACGGTGAGGTGGAGGGCCTGGGCAATGAGTGTTGCAAAGTCTTTCTTTTCCATAGTTGTTGGCAAAGGTACGAATAAGTGAGCGAAAAACAAAAGAAAATCTCATTTTCTTTCGTTTTTCCGAACGGCAGTACCTTCGGGCGAAGCCCAAAGGTACGAAGATGTGGCGAAAAACAAAAGAAAATCTCATTTTCTTTCGTTCTTCCGAACGGCAGTCCCAATTGGTCTTTAGAAACTAATTATCATAATATGCATAATTACAACCACAAATAATCTTAAATTATGCGTATTTGTGGAATAAATTATGCGTATTATGCAAATTTGTTTCAGAACGACCTTCAACGACCGATTTAGGTTTATCAATAAGTCAGGTTACTCGTACTGCTCAAAAAAAACACGGATGGCGTGGTGCCATCCGTGAATTATTTTGAGCAGTAGGCCTCAAGTTAGAAGCCCTCCTCTTCTTCTTCCTCGTCATCCCATTCGTCGTAACGGCGGCGGCCACGGCGACGGGAGAGCAAGTTGTTCCTGTTATTTTCTGTGCCATCGATGGGCAGCGATTCGCAGACCATCTGTTGCATGGCCACGGTTGTGAGCAGTGTGGCGGGCTGCATATACTGTTTCTTCATAGTCGTTTCTTTTTAGAGTTCAACAGATAATAAGATGTGTTTACTTCAGCACGACCTTCTTGCCGCCGATGATGTAGAGGCCCTTCGTGGGCTTCTGCACGCGCTGGCCGCTCAGGGTGTAGACACCATTGTCCATCGTCGAGACGGCATTGCTGACGGTCTCGATGCCAGTGGTTGTGTCACTAAACACGATGCTCAGGGCACGGGCTCCGGTGGGATTCGGGTCAAGTAACGGCAGTACCACGCGGCCTTCGAGGGCAGTATAGTTGCCGTTAGCATCGGCGACAGTCCACTGCTTGAAGCAAGCACCGTTGGTGTCATCCTTGGCCAGCACGAAGGGTTTGCAGCCTTCTTCAAGGCCAACAGTTGCGTTATAGACCTTCAGCAGATTATCTCTCGTTTCATCGACATTAATAACGGTTTCCAGCGCGTAGGTGCCTGCCTCGGCCTTGACAATCACCGGTGTACCCTGCGGTACGGCCTCGACTTTTGTCAGCGTCACGCTGGTCTCGGTACTGGCGGTAGCGATATAGGCGGTAACATTATCACCGAAGTCTACGTTGTCCTCAGCGATATAGGTGGCCCAGCCGGCGTCGGTCACAGTGACTGTTGCGGGACAGTCAGCCTCTGCGTTGTACTTGTAGAGCTGGATGGCTTTTTGGGAACCGTCCTTATAATAGCGGAATCGCTTATCATTTATATTAGAATTGTAGTTAAGTATCATTTTTTCAGTATCGGATATCGTTATGTAGACGATGGCATTTCCGCCTTCGTCAAAACTGAAATAGTTGTGATAAGTTTCCGCTTTTTTATCCTGGTTCAATCCATTTCGATAGGAAGTAACACCAATATAGTCCCCAGAAGCACTCTGCAATGTTCCTGCTTTCGGACTGATGGTAAACACAGCGTTAGAATTAGCTTCAGTCGCTTTGATCATGTCTTCATAGATTACCACCGGGATGTTGTTGAATGCGGCATCCAGTGTTCCAAGGCCACCGTTAAAGGCGACGCTCTCATCCTTATAAACAATGAGGTATTTCCCATATGTCAAGTCTGAGGTGCTGGTAACCTTCACGAACGCGCCCATTCCTGGAACGATTTCCTCAACATATGCAGCCTGGGTGATTGTAATCAACTCAGAGCACACATCGTTAGCATTGTCATCAAGGGCATAGACCTTCATGTAAGCCGTGCGGGCTTCGTCGGTGTTAGCCTCAATGGTGTAGAAAAGGTTTTTGTCATTGTCTATTCCTGCGTCAATCCAGTCGTAATCAACTTCTCTACCATTGGCGTCGCAGAAATAAACATTAGCAACAACTTCGCTTATGTTGTTATAGGTAACGTTGATGGTTCCTTCAGTCTCTTCGGCAGTAACATTAATATTTTTCTCAGAAACACTAATAGAGGGGATAGGTTCACTTGAGGGTAATGCAATAGTGATAGGGCCAACGCCAACGTTTGAGCCTTTGGTAAAATATAGCTTTACATATCTGTCAGTTTCTGCAAAGCTTTTTGTAGATTCCAAGTTTAAAACATCATTGCTTTTACCGCTTATAGTCAATTCTTCAATGTTTTTAAACTCCTTACCGTCAGCAGATCCCTGGACAGTAATTTTCGATGTGGTAGCACCTCCAATCATCTTGACACCAATTGTAACCTTGCCTGGCTGACCGTCAGTCTTTATCAAAATATATTTTCCAGTTGCACTAAACTTGATGAGATATGGGGCATTACCAGAAGCATAATCATTTCCATCTGCATTTACTGTCACACCAGGTGTGGCTTCAAGGTCAGCACTTGCACCACCTTCCCAGCTAAAAGGCAGAGTCACATAATCCTTATTAACGCTAACTGTCACAGTGACATTCTCGCTGGGCATGATGAACTTGTTCCCTGCAATAGCTTCTCCGTTTACACTCCATGTGGCAACATAGTTCTCATAGCCAGTAGCAGGAGTATATGACAGGGTCACTTCCGTGTTAGGAGCCACAGGACTCGCGGGGCTCATGGAATATGTTCCAAAGTCATCTGCAGCAGGTAATGTCACTGTGTAGTTCGTGGGAGTAGGTGTGTCACCGCCGCTGCTGTAGGTCACGGCAACGCTCTTCACGTAAAGGGCCTTCGCGGCAGATGAAGGCTTTGTTACGGTCACTACAATGGCACCGCTGGCGGAGCCTGTAAAGGTATAGTCAGCAGCACTTGCGGTCAGGGACTGTGGATCGCCACCGAAGGCCTGACCACCCACCGTGACATCGACCGTGGCAGTAACGCCTGAAGCGGTGCTGGCGTTGACCACAATCTTTGTAATGGTACTAGTGATGCCGCTGGTAGAAAGTTTAATGTATTGTACAGCAGCTGAACCAGTTCCATAATGGATACCTTTAGTGCTGTCAAAAGTTGACTCGGTGCCATCCGATGTAACGGCCCATG
>JAEEGL012624199.1_pt1 | contig 10790 bp, 11 predicted proteins | sample 9134231 | NCBI WGS metagenome assembly JAEEGL01 (sample SAMN16246548, study PRJNA631951) | gut metagenome | biome: gut microbiome; feature: rumen; material: fiber-attached | host: Bos | place: Iran: Karaj | collected 2018-10
GATATGAGCCATTATTCCGATATTACGATAGTCTTTTAAACTATATTCACGAGCCATAATAATTTCCTTTCTAGATTACCATCTGTAATGAGCGAATGCTTTATTAGCTTCTGCCATACGATGTGTATCTTCACGTTTTTTAACAGCTGCACCAACACCATTTGATGCATCAATAATTTCGTTTGCAAGGTTTTCAGCCATTGAGTGTCCACCTCTTAAACGAGCATAGTTAGTTAACCAACGTAATGCTAAAGCTTGTTTACGTTCAGGTCTAACTTCAACTGGTACTTGGTAGTTTGCACCACCAACACGACGAGATTTAACTTCTAATGAAGGTGCTATATTTTCAATAGCTCTTGTAAATACTTCAAGTGGTTCTTCACCAGTTTTTTCTTTTACCATTTCAAAAGCTTGATAATAAATCTTTTGAGCAGTTCCTTTTTTACCATCTAACATTAAAGCATTAATAGCTTTTGTAACTAATTTAGAATTATATAGTGGATCTGCAAGTACATCTCTTCTTGTAGCACGTCTTTTACGCATATTAATCCTCCTCTTCTTTATTTATATATTTATTTACTATTTAGTAGTTTTTGGTTTTTTAGTTCCGTATTTAGAACGACCTTGACGACGTTTTTCAATTCCAGCAGTATCCATAGTACCACGAATAATGTGATAACGAACACCGATTAAGTCTTTAACACGTCCTCCACGAATTAATACAACACTGTGCTCTTGTAAGTTATGTCCTTCTCCAGGAATATAAGCTGTTACTTCAGTACCATTACTTAATCTAACACGAGCGTATTTTCTTAAAGCTGAGTTTGGTTTTTTTGGAGCCATAGTTCCAACACGAGTACAAACTCCACGTTTTTGTGGTGAATTTTGAACAGTTTGTTTTTTATCTTTACTGTTGTATCCAACGTTTAAAACTGGGGCTTTACTTTTTCTAACCTTATCTTTTCTTCCTTTTCTTACTAATTGATTAATTGTAGGCATATTAGTCCTCCTCTCTCTTTGCACACATCCAGGTGTTTCATATTGACACTTTTATTAAGGTTTACATAGGTAAACCTCAAGTTGAATGCAACAATATATTAACATTTTAGAATATGCTTGTCAACACTTTTTTTAAATAAAAAAGAGGAATGTAAACTATTCCCCTTTTGCTAATTTAGCAGCTACTAATTTTCTTTGTTCCTTTAAGTATACAGTGCATGGATTTCTATAATCATAAGACGCCACTCTTGTTGGTTTGAAAACACCCATTAAGTTTGTAATAAATATATAAAATACAAATATTACAACTCCTGATAATACTATAAATAATAATAATGATGTTATTGTAAAACCTTTATTATCCATACTCGTTCCCCCTTTAGAACAATTCTTCTTGTTTTATATTATCCTTAAATTTATATAACTTAGCTGGTCTTCCACATACACCTTCTAAGTATTCTCCTGTTTCCTCAATTAAATCTAAACTTACGAACTTTTTACGGAAATTTCTACGATCTAAGCTCTTTCCTAATACTTGTTCAAAAGTTTTTTGCATTTCTGGTAGAGTAAAATCACTTGGAAATAAACTTTTTAATATGTTTATATTCATAATTCTCTTTCTAAGTAAGTCTTTAGCACGTTTAATTATTTCTTCGTGGTCAAATCCTACTTTAGGAAGTTCAGATAATTTATACCATTTACTCTCAATATTTTTTCTTTCTTCACGATTAATCTCAACACTAGTTGAGTCAACTAATCCTAAAAACGTAATTGCTAGAACTCTATTATCTGGATATCTATTAACATTACTCATTACTGGTCCTTGTTCAATATACACATTCATTAATCCAGTTTGATCAAAAACAGCATCTGTTATACTGTCTTCAATTGTAACTTGATTATTTAGTATACAACCTGGTAATATCCAATATCCTTTATATGGATCAACCTTATTCTTGATAAGTAGTACTTCAATATCGCCTTTATTTACGGTAAATACACTTATCAAGGTCTCTACAATATTATTTTGTTCTTTAGTAAAAGTACCCATAATATTTCTCCTTCTAACAATCGCAGGTTATATTTTATAAGAAAAACATTATTTTGTCAATTCGATTCTTTTTATAATAAAGTATCTACAGTCATAAGCACAATAATTTTTAATATAGTCTTTAATACTTTCATAATCGTTAATATTATTCCTTAATTTATTCTGCTTGTCACAAAAACCCTTTAAGCGTAACTTACCATAAGCCCAATCACCAAATATGTAGTCATAATTATTAAAATAATCTGTTAAATATTCAGTTAAGGCTTCAGTATCTAGTCCATCTTTATAGTTTTCAATAACTTCGTAATCTTTGTCATTAATTTTAATTTTTTTCATTAATACACCCCACTAAATCCTGGTGCTATTTCAGCATACTTATTATAAACTGAATTACCATTCCATGTAATGAATCCACCTTTTAAACCACTATCATATAAACCTTTTACTTGAGATCTTAATTCATTAGCACCATAATTTATTTTAGGTTCATGAATAGCATTATAAGCTTGAATCCATGTTCTTACATGAGCTGGTGTTGGTATTTCGTTTTGTCTAGCCGCAGCTTCTTTGCCCCAAGCTAGCATTAAATTATATGGGTGTTGCCATGGAATACTTAATCCATAAGACCCTTTGGCAAAATGATCAGGATATGGCATTCCACTTATTACATCTACTATATTAGATATGGCTGGCCAATATTGACCGTAGGCTGTTACATAAGTACTTGCACATTCACCAAATACATCAGCTGAAAGATAAACATGTTTTTTATGAATTTCATCAGCCGCATACATTAAGAAAGCTTGAATAGCTTGTGCTTTTTCTTCATTATATACGTTTCTAAAATCTTTTCCGTTTTTAGAATATCTATATGAAGCTTCTGGGAATCTTACATAGTCATATTGAATTTCATTAAATCCAAATAAATCTATTGCTTCTAAGGCTAAGCGAACATTGAATTCCCAAGCTTTTCTACTATATGCGCTAACCCAAGTAGTTCCTGCTATACACTCATTTGGATTGTCTTTAGCATATTGTGTGTCATTAAATGTTACAATTCGCCCTATTACATAGAACCCAGCCGCCTTTATTTTATCGACTGCAGCTTTATAAGCTTCAACACTTCCCATTGCTGTATTGTAACTTGATGGCGACAATTTTTGAGCAAGTGGTGACTTGTAAGCTAAAGCTCCATCTTTGATATCAACTACAAACGCTGTAGCACCCGCTTGTTTTCCTAAGCTTATATATTTATCAACAGCATTTAAAATATAGGGACTGCCGTTTAAATAGTATGTCTTCGCGTTATCAACAAAAGCATTATCTTCAAAAGCAGGATGTTCATATGGATAATAGTCTAAATTTGCCGCATATCCGCCATATAATTCATAATTAAACTTTCTCCCCTTATGTTTATCATAAACACCATTTTCATTGTACATAGCTTTAGCTGATTCCTCAGTATCAACTAGGTATTTTTCATAAACATATCCAAAATCTGTATCATTTAATTTTATCTTGTACATATTGACTTTTCCACTATCTAAAATAGTATCAAAACCAGCTAACTCTACTTTAGTTCCCTTTTTTAGGAAACTCTTAATAGTTACATCATCTGATGATTCATAGATAGTTGAGCTTGTACGAATATATTTTTCTTTTTCTTTAACCGATTCTTCATATGTATTTACTATATATTCTGGTTTTACCAAATAGTCTTTTTCATTATATTTAATTTTACGATAGATTATTTCTACATCGTCATCCTTTTTTTTAGGATTTTTTTTATCTATTTGCTTTACTTGTTTTTCATATAGAACTACCTTAGTACCTCTTGTTATTTCGCCGTTTTCTTTAAATGTTTCTAAATCATAAGTTTTAATTTTATAATCAAGTGACCCTAAATATGCATCGCTAGTTGGATCAATTAGACTAGCTAGATAAAGGTCATATCCTTTCTTACCTAAAAAGGCAATTAATGCAATTACTAAAATAATCAAAACTATGAAAGGCCACTTAAATTTTCTCTTTCTTTTTTTATTCATAATAGTATCTCCAATTCTATAAAAATTATAGCATGTGAAAGGTTTTTTATCAACTTATTTTATATAACAAAAAAGATAACTAAACGTTATCTTTTATCATGTATAATTCATTATCATTTAGAATATTAAATCTTAGTTCGCTTATACCCATTTCATAATATTTATTAAGGTTATTTAGCTTTCTAATTTTTGAATTATATATATACATCAAATTATCTTCTTCGCGAACTTCGTATATAGTAGAAAATCTATCTTTAATGTATCCCTTATTCGGCAAATTGTAGTAACTTAATAGTTTGAATTTTGAAATCATCATTTCTTCTCTGCCGAATACGATTAAGGCTAAATTAGGATTTGCGTTATACCTATTTTTATAAGCTTCAATTAAATCTTTTATTTGAGTGTCAGTTAATTCATAAGACAGTGTTATTCTTTTAACTCCCAAAGAGTTAAGTAAAGCTACGGAATAAGAATTTACGACATTTAGTGAAAAGTCAGTAATTACAGATTTATACTTCCTTACACTTCCTAATTCTCCAACTAGAAGAGGTTCATCATATGATAAATGATGTTCTAAAACTCTTGGAATCTTTCTTATTACTTTTTTATCTTTTACTTCATCGAATAACAAACTATCAACATAATACAAATCAAAATTTAAGTTTTTGGCTTTTTCGTAAGTTTTCTGATCTTTCACATAGACGGATTTTAACTTTTCAATTGGGTAATCCGTTACTTTACGACTATAACTTGCCTTACGATAGAATTTTTTATGACATTCATACCTGATATCAAGCAACTTATTTATGGCTTCTCTTCGTACTTCATTTATTTCCCTAATCGAAACAAAGGCATTCCCGTCATAATCTAGAACTATATTTTTAAATTTACAAACTGTTCCACCAGTTTTCTCAATTTGCTCAAGGACTTTCTCACGAGAAGTTGGTTGATTAATTGCCTTTTCTATAGGTGTATTTCCCTCTGCTTTAGCAACCACGATACCATCACTAATTTCTACTTGAATTGGTTCACCTACGCATATTTTAATCTTACCAGTTATATATATTTTTCGAAGATCAACTTCAAGGGCATTTGCTATATCTAAGTGAACTTTATAGTCAGATGTCTTTAAAACTTTATTATTTATCGTAACAAATTTAGTTGTAGGTATAGCTACTATTTGACCTGGTTTAGCTGAAGAAACTTCTTTACTGTCTACGAGCATTTTAGTAACAATTAATCCTTCGTCATCACCGTTTGAATTAATAAATCTAATTCCATCATTAATAACTAACTCTTCAACTAATTTTATATATACTAGGCCTCTTTCTTTTTTAATGACATGACCTAGTTCGACACCTAAATTGTTTGGCCTAAATGGATTAATAAAATTCTTATTTTCCTCGTGAAAAATAAAGCCTTTTGTGTATTCACGATTGAAAGTTTTCATAAGATTCTTTAATTCCTCTTTATCGATTACAACTTTTTTAGTTTCAAAATATGAATCAACAGCTTTACGATATAACTTGGTAACTAAATAAACATATTCAGGCGACTTCATTCGCCCTTCAATTTTCAAACTATCCACACCTATTTCTATTAATTGTCCTAAATTTTCCAAGCAGTTTAAATCTTTAGTACTAAGGTTATATTTTTCTTTATTGACTATTTTTTTATTGCTATCTAACACATCGTATTTTAATCTACATGAACCCGCACATGTACCTCTATTACCACTTCGTCCTCCAATTAAACTACTCATCAGACATTGACCTGAGTAGCTTACGCATAAAGCTCCGTGGACAAAAATCTCAAGTTCGATATCTGTGTTATCTTTAATCTCTTTTATTAATTCTATGGGAGTTTCCCTTGCTAAAACGGCCCTCTTGAAGCCCATTTCTTCAACAAGTTTTACTCCTTCTAAATTATGAATATGCATTTGTGTAGATGCATGAACTTCTAAATCAGGAAATGTTTGTCTAACTAAATCTGCCATTCCTATATCTTGGATAATAATTGCATCAACATTATTCTTATGAAGAAAATCAATATAATTAATAAATATTTCTACCTCATTTTCATAAACAAGAGTATTTACAGTTACATAAACTTTTACGCCATATCCATGACAGTAAGTTACTGCTTCAATTAGTTCTTGCTCAGAAAAATTTTTCGAGAATGCTCTGGCTCCAAAAATTTGGCCACCTAAATATACGGCATCACAACCAGCTGTTACCGCAGCTTTTAAACATAGCATATCACCAGCCGGAGAAAGTATTTCTGGTTTCTTCATATTATCACCCACCAAAATTATAACATAAAAGAGATAAATTTAATCATTTATCTCTTAATACTCATTAGCAAGATCTTCCTCCACCGCCATGGCTGGAACCGCTAGAACTACTATGTCCACCGCTAAATCCACCACCACCGGAGCCTGAACTAGAGGAAACTGTATAAGAACTTGTATGTGATGATACAAATTTATCATTACTAACACGGATAGCCATAGATTCAGAATCTATATATTCATTTGCATCTGTCAATTTTTTTACCATCTTATTTTTAGAACGCATTCTTAAAATTGTAATTAAGGTAACAAGTGATGATATACCTATGGCAGTGCCAAAAGGAAAATCATATCGTCCAGATTCAAAAGTCGTTCTATTACCAAACTGATCATATATATATCCGTTTTTATCCATTGTTACATCTTTGTATTTATTTGGAAGTCCTTTAGCGTAATTGTTCTCAACAGCTGTTAAAAAATCCATAAAGCCATTAAAATAATAGTCATTATGCATTCCAAAATACATACTATCTAATATATTATCTATACGATCCTGTGGAAAATATAATTGTGCTTGACCAGTTGTACCAACGTAGTAATATCTTGGTGTAGATATATTTCTTATAGCAAGTATTCCACTATAGTATTCATTATTAATGCCGAAATCATTATAATCATAGAAATCATCAGCAAACGTTTGAATACGTCCTTCACTGCCTAAGTTATCGTAAGTTACAATTACAACAGCCATGTTAATTTCACGTTCTACAACATTTATTTTTTTCTTTAGTTTTTCTATTTCTTCACTAGTCAAAACTCCAGCAAAGTCGTAAACTTTTTGAGAAGCATCAACTAAAGGAGTACTTTTGACGTTTAAAATATTATCATTAGTTATAGTCCAATGTTTTTTTACACCGTAGTTATCTTCCTCTTTTCGTTCATATGTGACTATCTCACTCGCTGAAGTTGCTGGTTCCTCTACAGTATTATCATCCGTTATTATTTCGGCACTTACGCTTGTTACATTTATAAATAGCAGTGCCACTAAAGTGAATACAATATATTTAAATTTTTTCATATTAAATACCCACCTTCTTTATAAAATATATAAATATGCTTATTACTGCTATTAATAAAAATGTAACTGTGAAAGTTATTAGTGCATACATTAATTCACGTTTTTTACTTATTGGCATATCACCAATAAATTCTCCAGTTTGGCCATTCATTGCAAATAAATAATACTTATCATTATATTTAACATTTACCATCCAAACTGGTAATAAGACATATTCAATAGTTGTTTCTTTCGCAACTATCCCATTTTTAATAATTCTAACAGGAGAATAAGATATCATTGTTTTTCTAAACATATTAAGTGAGGAATTGGCCATTCTATTGACTGCGTCTCCCTGGGCAACATCCGAATTAACATCATATTTTTCAGAAATAAAACCGGATAAATATGCATGATTATAATCAACTAATTCATTGTAATCGAAAGGTTCAATCGTGTTCATAATTGCATCGTCGAACTTTTTACTTCCATCGACTGGCACTTTAGAGAAAGATACGCTTCCTTCCCTTGTTAATTCATATATATCAGTTTTTGTGTAATGAGTATTGCCTGAAGACCATGTTGTTATTTTGTCACCCATAGCCTTAACTTCACCATCCATTACAGCACTAAATAACCAGAATGGAATGTATATACCAGTAATCTTGTCGATATTTTTTTGAGAAACGAATTCCTTTGGAAGAAGCGGACGCCCTTTCTTTAAACTTTTAAATGTTTCAATCGCATCCTCTTTAGTTGTCTTAAAAGGAATTATTTTTGATGGAGCAAATTTTCCAGATAATTTTGATTTAATTATTGCAGTGTTCCCACAATACACACAAAAAGTCGCTGAAGTATTTTCGTCAGCTACTATTTCGGCTCCACAATCTGGACAACGGTAACTATCATAAATTACATCGTCGCCATCCTTAGATTGGTTATTTTTTTCGCTACTCGCGTTATCATATTTTTTCAAATCTTCAAGTGTAAATTCACTATCACAGTATTCACATTTCCATTTTTTATAAACCGGATTATACTTAAGTGGTGCATTACAACTTGGGCATTTATTATCCAATGCTCGATTATTTTTATTCATAGTATCACCAATATTATTATACAATATTATATCTCTATAAAAAAGATTTTTATTCTTAATATATCGAATTTATGATAAAATATATTAAGGTGATAGAATGAATATAAAACATAAAATTATTCTTGCTATTGGGATTATTGCAATAGTAGGTGCTATTCTATTAGGATATGCAACATTTATAGAAGCAAAAAATTTTACTATTAAGGAATACAAGATTGCTGTTGATAATTTACCGGATGAATATGACGGACTAAAAGTTATACATTTTTCTGATCTTCATTACGGGACAAGTGTTAAAGATAAAGAATTAAAAAGGATAGTAAAAATGATAAATAATACCGATGCCGATATAGTTGTTTTTACTGGGGATCTTGTAGATAATAAAATTACAGAGGAAGAACATAAAAAATTGGCAAAAGAATTACAAAAGATTAATGCAAAGCTTGAAAAATATATTATAAATGGAAACCATGATGCCTTATATGATAAATGGAATACACTTGCAGAAGATGCTGGTTTTATAAATATTAATGATAGTTATGAACTTATTTATAAAAATAGTAATAAAAATATCTTCTTAGCGGGCATAAGTGATAGTTTATATGCAACTAAAGCAATAAAAGATCGTACTAAAACCCTATTTGATTATGTAAACAGTGAGGCAATAAACGAGAGCGCCTATAAAATATTGTTGGTTCATGAACCTGATGATGTAGCTAAAATTGATAGTAATAAATTTAACTTAATACTTTCTGGACATTCGCATAATGGACAGATACGTATACCGTTTGTTGGTTCTATATGGTACCCATCAGGATGCAAAAAATTTAATAAGGAATACTACAATATTAATGGGACAGATTTATATATTTCAAATGGATTAGGAACAACCCTTCTACCAATAAGATTTTTAAATCAACCATCAATGAATTTATTTAGAATAGTGAAGAAATAATCACTATTCTTTTTTTGCACAAAAAAACATCCGAATGGATGTTTATTTTCAAATGGTGGAGAATGAGGGATTCGAACCCTTGACCCCCTGCGTGCAGGGCAGGTGCTCTAGCCAGCTGAGCTAATTCCCCAACTCATTAATGCTCCTGTATTATATCAAAGAAAAAAATAGGTTGTCAATACTTTTTTTTACTTTTTCTTTGATAAAAAAAGGAAATTGCCAAAAAAGACAGTATGTTATATATATAGGAGGTAAAAATGGATAATAACATAAAAGAATTTATCGAAAAATTTAAAAGCATAAAAAGGCAGGAATTTAATAGTTCTCTAAGAAATGGATATACAGGATTAGGTTTTACATATGAAACACTTATAGGCAAAAAAGAAGACAACAGCTATAATCCCGATTATAAAGGTATTGAAATAAAAACAAAGTTTGGATATTCAAAATCAAACCTAACACTTTTTACTTTAGCACTTGAAAGCGAAAAAGGAATGAAATATATATATAACACATACGCATATAAAAAATATGGAGCTATTTGTAAAAACTTTAGACACGATATATACTCCAAGAAATATTGTTTTATTTTAAATAAATACGTTGTAAATATAAAAGTTGATAGAGAAAAAGAAAGGATAGAATTAGTAATAACTGATATTTTTGGAGAAATACTTGAAAAAAATATATATTGGAAATTTGAAACATTAAAATATAGATTAGAAACAAAATTAGCTACACTAGCAGTCATAAAGGGTTATCCATATATAAGAGATGGTGAGCGAAAATTTAAGTACACGACCTTATCTATATATAAACTAATAAGTTTCGAAAATTTCTTGAAATTAGTTGAGGAAAACAAAATATATGTATCTTTTAATATTGGCACACATCTTAGTGAGAAAAGATATGGTCAAATGTATGATCGAGGTGCAGCCTTTAAAATCAAAAATGATTGCATTGAAGAACTATTTAACAAAATATATTAATCATATGTGGAGCACTTGTTTGGGCACAAAAAAAGGACATCTAAGTCCTTAAATTTCAGATGGTCGGGAAAACAGGATTTGAACCTGCAACCCCTTGGTCCCAAACCAAGTGCTCTACCAAGTTGAGCCATTTCCCGAAAGTGGTGCGCTCGAAGGGATTCGAACCCCTGACCTTTTGGTTCGTAGCCAAACACTCTATCCAGCTGAGCTACGAGCGCATAGACAACGTTCCTAATAAAAAATAAATGGTGGCTCCGAGTGGGATTGAACCACCGACACCAGGATTTTCAGTCCTGTGCTCTACC
>JAEEGL012689806.1_pt1 | contig 10790 bp, 1 predicted proteins | sample 9134231 | NCBI WGS metagenome assembly JAEEGL01 (sample SAMN16246548, study PRJNA631951) | gut metagenome | biome: gut microbiome; feature: rumen; material: fiber-attached | host: Bos | place: Iran: Karaj | collected 2018-10
GACTTGATGCGTTCCGCATTGCCGGTCCGCCTGGACGACACCTACGATCCGGCTACAGGCAAGTATTCTTACTACTTCCCCGTGCCGCTAGGTTCTTCAATCATCAAGTCCCAGTCCCGCTTGCGTGTGGACTTGACTTACTCGTCCGGCCTTTCCAACGATGGCTACAAGACTTGCGAAACTCTCCGCCAGCCTGCTAAAAAGCACATGGACAAGACTACAGGCGACTGGTCCTGGGCTCCGCACAAGTTCCTAGTCGATGGAGCAGACTATGACGGCATGCCCGCAGAAGACAAGGACTACGGCGACCTCGACAATGAAGTCCCGATAAACCCCTTCATTGTCGTTTATCGCAAGAACGAATTTATCTGGGGATTCAGCCCCTCCAAGAGCGAAATGGAAACCAAGAGAGCAAACTACCAGATGGACGTGACATTTGATCCTCCGTTCCATGTTTCCAACGGCTCCCATATCGATATCGACCAGCCGAACAGCACCGTCCACGTGACCGGAAAGGCCCACATTACCGAAGGCGGCTACATCACGAAGGTCTGGGCCAACGGCGTGAAGATTAGCGGCATGGTGTTCTCAGAAGGCAACGACAAATGGATTTTGGACGAATCCGGCACCCATATCATCGCCAAGTACGATATTCCGTCGGACATGTGGGATCTCGACATCCCGGTCAAGATGACTCTCGGCAGCAAGAAAGTCGATATTACCATCTTTGCAGGCCCGAACCCCTCTTGCGAAGCTTGTTCAGAAACTGGCGGATGCGCATTCGTCAACAGAAACTACTACATCAACTTCTCGAAGGGAGACGCAACTGCATCGACACTCGTTCTCAAGGACGCCCAAGGCAACCCGGTTGTAAGCCCCGCAGAACCAGAAGGAACCGTGTTCTACATCGACTTGATGGACAAGGATAAAGTCAAGAAGAACACACAGTCTATTGAAGTCCAGATTCTCAACAACAAGAAGAACGACGCTCTTACCGTGACCTTGAACGCAGACCCCGCGAACCCCGGACACTTTGTTGGAGGCCCGTTCACGGCAGTCAACCGCTCCAAGGAAACGAGAAACCCGACTACTGAAATTTCGTTCTTCGCAGGCGATACCATCCAAGTCATCTATACAGACCCGAACGACGAAGACGACGTATCCAAGCAATCCTTCTACGCTATATCCAAAGTGCCCGTGCCGCAGAAAGTGCTTGCAGAAGACAGCGACTGCGATAGCAAGGCGGACCAGCTGAGAATTTCGTTTACCAGCAAGCTTGCCGACGGCTATAAACTGGACAGCATCAAGTACTTTATCGAAGGCATGGCAGATTCAGTGACGCTTCCGCTCGACGCCTCGAAATACGCGAACTTGGACGAAGTCATCATTCCGATTGATACAAGCCTCGTTCAGGCAAATCCGAGTCCATCCGGCAAGGCCACCACTTACGTCACGGACACCACAGCAACAAACGTATCTGTAACTGCGGAATCCATGAAGATTACAGACGGCATCCTCCCCACTCTCGAAAGCGTATCGATTCTCGAAAGGGCAGACGACGACGCTAGCGGATACGATACCGTCATGATAGCATTCTCTGAGCCAGTCATTCTCTCGTCCATGAACGAATGGCCTCTCTCCGTGTCCGGAGCTCCGGGCATGCCAGCAGTCGTCGGTAATGCGACAACGACAAACAACGGCAAGAGCTGGCAGTACATCATCAGCGGAAACACGGATAAAACGCTTGTACCGGTCGGCGCTCAAGCAAGCGCAAGATCTGCCGGCAGCCTTTCCATCACCGACTACAGCTTGAACCAAATCAATCCGCAAGGTTGCAAGCCGACAGTACCTATAACACTCATCTCCCGCCCAGTCCCGGTCTATCATGCTGACATGATTGACATCGAAGGCGACGGCATTCCAGATAGAGTTTATATCGTGTTCGAACGCAAGCTCAAGGCAAAAGACCTGTTCGACAGCATCGTGACCGTCTGGGGAAATCCGGGCATTACCCGCTCGTTCATCACCACAGCCGATACGACCGGCGGCACCATTAAGCCCAAGGAAAGCTATTGGACGATCCGCGATTCTGCATCTGCACCATACACCATACAAGTAGATTCAGTCACGACAAAAGATACCGTCAATACATACAGCATTATCGAAATCACAATTCCAGAATCGAAGGCCTATCCTTATGGTTCAACAAGTGGCGAAAAGGACGGCAACGGAACCGTATCTCCGCTCAAGGGTATGGCGAACGGCTTCTTTGAATCCACATATACTTTGTACGACAAATGCCCTCCGGTTATCAATTCTGCACGTGTAATCAAGAATGTTCTTACGATGAACCTGTCTGAACCGCTGTCAATTCTTGAAATGGGCAAGTACATCCAGCGTGAACGTGGCGAGTTCATGCCGAGCGAAAAACCGCAGAATCCCGGAAAATCCCAAATGTTCATTTATAACGAAAAAGAAGACGTAATCCATGCCGGAGACCGCATCCGTCTTGTCCCGAATTCACTCGGATCCGCATATATTGACAAAAACAACAACGCACCGACAAACAGCAACCCCTATGTCCGCGTTACAGGCGATGACGATGTTCGATTCACGACAAAGCTTTCTGAACCTGTCGCAACGCCAAAAACAGGCGCCTACTTCGGACGTCCAGAACAAACAAACGATGACGCTTTCGTCACCACAGCAGTTGTCGGCGGCAAGCACACCTTCATTGGCAAAGACGGAACAATCCTGGGACAGGCGGACTCCGCATCGTACTTCGGTTCAGGTCCTAACTTCGAAATTGAAATCTCGATGCCTTCTGCAAGCTTCACGACTCACAGCGGCATATATATGTACGATTACAGCTTGAAGATTGTCATGGACCTCTACGACAACCTTGGGCAGTACGTTAACACGTACAAGACCGAAATTCCAAAGGAAAAATTCGCCGCCATACGCAATCTCGTCGATAACGGTAGCCTCAGACTCAATTTGGAATGGGCCGCCAAGGACAACGAAGCCCCCGTCGCAAAGAAGGGCAACAAGATTGGTACCGGCGCTTATATCGCCAAGTTCGACTTCAGGGCAGAAACTTTCTGTGCCACGACGTTTGACGAAGCCAGTAACGACTATAAAGCCACTTGCAAGGCCGTCGGTGACAAAGTCGAAAAGGCTAGCGATAGCAAGACCAAGACACTTGGCTTCAAGAGAAGAAAATAATCTAAATCGAGTAGCCTCCTGGATTTAAAGTCCAGGCGGCTACTTTTTTAGGAGGAACAAAGTATGAAAAAACTGATTAGCATAATTTCGTTATTAACTTTACTAAGTATAGACCAAGCCATTGCAGCAAATCGCGAAACGCTTCCTAATATCGACAGGACTTGTACAGACTGCGACCGTCGATACCTGGACTCAATGAACGTCTATAACAGGCGCCCCATCCGCGTCAACCAAGCAGGCTTTAGACCGCAAGACAATAAATACGCTTACGTTGCCGACACCAAGGAAACGACGTTCAAAGTTATTGATGCCAATACCGGTAAAGAAGTCCCGGGCGGCGGAAACCTGACGCAGCTTGGCACATACCCTAAACCAAATATCTGGGTCAACGGAGCGTTCAACTCCCTCGAAAGCATCTATGAGTTCGGCGATACGACAAAAGCAGGGACAGAAAAACTTTACAAAGCCGACTTTACCCCGCTCACGACTACAGGCGAATATTTCCTCGTCGTCGGAAAGGATACATCGGCAACATTCCATGTGCACCCATCCATTTACAACGCCATCTTTGAAAACTCTCTCAAGTTTTTCGGCGTTCAGCGTTGCGGTAATACAAATTCCTGGTTCCATGCCCCTTGCCACCTGAAGGACGGTTCCGAAATTGGATACGATTTGACGGGTGGTTGGCACGACTGCGGTGACCATTTCAAGGTTTCCGAAACGCTTGGCTATGCCGCTTACGCACTTGCAACAACATATCTCGTTTATCAAAACAAGGCCGAAGACCGTTTTGGCAATTCCTATAACGATACCGTATTTACCGACGGTATCCCGGACATTCTCTACGAAGCGAAAATCGGTGCCGATTACATCTTTAAGCTTTACAAGGCCTCCAAAGCAAAAGGTCTCATCGACAAGGGAGACATGTACCATTCCATCGCTGTCGGTAGCGAAGACCACCAATTCTGGGACGTTCCCGAAAAGCAGGACGCTCAATCTAAAGCCAAGGGTGGTCCGGACCGCCATGTCGCCAAGGGAATTGGAACAGCGGCCGGCATGTACGTCGCTTCTCTCGCCTATTTCGCCATGGGCTGGCAAGTCTACGACCCAGTTTATTCGGACTCGCTCATCCAAGCCGCAAAGGAAATCTACTCTAAAGTCATGAGACCCGTTTCTCCGAATTCCCATGGCGGATACACGCCGACAGATGAACTCGGAGGCTTTTATCCGGGCGGCTCCAGCGAAACGAACATGATCGACGATGCCGCGGCTGCCGCATTGGCCTTGTGGTACGCCACAAAAGATACGATTTACCAATACGACTTGTACAAAAACACCAAAATCAACGACAACTCGACAAACTACTTCTACAACAATGAACCCAACGATGCGGGTCCTTACTTCAAGGCTGGCTATCTCGGACTCATAAGCGGCTTCTATCCGGGCGGATGGATGACGGACTTCGAAAACGTCCACTCCTACGTATTGTTCTCTTTTGCAAAACTCATCTTGAAGGATTACGAAACGGCAAAAGCCTATGGAGTCGGGGAACTCGAACGCGATACGCTTTGGCAACGCACGACAAACGCACTCCGCCGCCTCACTGACGACGGCTCACAAGGCGATGTCGTCATTTACAAGAACCGATTCGGAAGCGTTACGGCAGAAAAGCCCTACAACCTCGTATGGACATCTAGCGACTGGGGTTTCAACCGCTATAACATGGGTGCAGCAAACGCCATCTTCATGCTCTCTGAAATTTTGCCGGACGGTGCCGAAAAAGAAGCCTACAAGAACTTGGCTCTCGACAACATCTATTACAACATGGGCGCAAACCCCTGGGATATCTCTTTCATGATGGGTGCTGGCGACAAGAACTCAAACCATCCCCACAACCGTGCCGCAAACCCGGACGGCTATAACGCCGGCGGCATGCCGTACAAGTATAAATGCCCCAAAGGCGCTCTCATGGGTGGCCGCGCCCCCAACAAGACTTTGCTTGAAGACTGGAGCGACTACACCGCTACAGAAACTTGTATCGACTTCTCCGTGCAGCTCCTGATGCCGGCACAAAGCTTTGCCGAAACGCTCCCGCCAGACAACGAAGGCCCGGTATTCAGTAACATCGTCGGGACGCCGATTTCTGATACAGAAGCCATCATTAGCTGGGATGCCGACGAAGTCGCACTCGTCACGGTATTCTACAATTCGACAACGGATGCCAATACCGCACAGTCCGTACAGCAGACAACAGCTTCTAAAGGTGGTTCCGTAACACTGACCGGCCTCACTCCGGGCGCAACGTACTACTTCTTCCTCGAAGGCATGGACACCCAGAGAAACCTCACCACGGATGACAACCACGGTTATTGGTACCAGTTCACCATGACTCCGACGGGCACGACCATCAAGGGCGTTACGATTTGCCAAGTGGATCATCGCAGTGCAAAGATTTACTGGTGGTCCACCGACCGCTTGAACGGCATTGTCAATTACGGCAAGGGTAAAGGAACTTACACCGAATCGACTTCTGCAAGCGGCGGCGCAGTCCTCTTCCACGAAGCCATCCTCACAGGACTTGAAGCCGGAACGACTTACTACTTCAAAGTTTCTTCGGGCACGACGACTTCTGACGAATACTCGTTTACCACAGAAGCCTACGCCTCTTACGCAGACCTCGACATTTTCATCAAGCCCAGTGCTTACCAGAATACGTCCAAATGTTCGGGCAACAACTGGCAAAACTGCGGCGACTTCATCGTCGAAATCGACAACAACGATACAACCGTCTTTGAAGACTTCGAACTTCGCCTCTACTTAGGTGCACAAGCTAGCCTCGAAAAGCCTGTGAGCTACATCGGCCAAGTGTTCGATGGTACAGGCCTTGTGGTCGCCATGCCGCAAATCGCGTTCGGCCAGCAAACAGCCGACTCCGATGGAAACTATTACCTCCCCATCAACGTCAAGAGCAAGCTCTACGTTTCGGGAAGAATCATCTTCCAAATCAAGTGGCTTACAGCAACGTACAAGGACTTTAATAACGGCTGGTCGTTGATTCCGCACCAAGCAGACGATGATCCGGAAAAATTCGAAGGCATCGACCTGACACAAGCCCCGTACTACACAGGTTCCGAAACAGCACAGCTCGAAAGGAACTCGCATGGAGTCAAGGTTGTTGCCATGGTGCGCGACCCCTACGTTCCCGTCTATTACCACGGCAAGCACATTTACGGCTACGGCCCGGATGACACAGAAGAAACCGGTCCGCAGATCATCCGCACCGTCGAAACCAAGTTCACGGAACCGTTTGTAACCCCGAGATATTCAGTCGAAAAGGAAGACACCATTACGACCTACGCTGCGACAAGCAAGGTCTCACCGACAGGTCTCCTCGATGCAGTGGAAATGAACAGCGATCCGTATAAATTTGAATACGTCAAAACGAACCGCAAGGACGAAATCTCCTTCGGCGTCAAGGACACCTCTCTTGCCTACGGCAACAACTACATAGAATGGGTCAGCTGGCACAACAGAAATGCCAACCAGAAGAGCGAAAACAAGTATGACTGCGCCTGCGCTATCGTGCGTTCTAACGTCGAAATCGACAGCATCACCATTCCACCTGAAAAGCGTTATCTCGTCTTTGACAAAATCGAAATTGAAGGTTACAAGGACAAGTTCATCGAAGTCGAAGTATCGCTCCTCGACAGCAACCTTGAGCTTATCAAAGACGAAAAGAACTTGAACATCGATCTCGTTACCGACGACCCGAACGTTCTCTTCTACACCGACCCGACGGCAACAATTCCTGTAACGTCCGTGACACTCTATGACGGCGTAGCAACAATTTACGTCAGTTCCAAGGTCGCCGTGCAGACAACCATTTCGGCAACGCACATCAGCAACAAGGAATTCGCCTACACGCCGGCCACCGCAGAACTAAACATCACGGAACTGCCGCCCTGGCCGATTATCAATGTCGCAAAGATTGTCGATTTGGACTGCGACCACATTCCTGATGCAATGGACATCACGCTTTCATCGGAATACTTGGAAAACCAAAAGTTCACCTCCATTACGTTTACCTACGAAAACCAAACTTACACATCAAGCACCGTCAAATCGCTCAATGGTCGTTCTCTCGTCGTAAGCATTGACGTTCCGAAAGAAATCGTGACGAACGCCACCGGCAAGATTACCCTCACCAGTGATATTCAGGGCAACGTAAAAACAGTTGACGATTCCTATTCCGATGGCTTGCCGCCGGCACTCATCTCGGCAACAATCCTCGAACGTCAAGATACGGCAAAGGCTGATCACCTTTATCTGCAATTCAGCGAACCGATTTCTGCTCCGGGTACAAACTTCCCGCTCATTCTCTACGGCACAGACAAGACTACCAAAGCGACTATCCCGACCGTTCTTTCTGCAAAACTCTACAACGAAGCAAAGAACATCTGGGACTTTGAAATCGCTTTTGACGCCGGTGGAGCATCGCTCGTGAGCGCAGGCATGTGGGGCCAACTTGACGCTGCCGGAATCATTACCGACTTGAACGGCAACGGAGTCGCTGGCATCTGCACACCGGAACTGGTCGAAATCCTCCTCAAGATTTTGCCGATTCCGATGAACTACGCCGTCATTACCGACAAGAAGCAGAACGGTTATGCCAACCACATCGATGTAACCTTCGAACGCGCTCCCGATGCCAAACATATTCCGGACACTTTGGAAATCATCTTCGGTACAACAAAACCCGAAACGCTTATGGTCGAAAAGAGCAAGCTCGTCTTTAACGGAGTGAACCTCTCCCTTGACCTCGAAAAGCCGTTCCAGTTCGGTAACACCGCAGGAAACTTCGAAGGCATGCTCCCTGGTGGCAAGGTGCTGACCCATGCAGGTAAAGTCACGCAATATCTGGGAACAGGGGCCGCTATCGAAACGAATTCCGTACTCGCCGAAGACAAGGTTGGTCCGGTATATGTATCCGCCAAGATAACCCAGACATCGTCCGCCGACGTGTTAAGCATTACCGTGAGCGAACCCGTCGTTGTCGCTGATTCGGTCCAGCAATACTACAGACAAAAACGTGCAGACAATTTGTCCAACGCGTTTAAAAACGAATTTACAAACTGGAGCTATTCACAAAGCAACAACGTGCTTACATTTATCTTTATGGGAGACTTCTCCGGAAGAGTCATGGAAGGGGACTTTGTACGAATGGGTTCTGCCATGACCAGCGTATTCAAGGATGCGAACGGGAACTACCCGGAAAACGAAGTACCTTGGATTCTGGTCAATGGTAACGGAGAACCCAAAATCAAGTACACTTTGGATCTCCGCGAAACGATAACCGACGCGAACTCGGAAAAGCGCAGCAAGGTTGACGTCAATGAAACGATGAGATTCTATATCAGGAATTCATCAAACGGCAAATATGACCTCATCCAAGACGGTAAGGTAACGCGTCAAGGCATCGACTCTACCGATATTGGCGGCGCCATATTCGACGTGAACCTCGTCGTTCCGCGTGGAGCTTCGCTTGGTGACGAGTGCGCTTGGGAGAAACTTCTCGTCAAGTTCAACATTCCAATCTACTCGAACCTCGGCAGTTTCGTCAACCGATTCAACAAGTCATTCGAAGTCGATCCGAAGCAATACCTCTCGCCCAACAACCAGGTTGAATTTATCATTGAATGGGCGAATAAGGCTCCATCGGGAATCCGCACACAGAAAGATCGCGCTGTAGGCACAGGTGCATATATTTACAAGGCCGAAATCAGCGCTAAATTCACACCAAACATGAGCAACCCCGAAGTCAAGAATGATGCAAAGATAGCCGCAAACTTCTCGGTAAAGTCTTCGTTTGAAAAGACAAAGACATTCGGCATCAAGAGAACAAAGTAAAAGAAACCAAGTCAATGGGATAATATGCAAGAGAGTCTTTTTACGAACTCACCTTACGTCATTGCGCTTTCTGTCATAGCGTTAATTATCGTATGCTATTATCCCATCATGCTTGGGCAAAAAACGTCCATCAAGCAGCTCCCCAATTCCATTCACCAGTTGGTCATTATAAGTATCTTCTGGCAAGCGAGCAACTTGATTGGCGACATATTCTTCAGCGGCAACGAATTTGAACCCGGAACAAGATCCTATACGGCAAGAATGCTCATCTTTGGAGTTGCAGCCCTTGCCTGGATCCAATTAGGGAATTCCATACAGCACACGGCAGAAATCAGTCTCAAAATAAAGAGAAAGAACGTATGGAAGCTCATGAACATGATCGGAGCGGCAGCCGTTGTTGTTTCGACATTTGCGTTCATCAAGGCCCCATCATACATTTCAAACATCAACATTTTGGGGTTCACCCCCTTTGTCGAAAGGCCTGTATTCAATCTCTATTCGTTGCTTTTTTGCCTTTTTGTAGTTCCAAACATCATCATAACCAGCTACATCATACTCCGCAACGTCGTCAATTCTAGCGAATCGACTCTACCGCGACAAGTCAGCATTTACATGCTGAGTTCATTCATGTTTTTTTCCCTGATGGCCGTATTCTTTGACTTTATCATCCCCATTTCTACAAATTTCAACGGATTCGACCAGTTCCTCAAATGGACGCAGTTTATCTCGGTGTTTCTCGCCATTCTTTCGGGGCAATACTTCACCTCCATTTCGTTCAAGAACAAGAGTACATCGTGGTTTTTAGACAAACTCAAAGAAAAGATGACCGACGGTCTACTTTACTACAGCACCAAAGGCAACATCATTTTTGCAAACGCCGCGGCACTCAGCATTTTACATACCACACAAGAATCCATCTATAACAAGAAAATTTCATCAATATTCCCACAAATAACGGATCCCGAACGAGAAGCGACTTACAATAAAATCAAAATTAAAATAGACAACGAAGACCATATTTTTAACGCTTCCGTATTTCAAATCCGCCAATCGTTAACAACAAACTATAACGTAGTATTTTTCAGCGACATTTCAAACACGCTACATTACCAACAAATTATAAAAATACGTAATGAGCAGTTCAAGGAATATCAGCTCGACCAAATTCGCTACCAAGAACGCCTCAACATTTGGAAAAAGAAAGTCGATGAGAGTAAGTTCTTTTTGGACACACTCATCAGCACACTTCCCTTCCGTTTCTGGTCCAAGAACGAGCAAGGCGTATTCATGACGCAAAACCAGAACGATATCAAAGAACGTGGAAACTTACTGCAAACATCCGAACCCGACAACAAAATTTTACCGCAAGAACTCCTTGCGCGAAACGAAGGCGAACCTCAAAGTTTCATTTCTTACGAACGAATTAAGACTATAATCAACGAAGATAAAGAAGAAGAAGAACGCGTTGAGATCCTGAAGCAAGACGATTACAATATGGCTGTCCGCAAAGGCGAAGCCAAGGATATCATGATATTTGATAACATGTTCATCCCGATCATGGCGCCCCAGAAACCATATAAAATAATAGGCATCAAAATCGACATCACCAAGGAAAAGCAACTCGAAAAAGAACGAGACATGCTACAAGAGCAAAAGCA
>JAEEGL012872412.1_pt1 | contig 10790 bp, 9 predicted proteins | sample 9134231 | NCBI WGS metagenome assembly JAEEGL01 (sample SAMN16246548, study PRJNA631951) | gut metagenome | biome: gut microbiome; feature: rumen; material: fiber-attached | host: Bos | place: Iran: Karaj | collected 2018-10
GCGCTCGACCATCCACACCATCTCTCCAACACATAATCAATTTCGGTGAAGGCTATTTATCTTTATGACTCATAGCCAACATCTTTATAAATTTTTCGCAAGTATCCGGTATCAAATAAACAGACGTGGAAAATGTCCCAGGCTCACCCAAATCCTTATTATTACCCGTTGTTCCTCTTAATATTTCACAATAAGTATTATCAAAAGCCTCTGCATCTTTCTTCCCACTTTTGGAAACTCTGTAAACTGTACCTGTAATAGGCTCCTTGATAATTATTCCATCTATAATATCACACATATTCTCTGGAATATTTTTATATTTACTGCTCATAAAAACATACGCTCTCGTAACTCTTGTATAGGTAATACTTGAATGCGGAATTTAATTCCGCATTCAAGTTAAAGGATTAATCACCATCGTAATAAATGAATTTGGATAAGCATTTTTTAACTCTCTAACAAAAGCACTGCTCCATATCATATCTCCAAAGGTTACTTCAACCTGGGTTATTAGAATACTACCTAAATTTTCAACTTTATATTCTTTCGCAGTTCTACAAATTTATGCATCAAAATAGTCTTTTTTTATGAAATTTCTAGCATCAATGTATATAAACGCAAGTGGATCAGGTATAAATACATCACAAGAAAAAACAATGGTTTTCACAATATCTGCTTGCAAATCCCCATTAACAGATAGAATAATTCCACAGTTATCATCAAATTGATTCAACACATCTTTGTATTTTTTTACTTGGCAGCCTAATAATTCCCCCTCATCATAGGTTGTCAAAAAAGACTCTACCATAATTTTATTGGCGCTTAAATATTCGTAAAATAAACGACCATACAAACCAGCTCCATAAAGATAAATCTTTTTGTGGCTCCTACAGAAATTTATAATTCTGTCTTCAAATGCCTGTGCATCATTAAAATTAATCATTACCTGCCTCTACATCTTTTGAATTACTATTTCTATTTGATACTCACCATCACTATGCCTAAGGGGATCTGTAATTGTATGTCCATCATCGCAAGTCTTTATATATTTAATATCATAGTTGCTTAAGCTATTTTTTATTTCCTCAACAATATCTAATGTGTCTGGATACTCTTCTTTTCCTATCAGAAACATATGCTTATGATCCATATTCCATCTTGAAGGAAGTCTTTTCTTCTTTTCATATAAATCTCTATGAGGAATAGCGATTATCAAAAACCCTCCTTTTTTAACTACTCTAAACCAATTTTTTAGTGAGACTCTTACATCTATCATGTGTTCCAAGCAATGAGAAGAGTATACAAAATCAAAACTTTCGTCCTCTATCCCATCAAGATATTGTGCATCACCATTTCTCAAATCCCATCCAGAGCATTCTGGCACTATAATATCAGCACCATAGCCAATATCCAGTCCATCCCCTTTACAATACTTTTCAAAGAAACCTTCTCTGACCCTTCTATCATGAGATTTATGTGTCTCACCCACATAGTGTTGATATATATCTGCCGGTCCCTTTTTAAACGGAATAGCATCTCTATTTTTGGGTATTTCAAAAAACTCATCTAGTTCCCCTTTAAAATAATCTATGGTAAATATACATGTGGCATACATGTATTTATTTCTGGCAATTCCCATCTCTTCCAATTGTGATGTGATTTCTTCTACTGTCTTATATACCGTAGAAGAAATGATAATAATGTCAAAATCTATCTCTTTAATGGTACTAGGTGAATATACCTTATAACCACAAAATTCCGTTTCCCACTTGTCTGGATCATTATCATATATACCGACTACAGAACACCCCTTTTTCAATGGATAACTAAGGATTTTTTTAGCAACATTGCCAGCACAGAACAAGACTATTCGTTTCATCTTTACTTTTCCTCCCCGTATTTATATTCTCTTTAGAAAGTATGATAAAGGCATATTTCCTTCATCTATTATTCCGTCCTCATTCATAGCAATCCTTCATCATAAAAAAAATTAGTCAAAATAGCTTTTAGAAATAATCTCAACAGCTGCTTCCTTTAGAGAACCAACTATTTTAATATTAGTCTGTTCTGGCATTTTCTTATCTGTAGCAATAAGATATCCTTTTATATTTTTTTTGTTACAAACTTCAAGATCTCGCAACTTATCACCTATAGCAAAAGATGAATTCCAATCAATATCCAGCTCCCTGGCAGCTTTTTCGAATAGTGCAATCTTAGGTTTTCTACATTCACAGTTATCACTATTAATATGCGGACAATAATACTGTGCTGCTATCTTTATACCTTGTTTTTTTAATGAATTACTAATCCACTTTTGAAAATCCAGATATTCTTCTTCAGTAAATAGTCCTCGCGCTATTCCTGATTGATTTGTTATTATTACAAGTAAAAATCCTGCCTTTTGCAACAACTGCAAACCTTCTACTACCCCTGGCAAATACTCAAATTCTTCTTTAGTATGCACATATCCTTTATCAATATTTATCGTCCCATCGCGATCTAAAAAAACAGCTTTATTCATACAGTCGAATCCGTTATACCTTTCTTCACATAATTTATCTATGGTATACTTGTCACCGTCCCTTTGGTAATCATCTTACCAACTATGGGAGGGGAGTGACAACTACCCTAACACTGAGGGCGATCTGATATCCATATTTTTACATTTATGTAACCCTCTTGATAATCGGAATCATAAATTCATTTCTATTTATATTTATCGCTACAGCCATATCTATACCAGAAGGTTTTCTATCATTAACTACAATCCTCTCCCCCATAGGCATCTCAAATAAAATATTGTCATAACGTATTCCATTCTTTTTCAAAAAATCTATAGTTTGATCCCGATACTGTTCTTTACGAGATGTAAAAATCACAATCCTATCCTCTATCGGGATTTCTGAGATATATTCAGCAGCTCCGGGAAGCAAAGAGTCTACTCCATCTATAATATATCCGTTATGTTTCAATATCGTCCCATCCAAATCAAAAACCCATGTTTTGGGCAATGTTGACAGAACCAGTTCATCCTTATTCATAGATATTCACCATAACTATATCTTTTTACAATCACTATCTACATTAGTTTCTTTTTAATAAGTTCTTTTATATTTGTTGAGTTAGTGCTCTCAGTATATGGAAAGAAAACTAAATCTGCCCCATGTTTTCTAAGCCATTGTTGTGCATCTAACCAATATGGACTATCAACATAATCACTTCCAGAAAATTGCACATCATAATGAAACATAGGCCATGCTTCTTTTGGTCCGTTTAAGTCAAGCGGAATTTCTACAGCTTCATCCACATAACGGCATGCCTTCACCAACTCAATTCTTTCTTCAAATGGGATAAATGGCTCCACCTTTTTGTGTTTTCGTACACCTTCATCTGAAACAACCCCAACTATCAAATAATCACATTGCTCTTTCGCTCTACGAAGTAAATTTAAATGTCCTATATGGAATAAATCAAAAACGCCGGAAACATAGCCTGTATGGTACTTCTTTGCAGAAACTTCTCCACCTTGTGGCAAGGCATCGATAGGTTTCCGTTTTCGGGGATAGTCCTTTGAAGGATCAAAAAAACTATACTCAAACACCTTCAATTCATCCAATTGCTTCATTATTGAAATATAATTCTTTACACAAACTATAACTTTATATTCACCACCACCAAACTCTCGTAAAATATCCGGTGATTGTATTTCAAGATTCTTCCATTTAGTTCCCCACTTTTCATTATTGTTATCAATAACAGCATATACAGGATAATCATAATGATATAAATCATAAAATCGTTCAGCATATCTTCCGGTTCCAAAGATAATTAGTTTTCGTGTATCAGCATTCCTAAATATATCTACAAATAAGCGGTTATAATCATCTGCAGAATAATTCATTCTCTGCCTATTACTAAAAACAGCATTTGTATCCCGTCTCCTATTCCTGTGATACTCTCCAAGACTATTCTCCCCCCACACGCGCTGTAAAAATTTCCATTCTAGCGATAACCACTTTTGCTTATCCTGCAAAAGCCCATATCTTTTATACAGTACATCAGAAGGTAACAACTTATGCAATTCTGCATTCCATCCCCAAAAAGAAGAAATCATCCTTGTGATAATAGCATTAGCAGGATAATCCTCTTCCATATATTCCTGATCAAAGAAAACAAATTCTCCATTACTGAAAAAGCTATTTAATGGAACAAGATCAACATATCCTCTCTTTAAAACTACTCCCATTCGTTCTGCCGGTATATCCAAGTTCCATTTCTCGGCTTTCTTTACATCAACATGTTCAGACGATGCTATTATCTCATCCCTAAAATGATCCATGGCAGCGAAAAAAGAATCAATATCCTCTTTCAATAATTTCTCCAAATATGCCTGTCCTATAGGATCGTTTATATATTTCATAAAGCAGCTGTCATCTATTTGCGATAAATTAACTACAGGCACACCATTTTTTTCTAAATCTGCTGTATTATAAATCAACTCCGATATTCTCTTTGTACCCTCTTTATAAGCCGGGCGTTTTTCCACTGTCATCCCACATTTATTTTTGTGGATAATTGTAAACAAAGCATCCTCTCTCGAACGTTCAAGGGATGCAGTAACATGAACGACATCAGAAAGTCTGGGGTTATCTTCACTCAGACTACACTCTACCAAATAAGAATTTGCCATCTCATGGAACATTCCATTTTGAGCAAGTGAATTATATAAGCTCTCTTCTTCTAAAAAAATAGTTTGGGGATAATTGTATTCAGGAAAAACTCTGCCACATAAATCCTCATTTGGCAGATAATCCTCTCGATAGATCATTCTTGGATTATTTAAATCATTTATAATTGAATAAAATCTGGAAAAGCATATACCTGCCTTTTTCAGCATTTCTCTCATTTCTGCGCAACTATACATTCTGCCAGAAAAAATGTCATCTGCACTAGCATAAGCTCGTTTATAATTTTCAATACCATCAAAGCTACGATTCGTGTATGGATCACGATCACCACAAAAATATCTTATCCCGAATCGGTTATTCATCTTGATAAGTAGTATTGAAGACTCATCCATACATTTTTTGATTTGCTCAAATAGTGCATCAGGATTATTATTTTTCTCGAACTGCTCACTTAAGATAATATAATCATATTGGCCATCAGCGTTGCCTAGTTGATCTGGCACATATAGAACTCTGCTATCCGGATAAAAATCATACCATTTAAGCACACCTTCTCTAATAGCCTCTAGTTGTTCTATGATTTTTGTGGAATAATCAATATTCATTTAAGAAGCTCTCCAATATGTCCTCCGGGATGATTGCGTTTAAAATCAGAAAGCTTCATTTTTCTTTCCTTAGCAATCTGCATAACAAGTCCCTGCAAAATTATGAGATTAACAGTAGTTGAATTATTAGGCATAATATTCCATAAATCACCCTCATGCTTCAAACTAAGAATAATACTGTTAGGAATTTCCCTAACTAATGTACTATCCTTCTCAAATGTCAAAAGCCATAAATCTATTTTTCTCCTTTTTAATAATCTTGCCAAATAAATAGACTCCTCAGTCTCACCACTCTTTGTAAGGATAATTACCATATCACCATCCTTGACTATTCCCATGTCACCATGTACAGCAGAATTAGTATGCAAGAATGCTGCTTCCATACCTAACGAAACCATAGATCCTACAAATTTCTCACAAATAGGAACATTTTTTCCCAATCCTGACACAATAATTTTATGGCCATTTTCAATAGCCTCTACACCTCTGCTAGTCATAAATCTAAACTGCTTCTCGTCTAAAGAATGTACAGATTCATCTATTTCTTTTAACTGCTTCTCAAAATATCCTATCATGCCTTATCCCCCTCAAAGAACATCTTCCAAATACCATAAGCCGTTATAAAAAGCTCCACATATAGAATCGTAATCCTGCCAGGCATAAGTTGTAAGCGAAAGCCATATAACAGCATGCAATAGCCTTATCTCATATTGATCACATCCCGTCAGATTAAAGAAGTCTTCTTCCATATCTTCCCAATGGTTAGAATCAATCTGTAAAGAAACTCCATCATCCTCAATATGGAGCCTAAATTTTTTTAAATTAAAAGTATCATAATTTCCAACTATCGAATAATAAATCTTCGCCCAATCATATCTGGCATCTCCGTATAATTCTGTAAACCCAAAATAACCTCTGGGATCAATAAGAACCGGAGACCCATCGTTTCTTATCATCATATTTGAAAAAGTACAATCACCATGAATGAATTCAAACTTTTCGCATTTAAGTTTCTCAAGTGCTTTCTCAAGTGTATCCTTATAGAAAAAAACATTTCGGCATTTCTTTCCATTTACAGTTATATACCGCTCCAAAGCAAATGGCACCAAATCCTGTATATTCGATAACCTTGCAATAGTCTTATTATAATAGGCCTCCTTCAAGCTAAAGCTATCAGTGGCCATACCATCAGAACTATGTAGTTTTTTCAATTCGCTTATAAGTTTTGTGAGAATCTCCTTTTTTTCTTTATAACCGAAATTACATTCATAGATATTTTTCCCATCTATATACTCCATTTTCAATGGATTCAAAGAGTATATTTGTGGCAAAATCCCTATATTTAATTCCTTCGCTTTTTCATACCATGCACATTCTCTCTTGGATAGCTTTCTCCCTTGTTCATCTACAGGTTCCTTGGTCAATACATTATCTGATGCTGTAATTTTATTAAATGGTCTACACTTTGGCTGCAGTAGCTTCTCATATTCCTCTATAAGTCCATATTCCTTAGTTCCCCGTAAATTGATTTCGCTAAAGTGAAGGTTGCTATCTCTCATCCACCTTACAAGTTCACCGCTTGTAGGAACATCTTCTACAACACTTTTGTCATGGAACAAAAAGAATCCTGCTACTCCATGCTCTTCAGATCGTTCCTCTGCAAATTCTCCATTTTCGTATTTCCACCTACAAGGAAAATCACCAGAAATCCCAAGATAGTCATCCACTGGTTTTTTACCATTTTGATAATCTTCTGGTAATGAGAACTTTTCCGGCAAAATCAAGTCAGACCATACGAGCATAAACGGTTCCCCTTGCGGAATATGTTCTATCGCCTGCTTAACACCTCCGCAAGTCCCCTCTCCATCAGCATCTACTACTATATGCTTCACCTTAGCAAAGGCTGCCAGATACTTCCTTAAAACCTCTTTATGATAATCTGCAATTATGATAAATCGCTTGTCAGGATACTTTCGGAACAAATAAAAAATCATCGGAAGATTCTCGATAGGAACTAGTGCCTTGGGCTTATTAGTAGTCAAATACTTAAGCCGGCTACCTTTACCGCCTGCCTGAACTATAATATAATCCATATATTGTCTGCCCCTTCCATAAGAAACTTATCTGCTTCAAAAATCTAATATATTTTATTGCTCAAAAATCAATCTTCTTTACTTCGAATATTATTTATGGCTTCAATAGTCCGATTCCAATATTTATTCTTGAATAACGAATACTCTTCATCATATTTCTGATAATAATCGTAATCATCTTTATTGAAAATCATGTTGTTATATAAATCCACGTATATAGCATTTTCCTGAAAAGGATTTGCATTCTTCACATGATCAACAATTACAATATCCTGATACTCAATATCACTCGTATTTTTTTGCATTACATAATTAGTACTATTCATTTTCATATTTATAGAATAGTCCAATCCAGGTACCAACTGCTCCAAGTGTTCTTGTAAATGTTCCCCTCTCCAGATATCCAGTCCTGCATCAACAGTGATTTGTATCTTTTTCTTTTCTTTTATAGCATTCATCAATTGCGAATCTTTACAATTTGTTGTTTCAACAATTCTTCCCCTTAATGCCTTACCCCTTCTATCTTCAATGAAATCCTCTAATATATATTTGTTTACTTCATAAACGTCAGTACTTCCATCCTTTCTTGCACCATACATAAATGAAAAGCATTCATTTAGTACATACTCCGCAAATCTTTCTATATCCCACTTTGGTATATATCTTGCAAAAAATCTATACCTGTTCCTATTAAAGTAATATCTTGCAAAAGTATTCTTTGCTGAAGACCTTCCCATACCACTCTTATGCCACGCTCTAGCCTGTCCCAGTGAAACACATCGAAAAGCAGATCTTCTTATCAGATACCCCATCTCAACATCATCAAAATAAATAAAACATTTAGGATTCATTCCTCCTGATGCCAAAAGAGCATTTCTGGTAATCATTGCTGCAGTCGTAGGACAAAAATCACTATCTATATCATTTCTTGACTCTGGATATTCCAGCGTATATATCCATATAGATGGAATATCATAATTTCTAAAATCTATTTTCCTATCAAAGTCAAGTATCAAATCATCTCTTCCGTTAACCATTATTTTAGCTGAAACGATTCCCACATCAGTATGCGTTAATAAATATTCATACATAAGATTTATGCTATCCGGCGCAAGAAAAGCATCGTGATCGACTGCCATAATATATTCATACCCCTTATCTAGTGCATATTTTAACCCTATATTGAAGCCTCCTGATCCCCCGAGATTTTCAGCATTCTTAATTATTGTTATCTTATCCCCAAAATTCTCTTCAAGCAGTTTTATTGAGTCATCTTCTGAAGCATTATCTACAACAATCACATCAAAATTATCACAATCTGAGTTAAAAATATGATTAACACAATTTACTGTGTCATCACCACCATTATAATTGCAAATAACAATACCTATATCATTATGTTTTCTTTGGGATAATATTACATCAAGCCTACGATCTATAGCATTAGCAATAAAATCATCTTTACCTTCATCAAACTGCAATTCTATGAGATTTTTTTTTGAAAAATTCATTCTTCTCACGCTGAAATATCTATATGGGTGATTTCTCATATCACCAACATCACTCTCCCGAGTAGGATAAAAAATAAACTTCCATGCACTGGAAGTTGAAATTATGTCACAAAGGCCGCTTCTCAAACCAATAAAGAAACCCGCTTTATTAACAAAATCTATCACTATGTCATAAGGCAAAAAAACACCTACTGTACCAGGAAGTGCCTCTTCTTTATCACTTCCAATATTTGTACATACATCAAACCCTTTATTTTTCAGACATCTGACAATTCGATCCCATGTATAATCTGATATATTAGCAACGCTTGTAGCATATGGAGACAACAAGGCTGTTCTACCTTTTCTAAGTCCATACTGAATGAAAATATCATCTGAATTCTTCTGAGAAATTATAGGTACTGGAATCTTCTTACTAGTTCTAAAAACAAATCGCTGAAACATTGTATGAAGATCAAGGTCTCTAAAACCTCTTACCTGAAGTACGTCTTCATGATCAATACAATCATTCAAAACAATATAATTGGCATCTTTAAATCCAACTATTCTTACATAATTAAGAAGTTTTAAAGATTCATCACAATCAATGATGTAAGAATCTAATCCAAATAACTTTAAAACCTTTTTACATGAATTTGACGTTACTGTTATTACAAATTTATCTATATTATGTTCTTTTACCATTTCTTCCATATACATCCCTGCCAGAAAGGCATCACCAGTCCCTGAATATGGTAACGACATAATAAGTTCGTTTGGAAATTTGTCTCTCAATTTCAAATATACTTCTTCTCCGGCTTTAAAAATCTCCTTCTGTGTCAAATATACTTTACTCTTATAATTCAATATTGACTTTACATAAGCCACAAAAACATTTTCATTAATACGATATCCTAATTTTTCAAGCTGTGTATACATTTCTTTAGAATATTTGGATGACACAATTATTTTAATGTTATCACCGTATTCAGCTTTCATTTTGTCTGGAGACATAACAAGCAAACCATCCACTATAGTTCCTTGCTTATTGTTATCATTATCTATAAAAGCTACAAAATCATACTCTTTTAGCCTTTTCTTTATTTCCAGAGATGTTTTCATAACTCCAAACATCACTAATTTATCATTTTTATTTATTTTATCATTTCCAGCAATCATGCTGGCACATATATCGTAATATTCTTCTATTCCACTATAAATAGCTGTTTGCTCAAAATACTCATCATTTTTCTTGGCATATTGAAAATATTGAGTTTTATCTGTCAAATCATACTTTTTTATCTCTACTTCAGGCGGAGTTCTACAAAGCCTTAAAATTGACAATGCAGCTATATCTCTATTTTCTAATTCTGAATTATCAATGATTCTACCCATATCAACATCAGATGCCATTGTCAATGAACTAACCATAACATCGAGTTTATACAAGCATATAGTATAAAGTCTACACAATATACCAACCATCTCTTTCTCACAAGGAATAAAAAAACATGAAGCAGTAATATTCTCCCTAATAAAACTTTCACTATCAAGAGAAGCAAATATAAATATTCTCCCTCTACCCGTTAATCGTATATTACACATGTAATGAAGAACATAATAATTTAATTCTTCACTCTCATCTGACATAATAATCATTTTGTCATCATTACTAATAGAATAATCTTGCAAGCACTTGACAAAAAAGTCATATCCTTCTTGAATATCGTCAATCAAATAACCTCTTACATGAGCAAAAAATTTTGGATTTACCATAGTAAACTCATCTCCTAAAATCTCATTCTATTTTCTCAAAAATCCATTCAGCAAAATAATATTATTTATTCTCATTTTTCTACTTAGTGTATGCTCAGCAACCGGCTGATTTTTCAGCCGACGCTTTCGCATAAAATA
>JAEEGL014063990.1_pt1 | contig 10790 bp, 6 predicted proteins | sample 9134231 | NCBI WGS metagenome assembly JAEEGL01 (sample SAMN16246548, study PRJNA631951) | gut metagenome | biome: gut microbiome; feature: rumen; material: fiber-attached | host: Bos | place: Iran: Karaj | collected 2018-10
ATGAAATAATTGTAGGTAATGAACGCTGAATTCTGAATTATTTTGTAACTTTGCAGCCGAGAACAAACTATTTGGAAAGAATAATGATGAAACAGGTATTATTGACAGTATGTTTCCTGCTGGTAGGGCTGGCTGTAGAGGCTCAAACGGAAACAAAGCAGACTGTGACGGTCAATGGTGAGACGGTCGACAAAACTGTTAGCCGGATTACTTTCGACGGTGACGACGTGGTATTAGGTTATACGGATAACAGTACGCAGCGAGCAGCAATGGATCAAGTGAGCATATCGTTCGTCTATACTCCTACGGGTATTGCGGAGATGGTGAAGGAAGTTCCTGATGGCACGGCCTCAAAGGTATATAACCTCAATGGCCAGTATGTTGGTCATGACATTGATCAGTTGCCCAAGGGAATCTATGTGGTAGATGGACGTAAAATGATTGTCAGATAAGAGTCTATGAAGAATTTATTGTTTGTTATCGTTTTGCTGACGGCTCAGGTGATGGTCGTCGCTCAGAATAAGGTTGTCGTGTCGCAGGCTTCAGGCAAGACCATTTACAATACGACGAAAGTAACCAGTATTGATATTGACAACGATGTCATTAAGGTGAACCACACTTCTGGAACTGACACCTACAAAGGTAGTGTCAACAACCTGTCGTTTGTGAAGCACGTTCAGGGACAAGTCAGCATTACCGAGGCCAAAGGGTGGTTGGAGTCTGTCTATGTCAAGTTCGACCTGCTGGAGGGTGCCAAGAGCTACCACGTTTATATCAAGGGAGGACAGTATGCCGACTATACCAAGATAGATGGTCAGCTGGTGCGCAACTATGGAACCTATGGCAGGGCTGACATCGTGGGTCTGCGTGCAGCAGACAACTATGCAGTCAAAGTAGTTGCCGTAGATGCTGCCGATGAAGAAGTGGCAGCCTCAGCCGCTGAACAGACGGGGTTGCGGGTTATTAGCTACAGCCGCGAAGGTTTTGCCTTTAAGAATGACGTTCAGCCAGGAGCCTATCAGGCTGACGGTACGCTGAAGCCAGGTGCGAAGGTCCTTTATATCACGAAACAAACCGCCAAGACGGTCTCTACCAACGTGGCTGGGGCAACAAGCAATCCTTGCGTAGGCTTCCAGTCTATCATTGCCGCTTACGAGAAAGGGCAGGACAAGACACCCATTGCCTTCCGCTTCATTGGGCTTGTCACCAAGGACGACCTCGATGCCATCGGCAGTTCTGCTGAGGGTATTCAGGTGAAGGGACGCAAGGCAGACTCGGAGCTGAACATGACCTTCGAGGGTATCGGTGACGATGCCACTATTAAGGGCTTCGGATTCCTGGTACGCAACTCCAAGAGCGTGGAGTTCCGCAATTTTGCCATTATGCGCTGTATGGATGACGGACTGTCGCTCGATACGGACAACTCGAACATCTGGATTCACCACCTCGACGTGTTCTATGGTCCCCATGGTAGCGGTGATCATGTGAAGGGCGACGGTTCTGTCGACGTGAAGTCTGATTCCAAGTATGTTACCGTATCATATAACCGCTTCTGGGATACAGGCAAGACGAATATGTTTGGAATGAAAGACGAGTCAGGACCCAATTACATTTCCTACGACCACAACTGGTTTGACCATTCCGACTCCCGTCATCCGCGTATCCGTACTATGTCGGTCCATGTGTGGAACAATTACTTCGACAATGTGGCCAAGTATGGCGTTGGTGCCACCAGTGGCTCCAGCGTCTTCGTAGAGAACAACTACTTCCTGAAGACCAAGAAGCCTATCCTCTCGTCGCAGCAAGGTACTGACGCCCAGGGAAGCGGAACATTCTCTGGCGAGGATGGAGGTATGATTAAAGCCTACGGTAATCATTTTGATACTACCTGCAAGAACTTCAAGTACTACACACAGCTTGCCCCTGCTTCGACAGGATACGATGCTTATGAGACTGCAACCCGTGCCGAACAGGTTCCCTCTACAGAAGTGACAAGGGTGGGTGGTACGATTTATAACAACTTCGACACGGACGAATCGCTGATGTATGGCTATAATCCTGTGGCTGCCGAGCTCGTTCCCGAGCTGGTGACAGGATTCTATGGCGCTGGGCGTTTGAACCATGGCGACTTCACTTATTCCTTCAAAGACAATATTGGTGACGACACAGCCGATTCAGCCTATGACCCCACGCTGGGCAGCTTGCTCGACAACTACCAGTCGTCGCTTGTGGGTATTTTCGGAGAAGAAGAAAGTGGTAATCCAGAGGGAGGAGATACACCAAGTCCTGATCCTGGTGATGACACGCCAGAAGGGGTTATCCTTGCTTCGTTCGACGGAGAGCCTTCAAGTTCTATGTTTACCGTTGGCGGCAGCTATGGTGACGGAAAGATAACCTATGACGGTACCTATTATAAGAAAGGCGTCAAGCTCGACAGTAAGGGGTCTATTACCTTCACCCCTGCCAAGAACTATCACATGACTCTTGTGCTGGCCATAGCCAAGCCTGGGCGCGACGTGAAGATAAACGGTCAGCTGACCACTGTTAGCGGTGTAGAAAACGCTGCCGGTGCCTATTACGAACTGCAGCCGATAGCCCTTACGGGTGGCACGGAATACGTTCTTACCAAAGGCAGTGGAGAAAGCATTGTGATGATTGTTAAACTGGAGCCTGTAGTAGAATGAGTCTGAAACACTGGATACTACCAGCTTTGGCATTTTTACTGTTAATAGGATGTGGCAAACGGTCGCCAAAATCGTTTACGAATGAGGTGTTGTTGCCAATGACTCCCGTGAAAAATCAGGAGAAATCAGAATTGTGCTGGGCGTATGCCATGCTGGCGACCATTGAGACAGAACATATCCTTAAAGGTGATTCCGTCAACCTGTCACCCGTGTATATAGGGCGCATGCTAAAATATCACCCGTCGCCTAATGTCGAACATCCCCAGCGGGCCATGGGGCAGACGCTGCTTAACATGATAGGGCAGTATGGAATTGTCGGCTATGACGTCTTGCCTGATGGTGCCACTAATGACCTGCCCACCCCCCAGTGGGTGTTTATGCTGGGAGCCCGCTATTCTCCCAAGGAGTTTGCTCATTCCGTATGTGCGCCTGATGAATACTTGTCGCTGACCTGTTGGCCTGACTCTCCCTACTATCAGAAGATAGACATCCCTATTCCTGATAACTGGGAGCACAACCGGTTGCTGAATGTGCCGCTTGATACGCTGCGCAGCCATGTCGACCGTGCCCTGCGCAGCCGCCATCCCGTCTGTTGGGAAAGCCGCGGCCACGCAATGGCTGTGATGGGACTGGCTCATGACACGTCACAACGCCCCTACTATGTGATGAAGAACTCGTGGGGCAAGAGAGGACCCCACGACGGGCTGGTGTATATGTCGGCCTCGAAGATGTGGAAGGACATGGTAGCCATTTATATGACACGACAAGCCTACTATCAGGACGAAGAATAGGGCATCACTTGTTGAGCTTCCAAGTGACACCGTCCTTGGTGTCCTTCACCTCGAAGCCAGCAGCAGCCAGTTCGTCGCGAATCTTGTCTGAAGTTGCCCAGTCTTTTTCAGCCTTGGCCTTGGCGCGCAGCTCAAGCACCATGTCCATGACTTTGCCGAAGGCTGCTTCACGTTCCTGACTCCTGGCACCTGACTCCTGGCTCCTATCCTGCAATCCCAGAATATCAAAAGCAAACAGGTGCATCACCTCTTTAAGTTCCTTCAGGCAGTCGGCACAAATGGTTCCCTTATGGTCTGTCAGCTTGTTGATGACCGTGCATGCTTCAAACAGGTAACTGATGACCTGAGGCGTGGCGAAGTCGTCGTTCATGGCGTCATAGCATTTCTGACGCAGGCTCTTGACCACGCGTTCAGTTTCGGCATCACATTGCGAGGAAACCGCAATGCGCTCCATATCGTTGATGGCGTTCATCAGTTTCTCCAGTCCCTTTTCGGCAGCCTGCAGGGCTTCGTTCGAGAAGTCTACCGTGCCGCGATAGTGGGCAGAGAGCACGAAGAAACGGATGGTCATAGGACCATAGGCCTTCTCCAGCAGCGGGTGATTGCCCGTGAAGAACTGTTCCAGCGTGATGAAGTTGTTGTATGACTTACCCATCTTCTGTCCGTTGATGGTCAGCATATTGTTGTGCATCCAGTATTTGACGGCCTGATGCCCCATAGACGCTACGGCCTGAGCAATCTCACACTCATGGTGGGGGAAGATCAGGTCCATGCCTCCGCCATGGATGTCGAAGGTTTCGCCCAGATATTTGCGTCCCATAGCAGTACACTCACAATGCCAGCCTGGGAAACCGTCACTCCAGGGTGACGGCCAGCGCATGATGTGCTCGGGCTGGGCTTTTTTCCAGAGTGCAAAATCGGCTTGGTTGCGCTTTTCGCCCACACCAGCCAGCTCGCGGCTTTCATCCTTGATATTCTCCAGGGAACGGCCGCTAAGGATGCCATACTGACACTTAGAGCCAGAGCTCACCGCTCTCTTGTTGTATGCCTCTATGTCGAAATAGATGCTTCCGTTCGACTCGTAGGCGAAACCGTTGTCCAGTATCTGCTGCACCAGCTGCTGCTGTTCTATGATGTGTCCTGTGGCATGAGGCTCTATCGAGGGACGCAGCACGTTCAGCGCATCCATTGCCTGGTGGTAGCGGTTGGTGTAGTACTGTGCTATCTCCATGGGTTCCACCTGCTCCAGCCGGGCCTTCTTGGCTATCTTATCCTCACCCTCATCGGCATCGTGCTCCAAGTGACCTACGTCAGTGATGTTGCGCACATATCTTACCTTGTATCCCAAATGCTTGAGGTAACGGAATACCAAGTCGAAAGTGATGGCTGGACGGGCATGACCCAGATGCGGATCGCCATAGACCGTCGGGCCACATACGTACATGCCCACATTAGGAGCATGCAACGGTTCAAAACGCTCTTTCTGTCGCGTCAGCGTATTGTAAATAACCAGTTTTGATTCCATAATTTTTCTGATTTAACGTTTATAGCGTGCAAAGTTACGCATTTTTTTTGTAACTATGCACGCTAAGAGAATACGAATGTCAGCTTTTACTATAAAAAAACTAAAAACGATTAGAAAAGGCGTAGCAATCCTATACGGCGCGACATACTTTCTAAATCACATGAAGACCAAGGAACACCATCAAACCGTTCATGAGAATCCAGAAGATGGCAAATGGCATGGTCTTGCGCATGATGTCACCGTCTTGTCCTTCCATGTCGCAAGCGGCAGTAGCAATAGCGATGCTCTGGGGCGAGAGCAGCTTTCCACCCTCTGAGCCTGCACAGTTGGCAGCAGCAACCCAGTTGGTCTCGTTGCCTGACACACCGAAGAACGTGGCATCACCCGTCAGTCCCAGCTGTCCCGCAGCTGCGGCTTGCAGTTTGCCGAAGAGGATGTTGGCCGAGGTCGCTGAACCTGTGACAAAAGTCCCGATAGAACCAATGAGAGGTGCGAAGAAAGGATAGGCAGAGCCTGTCAGTGCTACGAGTCCAGTGGCGATAGCCAGCGTCATGCCTGTGTTGTTCATCAGCGAGGCGAGGGCTACGAGACAGCAGATGGTGAGTGCTGTCTTCTGCAGATTATAGGCAGTCATGCCAAGCAGCTTCATAAGCTTGCCGAAGCTCAGTCCTTGAATCAGTCCGCCAATCATGGCACCGAGGAACACCATTAAGCCGGCATTCGACAGCCAGCCGAAAGTAAAGGTATTGCCGATGACAGGCAACTGGAATTTGGTGACCAACGTGGATTTGAGCACGGCATTGATATCGGGACAGACTTTGCTGGAGATAAGAATGAAGAAGATGATGAAGCCATAGACACTCCAGGCTCGGAAAGTTTTCGCAAAGCCGAATTTCTTCTTCTCCACGTGTACCATGTCTTTCTCAGATTCATGACGCAGGAAAAGCTTGTTGTAGATGAGCATGGCGATAATAGATCCAACAGAACCCAGTATGGCAGGGGTCTCAGGTCCGAGGAACGTGGCGCAGCTGAACTGGATAATGATAGAGAACGTGCCCACGAAAAGTGCCAGTGTGAGGTTCTTCACCACCTTGGTCTTGTCGGTCATCATCAGAATCAGGAATGGCGTGATGTAGAACATCAGCGAGAGCTGTATAATAATATAGGTGGAGATACTACACAGCATCTCGTGCGAAGCCATACCCCCCGTTAGCTCGCCAGCCACCTCGTTGGCAAGTGTCGTTGCAGGCAAACCTACGGCACCGAATCCCACAGCCACCGTATTGGCAACCAGACAGACGACAGCGGCAAACATGGGTCTGAATCCTAATCCTATAAGAATAGCAGCTGGAATAGCCACGGCTGTGCCAAAGCCAGCCATACCCTCAAGCACACCTCCAAAGCCCCATGTCAGCAAGAGCACAAGCAGTCCCTTGTCGGAGGTAAGTTGTATAAACTGCGTCTTGATGGTCTCTATCTCCTTCGTCTCACAGAGGATGTTATAGCTAAAGATAGCACAGATGATAATCAAGATGATGGGGAAACACGCCTTAAGGAACCCCTCGAGGACAGACCATAGCGTGACTCCATAGATACTGACCTGAGCATACTTCTCAGGAATAATCCCCATGGCGGGGACGACAAACAAGGCTAAAACGATGGTGACTGCCAGTGTGATTAATGCGCTCTTCCAGCCAGATACCTTCAGACCCATCATCAACACAAAAAGTAGGATAATAGGAATAATGGAAACAAGTGCTGCCATAATAAAGTTGGGTTTTTAGTTATTATTGCTTCATTTAGATTGCAAATATACAAAAAAATTTGTATAAAACTAAGTTTTTCTCATAAAAAAGAGGTATTGTGAGAGTTTATTTGTATATTTGCCAAAATATTACACTAAAATTTTCAGCCTATGCTAAACGAATTTTTATCTGATATCAGGCAGTTCCTGCCTTCAGAACGTATTTACACCGATGAGCTTCGTACCCTTGGATGGGGAACGGATGCCAGTTTCTATCGTCAGATTCCCAAGGTCGTCATTCGAAGCGACAGCGAGGAAGAGATTTCCAGGATTGTCAGAATCTGTAGGAAATACAAGCTACCCTTCACCTTCCGTGCCGCAGGAACATCCCTGAGCGGACAGAGTTGTACGGACTCTGTGCTCATTGTAGCAGGAAAGCATTGGGAGCAATATCGCCTAGCCGACGACCATGAGACCATCACCTTGCAACCAGGCATTGTAGGTTCGCGTGTCAACGAAATCCTGAAGCCCTATGGTCGTGTGTTCCCGCCAGACCCGGCTTCTATCGGAAGCGCGATGGTGGGTGGCATCGTGATTAACAATGCTTCTGGAATGAACTGCGGTGTGCATGCCAACAGCGACCGTATGATGCTCTCTGCCCGTATCATCCTGACGGATGGTACCATACTCGACACTGGCTCAGAAAAGAGCCGTGAGGCGTTCCGCAAAAGCCATCCTGAGTTTTTGGAAAAGATTGAAGCACTACGGGATAAGGTCCGTAGCGATAAGGATTTGACAGAACGTATCAGCAAGAAATATTCCATCAAGAATGTCACTGGCCTCAACCTGCGACCATTGGTAGCTTACGACGACCCGTTCGACATCATCGTCCACTCTATGGTAGGCTCTGAAGGTACGCTCGCCTTCCTCTCTGAGGTTACGATGAAGACGCTGAAGGACTATCCCTTCAAGGCATCTGCGATGGTGTACTTCATGACGATGAAGGAAAGCTGTGAGGCTGTGGTAGCGATGAAGAAACTGAAGGCTGGTGACGAGGACTTGGGGATGAGTGCCGAACAGCTGATGGTGAAAAGTGCCGAGATGCTCGACTACAAGTCTCTGAGCTCTGTCGATGATCCTGTCTACCTACAGTATAAGGCTGATGTGGATGCAGGCAAGATAGAGGGGGTGAAGCCAGGCGACTACCATAACCTGACGGCCATTTTGACGGAGACCAAGGGCATTACCCATGAGCAGCTATTGGAGAAAATTGCCAAGATTAAAGCATGTCTGGGACAGTTCCGGCTGTATATACCTGCAGACTTTACGGAGGATCCGGCTGTTTATGGCAAGTATTGGGCCATCCGAAGCGGCATCTTCCCTTCGGTCGGTGGTACCCGTCCCTTGGGAACCTCATGTCTGATAGAAGACGTGGCATTCCCCATCGAATCACTGCCCGAGGCTACGGTGAAACTTCAGAAGCTGATAGCCGAACACGGTTACGACGATGCCTGCATCTACGGTCATGCCTTTGAGGGCAACTATCACTTTATCCTGAACCAGAGCTTTGCTGACGAGCATGAGGTGGCACGCTATGCCGAGATGATGCGAGATGTGGCAAAATTAGTGGTGGAGGGATATGACGGTTCTCTGAAGGCCGAGCACGGAACAGGACGCAACATGGCACCATTTGTGAAATACGAATGGGGCGACAAGGCCTACGAGGTCATGAAGGAGCTGAAGGCCATCTTCGACCCCGACGGGTTGCTGAACCAAGGTGTCATCTTCAACAACGACCCAGACTGTTTTATCAAGTGTCTGAAACCGCTGCCAGTTCTCGATTTCGACTTCGATAAAGTACCCGATGGAGGACGTTACCTGATGGATCCAACGCTCTCTACTGCCAAGGAAACCATCAACCAGGTAAAGCGTGCCAACAAGTGTATCGAGTGCGGCTTCTGTGAGGTCAACTGTATGTCGTGTGGACTGACGTTGTCAAGTCGTATGCGTATTGCCGTTCAACGCGAAATACGTCATCTGTCCATGACGGGTTCTGATCCCGAGCGACTGGCCACGCTCAAGAGACAATACAAATACTATGGTGACCAGACCTGCGCCACTGATGGACTTTGTGCCACCTCATGCCCGATGAAAATCAATACAGGCGAGCTGACTCACCTTATTCGCCAGATGGACATGAACGACAATCCGATGGGATATAAGATCGGTGAATTTGCTGCTAACCATATGGCGGGTATCAAGAGTGGTCTGCGTGTTGTTCTCGATGTGGCCCACCTTGGGCATATTACGCTTGGCCCAACGCTGATGACCAGCGTCTGTCGCACGATGAACAAGATGGGGCTGCCGCTTTGGACGACGGCAATGCCTAAGAAACATCGCCAACCCAAGAAGTCCGACTTGACCCAGTTCATCATCGAAAAATCTCTCAGCCCTCACCATTCATCTCTCTCTTCTAAGGTGGTCTACTTCCCCAGTTGTATCAACCAGACCATGGGTCAGTCGAAGCAAGGCGGCAAGATTCACGACCTTGTCGACGAGGTTATCCAGTTGATGGCAAAAGCTGGCTATGAAGTCATCTTCCCTGAGGGCATGGAAAAGATGTGTTGTGGCCAGATTTGGGAGTCGAAGGGTATGCTCGACATCGCTGACCGTAAGAGTGCTGAGTTGGAAGCCGCCCTATGGAAAGCTTCTGAAGAAGGTAAATATCCTGTGCTTTGTGCCCAGAGTCCTTGTCTGCATCGCATGCGTAAGGTTATGCATAAGCTCAAGCTCTACGAACCTGCCGAGTTCATTATGACATATCTCGTTGACCGTCTCGATTTCCATCCCACAGACAAGCACATCGCCCTGCACTTGACGTGCTCAACCCGTGAAATGGGGGTTGACAAAGATATGATTGCCTTGGCCAAGATGTGCTCCAACAATGTATTCCTGCCTGAAGGTGTAGGCTGTTGCGGCTTTGCTGGCGACCGTGGCTTTACATTCCCAGAAATGAACAGATACGGCCTTCGGAAGCTTAAGCCCCAGATTGAGAAAAACCATATCGAGGTAGGCTATTCGAATAGTAGAACCTGTGAGATAGGACTGGAGACCAATACGGGCATTCCCTATATGAGCATCGTCTATCTGGTCAACCAATGTACAACGGCAAAAAAAAGCTAAAACCTACTTCAACAGAGACCGATGGTACTGATGAGTGTACGCAGCTGCTGGATGCCCTGATGGTTGTTGTCGAGTGCCTCAACTTCAGATAGGAAACGTTCGGCACGTTGCGTGTCGCCCATACCGTAGTAACCGAGGGCCAGCATGTACTTGCAGTGGATGACGTTCTTCGTGTCAAGTTCAGACGTTCCCTGTTCGGCACTCTTCTCCCAAATGAGCAAGTCGGGCAGCGAGACAGCAAAATAGTCCATCACCTGTTTTTCGAAGACATGCTGCTTACCGTAGTTGATAAGCTTGTAAAAGCGTCCGTGAGCCTCGTCATCGCGTCCTAACTTGTATAATGCCAGGCCCTGATAGAATATCTTGTCAGGCTTGGCATCGTTATAATACATGGCCGCTGCCGGCTCCTGCGGACCTTTCGTAGCCTGCTTAAAACACGTTACAGCCTTTGTCTTCAGCTCTGAGCATTGTGCTGAGGAACCAGCTTCTGCCATTGCTTCATAGGCAATGCCAAGCAGATAGTAGAAGTCGTTCTCCTGAGCACCGTAGAGCTTACCCTCGCCCAAGTGGTGGGGGTATTCCAGGCATTCGCCAAGCAGCTTGACTGCCTTTTCGTAATTCTTGGCTGCAATAGCCTGTTTTGCCAATTCCACGCGACAAATCTGGTATTGTGCAGGCACCTTGCCTTCGCCACCCTCCCAAGGATGGAACGTATGAGCATCGAGCTTCTGCATGGCTTCCTCGTAACGTCCTGTCTGGTTGAGCAAGGTGATTTCCTCGAGCACCAGATCGTCGCGACGTCCGACAAGTTCAGCATGCTGTTGCAGGAAATCCAGGCGCTGTTGATGGGGACGGTGCAGGTG
>JAEEGL015100921.1_pt1 | contig 10790 bp, 6 predicted proteins | sample 9134231 | NCBI WGS metagenome assembly JAEEGL01 (sample SAMN16246548, study PRJNA631951) | gut metagenome | biome: gut microbiome; feature: rumen; material: fiber-attached | host: Bos | place: Iran: Karaj | collected 2018-10
ATCGACTTAAATGTGGCTATCAAAACGGGCGAAACTGACCACAGAAAAGCAATGTTGTCTAACAGAATCAGAATCCCCTAAAAATCAAAGATGTAACAGCGTGAGAAAAAACAACTTTCGACCACCCATGATTTGTAATCCGGCCGCATAGAGTATCAGGATTTGTAATCCGATTAAATTTTTGCTATCCCATACATTCAAAAACCATAGAATCTGAGAGAGACGCTATATATAGACGTCTCTACAACGTGGCACAGCCATTCTTGTTCAAAAGTATCAGCAAAAATCAGATAAAAACCTATATTTTCAGCAATGTCTTCTACGGCCACCCCTTTTTTCTCTTTTTTGAGAATGCCCTGGCATTTTTTCAAGCGTCAGCGTCCTTCTTCCTCCTTTTTCTGAAGCGTAGCGTTTTTTTATGATTCTCATTCTCCAAACAGGATTTTTCCCCCATTTTTGTTGGTGTTCTCATTGAAAATGACTATTTTTGCCTTTTGAAGAACCGAAAAATCATAATCCAGATGAATGAGCGAGTCTCTCCATTCTCTCGGAAGCAATGTCTAAACTCCTAAACTACCAAACTCCTAAACTCCAAAAAATAACCAATATGAAAAAACTGCTGTTACCACTTGTGCTGTCATTCATGGCGCTCACCTCCCAGGCGCAAAGTTACCATTTGGACACGAACAATGACGGCAGCATCGAACTGACGGATGCCCTGATTGTCATAAATTATATTTTAGGGAAGTTCAACCCCGAAGATGCCCAACAGCCTCAATCTTACCTCGCCTGCCCCGATGACCATCATCCCCACCTGATTGACCTCGGCCTGCCCTCGGGCACGAAGTGGGCCTGCTGCAATGTGGGTGCCACCACCCAGGAGGGTTATGGCGGCTACTATGCCTGGGGTGAGACGGCAGAGAAGGAGGCCTACAATGAAGTAACCTATTTGTATTGCACGGGTGATGACACCAATGGAGATGGGTGGTATGATGATTGGCACGAAGATAGTTCTACCAAAGGTATTTGGTCAGATCTCGGCGGTTTTATTGCAAGAACACAATATGATGTGGCTCATGTGAAATGGGGCGGCTGTTGGCAGATGCCGTCCTTCGATCAAATCAATGAGTTGCTCGAAAACTGTACCTTCGAATGGGGCACAGTTAATGGAATAAACGGTGGCAGGTTCATTGGGAAGAATGGTGCCAGTGTTTTCTTGCCTGCGTCAGGTACCCGGAGCCTTGAAGAGGTTTTCGACATAGGCAACAACTGCTTCTATTGGGCATCAACACTTGGTACGACGGGCTTGCCTTACGCTGACGGTATGTTTTTCGCTTCGTATGGAGCCACCACCAGTCTATACTCATTCCGCGGTAATGGTCAAAGTGTTCGCCCTGTTGCCGGTAAGGCAGAAGCAAGAACCTATCACCTGGATGTGAACAATGACGGCGAAATCGAACTGACAGATGCGCTGATCATCATTAATTATATCCTGGGAAAGTTCAATCCCGATGGTGAATGGTATATGGTGGCACGGATGTCCGATGGCGAGACGCGGCTTGTTCCCGTGAAGGAGGTCAGCAGCCTCGTCGCTGTTGATGATGCCCTCGATTTCTCCATTCTCGGCCCCAACAGCACCATCATCATGGAAAACGTGCAGCGGGTGGATTTCAAGTCAGAAAGGGAAATCAACAGTTCAGAGGAACTCTCCGCCCTCAAGTCAAAGGGCATGCCTTCAAAAATAAAAGGCATCACCAAGACGTTGCAGGGGCAGTGTACCTTTGTCGTGGCTGACAAGAAGGGCAACAACAATCTGGTGCAGGAACTGACATTCCGGCACGACAGCAACGGGTCAACATGGAACGGAGACGGCCTGTCAGGCGATGTCAGGAACTTACAATATATCGCCCGCACCAAGACAGAACTTGCCACAGCCAGCAGCGAAGACGTAACCAAAATGCTTGAGGATTTTTCAGGCACAGGCCAGACAGATGCACAGGCTGTTGCTGCAACGCTAACAAACAATCCCAACGTGGAGGAGTCATATACAGAGGATGGTGATAACCTGATAGTGAAGTATAAAGACAGTGAAGGTGATGTGGTTTATCCGTTGTATAAGATGATGTCCCCATTCTCGGATTTGCAAGTTCCTGATCTGCCTGACTATTCCAGTATGAGGAAGTCACCCCAAAAGGCTCCCCATCAATATCCCAATGTGGCCATCTTCAATTTCTTCGAAGGGATGAGCCAATACAAGGTTCAAAACATCATCACGGGGAGTATTAAAACTTTTTTCGAAATTAACGGTTATCATGTGGATTATTACACACCCAATAATACCTATAGTAGCCTTGAATTCACATACGCCCATTTAAATGATGTCCTAAGTCATTCTGCGGATTATGCCGCCGTCATCATCATGACCCATGGTGCTCAGGTGAATGGTAAGAGCTGTCTGTGCACAGGAGAGTTGGCGGGTAAAGATGACAAAAGTCGTCTTCATAATTGGGCAGACGGAAAATATTACAAGCGTTATTCAGCCGAATTGCAGGCAGAGAGCAACTGCATCCTTTACTTGGGCATTTGCGATGGCTTGTCTAAAGACAATTTCAAAAGCACGTCACCAACCATAGGCTACTCCGGACCTACCTGCATGGCACAGGCCAATGCTGCCATCCTGTTTTATCTTATGCTTGAAGAGGGCTATACCCTGAAGAAGGCTCTCGGCTCTCTTCGTCCCGAGCCGGCACCCAACGAGAGCACGATGATTTACAAGTCAAGCAATGTCGGCATTAAAGAGCAAACACTGGAGTCGGATGGGATTTACCCTGACTACATGAAAGGATATTATGTTGAGCCATATTTTGTACAGAAAAGTGGAGATTATACAAAAGTAAAGGGATATTTTCCTGAATTTGCAGGCGATAAGTTTATAAGGATAGAGTTTCTTCCAATTCTATGGTACAACCCTAAAGAACAAGATGACTATTATAATCCACTATTGCATTACACAACTTTTACTGAAAAAAATGGCTATTTCGAAAGTTCGTTCTATTTGAAAGATGTGCCTGAGAATATTTATATATGCCGGATATATGGCTATGTCAAAGAATACGGATGGCAGTTGGTCAGACCAGATCAGTATAAATTCTTTGTTCGCTCCGAGAATTATAAGGAAAACAGTGTTGAGGTGGAGGCTACCGAGGAAAGTGTAACACGGCCTTATGTACTCGGTACTGACGGAAAGTCTGTTGAGGAAATCACCATCCCTGCCGGTACCTCACAGACGTATCAACTTGACGCATATCCCGGCCACACGTTTGAGACACCATGTTTGGACAAGGATGTAGCGACAGTCTCCCTAGATGGTACTACACTGACGGTGACAGGTGTCTCAGAAGGCTCCACAGTCTTTGGCGTCTATGACAGGCAAAACCATCAGATGGCCGTAGTGAAGGTGACGGTGAAAGGCGCATCTGTATCCCTCTGCCCCGATGACCACCATCCGCACCTCATCGACCTCGGTCTGCCCTCAGGCACGAAGTGGGCATGCTGCAACGTGGGTGCCACCACCCCTGAAGGCTACGGCGGCTATTACGCCTGGGGTGAGACGGAGGAGAAGGACTATTACGACTGGAGCACCTACACCCACTGCGACGGATCATGCGACACCTGTCACGACCTCGGCATCGACATTGCCGGCACGCAGTACGACGTGGCTCATGTGAAGTGGGGCGGCTCTTGGGTGATGCCTTCTTACGACCAGCAGGTGGAACTGCTGGACAACTGCTCTTCAGAATGGACGACGGTCAACGGCATCAACGGCAGGGTCTTCACCGGCCCCAACGGTGGCAGCATCTTTTTGCCTGCGGCGGGCGGCCGCTGGGAAGATGGCCTCAACAGCGCCGGCAGCGGCGGCAGCGCCGGCTGGTTCTGGTCGTCGACGCGGAACCCGTCGATTTCGTACGGCGTCTACTTCCTGGGCATCACTTCGGGCTCCGTGCACTGGAACGACATGTACCGCTACTTCGGTTTCACGATTCGCCCAGTTGCCAGATAGGTGCATCCTTGCCCCGACCCCTCGCCCCATCGTGATTCCCCATTAGGCATGATTAGGCCGCATGACGAGCGGTGGGGCGCAGGCCCACTGCCGGCATGTGGGCTAATCATGCCGCAGCGCAGATGTCTAACATAATATAATTAATATGTCGACAAAAGAAATAGTAGAGCATGAGACGCGTGAGAACTGCTCTTCAGAATGGACGACGCTCAACGGTGTCAACGTCAGAATCTTCACCGGCTCCAACGGCGGCAGCATCTTTTTGCCTGCGGCGGGCCGCCGCTGGTTCGCTGTCCCGTATAGCGCTGGCCGCCACGTTCGGGCGGCTTTGTCACCGTTCGGGCGGATTTGTAATCCGGCCGCCTAGAGTATCATGATTTTTTATCCCATAGAATACTAGTTTGGGTGGCTTAGCCGTTTCGCACGTCGAAGAATCCTCACGAACAGAGTAAAGGTGTCAACGCCCCATGATCAACGCCCCCTGGCCCCCTCTAGTCTTAGAGGGGGAGCCTGATTACTCCTGCTTCAGATGGTTGTTGGGAAGCCCTATTGACCTCATTGTCGATGTTTTTGCAACCATTTTTATCGAATCCTTGTTTTTTATGACGTTTTTACAGTGATTATTCGTACCTTTGCACCAAAAAGTAGCAAAAATGGTCTGCATATAAGCAGAATGTAAGAAAAATATATGACTCAGAATATTTTCAAGGGATTGGGCATCGCTTTGGTCACACCGTTCAAGACGGATGGGAGTGTAGACCATGAGGCGATAGAGAGACTCATTGACTATCAACTTGATAATGGGGCAGACTTCCTCTGCATCCTGGCGACAACAGGCGAGACCCCATGCCTTACAGAGGACGAGAAGACACGTATCCGTCAGCAGATTGTAGCACAGGTGAAAGGGCGTGTTCCCATCCTGATGGGATGCGGAGGCAACAACACCGCCGCTGTCGTGGAGCAGTTGCAAAATGGAGATTTCAAGGGCATCGACGGTGTGCTGAGCGTATGTCCTTATTACAACAAACCCTCACAGGAGGGACTTTATCAGCATTTCAGGACCATTGCCGAGGCCTCACGCCTGCCGGTGGTGCTCTACAACGTGCCGGGACGTACCGGTGTGCTGATGAAGGCGGAGACGACCTGCCGCCTGGCCAGCGACTGCGAAAACATCGTGGCCATCAAGGAAGCCAGCGGAAGTCTGGAACTGGTGGACGAGATCATCAAGCACAAGCCCGACCGCTTCGACATCATCAGTGGCGACGACGCGCTCACTTACCCCATGGTGGCAAGTGGTGCCGTGGGTGTCATCTCCGTCATCGGAAATGCGCTGCCCAAGGAATTCTCACGCATGATCAGACTGGAGTTCAATAACGAGTATGCTGCCGCACGCAAGATTCACCATAAGTTCACCGACCTCTACAGCCTGCTGTTTGTTGACGGTAATCCAGCCGGTGTGAAGGCGCTCCTCCACGAGATGGGCTTCATTGAGAATGTGCTGAGGCTGCCCCTCGTGCCTACCAGGGTAACCACCATCCAGAAAATCAGCGAGATACTCAAAGGACTCAAACTTTGAGGTTTCGATAGATGCTTTGTCGCTTATGGATGAAAGGAGAATCATACACGAGATAACACCCCTGATGGGAAAGGATGTGCTCTATATCGCCGACAGGCGAAAGAAGGAGTTCACCTATCCCATACACAACCATGAGGTTTACGAACTCAACTTTGTGGAGCATGCAGCAGGTGTCAGGAGGATTGTGGGCGACAGCAGCGAGGTCATCGGAGAGTACGACCTCGTGCTCATCACCAGTCCTGACCTGGAGCATGTGTGGGAACAGCATGAGTGCAAAAGTGAGGAAATCAGGGAAATAACGGTGCAGTTCGACTTCCCGATGGGAGAGGACTCCTTCTTGGGCAAGACACCTTTCCTGCCCATGCAGAAGATGCTCAACGAGGCGCGCAAGGGACTGTGCTTTCCCGTGAGCGCCATCATGAGAGTTTATGACAAACTCGACTCGCTGAGTTCCATCAAGGAGGGTTTTTATGCGGTCATGCAGTTCCTAACCATACTTTACGAACTCTCCAAGTGCAGCGGTGCGCGTTCCCTGGCATCATCGAGTTTTGCCAAGATTGCCGTTGAGGATGACAGCCGGCGCATCCTCAAGGTGAAGAATTTCATCAGCAAGAATTTCATGGATGAGATCAGGTTGGCGCAGTTGGCCGACATCGCCGGCATGAGTCCGAGTGCTTTCAGCAGGTTCTTCAAACTGCATACAGGGCGCAACCTCACCGATTATATTATAGACATGAGGTTGGGCGCTGCTTCGAGAATGTTGGTTGATACGTCAAGAAGCATCTCAGAAATCTGTTTCTGCTGCGGATTCAACAACCTCAGCAATTTCAATCGTATTTTTAAGAAAAAGAAGGGTTGCAGCCCTTCGGAGTTCCGCGAGAACTATCACAAGACGCGAATCATTGTCTAGGCTGTTGTAAGATTCAACACAAAGAAACAGAGGTACAGAGAAAAGATGCTCTGAACTTCTCCGTTCTTCGGTCACCACCTCTCAGACAGGGGGAATCTCAATTTCCATTCTTCAATCTTCAATTTTCAATCATAAATCTCTGTGTCTTTGTATCTCTGTGTTGAGAAAAAACAGAGGCACAAAGAAAAAATCTCTGTACCTCTGCTCTCAGTGTTGGGAGTCATCAATAGTTCTGGGCCACCAACTCAAAGTAACTTTGTGGATGGTCGCAGACGGGGCATACCTCGGGAGCAGCCTTGCCGATGACGATGTGTCCGCAGTTGCGGCACTGCCAGATGCAGTCGCCATCGCGTGAGAACACGACACCATCCTCGATGTTCTTCAGCAACTTGCGGTAGCGCTCCTCGTGGTGCTTCTCAATGGCAGCCACGGCGCGGAATTTGGCGGCAATCTCGTCAAATCCCTCTTCCTCAGCCTCGCGGGCCATGCGCTCATACATGTCCGTCCACTCAAAATTCTCTCCTTCAGCGGCGGCGAGCAGGTTGTCGGTCGTAGCACGGATGCTGCCGCCTTCGAGCAGTTTGAACCACATCTTGGCATGCTCTTTCTCATTGTTGGCGGTCTCCTCAAAGATGGCTGCTATCTGCTGGTAGCCGTCTTTCTTGGCTTTTGATGCCCAATAGGTGTACTTGTTGCGTGCCTGGCTCTCACCGGCAAAGGCCTCCTGCAAATTGCGCTCGGTCTTGGTTCCTTTCAGTTCTTTCATAGATTCTTGATTTTTTTAATAAAATAATATGTTTGTTTATTAGGAGTTTAGGAGTTTAGAAGTTTAGGAGTTTGGGATGCACACCACCATTTTCGCAGTGGTAATCATAATTCTTCATTCTTCATCCTTCATTCTCAATCCTCAATCATATGTTGAGGAAGGTCTCCCCCTCCTTTGGAGGGGGCTGGGGGGAGGTTTATCTCCCCACACAGCGACTGGTTCATATATTTCCTGATGAGTTCTGGGTCTTTGTATCGGGCCTGCAGATGCATCAGTTTTGTTACCGCACTCTCCACCGTACCGTCGTATCCGCTCACCACACCGGCATCCTGCAACTGAAGGCCAGTGTTGTAGCGCACCATCTCAACAGCGCCCGATACGCATTGGCTGATGTTCACCACAGTGACACCTCGGAAACTCGCCTCTTTCAGCAGTTTCAGCAGCCAGGGACTGTGGGGAGCGTTGCCACTGCCGAAGGTGCGCATCACGATGGAGCGCAGTTCGGGAGCCTCGAGGACATGGCGCAGGAAACATTCCTGGATACCTGGGAACAGAGACATGACGATGACATTGGTGTCCATCGCCGTGTGGGGAGTCATGCCACGGCTGTAGTCAGGTTTGAGGATGTGGTGGTCGTGATAGACAAAATTGACACCGGCATGACAGAGAACGGGATAGTTGAACGTGGCGAAAGCATCGAATCCGTCTGCCGACTGCTTCGTGGCCCTGTTGCCGCGCAGCAGGCGACCGCCGAAGTAGATGCACACCTCGGGCACGATGGCACGGCCGTCGGGATGGCGGGCGGATGCCAGTTCGATGCTGGTCACCAAGTTCTCCTTTCCGTCGGTGCGCAATTGGCCAATGGGCAACTGGCTGCCTGTCAGGATGACGGGCTTCGTCAGGTTCTCGAGCATGAACGACAGGGCTGAGGCTGTATAGGCCATCGTGTCTGTCCCATGCAGGATGACAAAACCATCGTATTCCTCATAATGGTCAGAAATGAGGCGCACCAACTCTGCCCATAACTGTGGATTCATGTCGCTGGAGTCAACGGGCGGGTTGAAACAATAGGTGTCGATGCCCGTTTCCAAATATTTGAATTCAGGAAGATTTTCTACCAGATGGCTGAAGTCCAATGGCTCCAGGGCATGGGTGCGGGGATTGCAACCCATACCGATGGTGCCTCCCGTGTAAATCAGCAGCACCTTGCCTCTTGAGAGCGGACTGCCCGCGGGTGGGGTGGGGGATGAATCGTACGACATCGTTTGCGTAATTTTTACTGCAAATATAAGGATTTGTTGCCGCTTTCCAAAATATTTTCTTTATATTTGCAAAACTTAACTGCTTTAAAAACATATTTTCAACTATAAACAACTTTATCTTAGTAACTTATGAAAAAGTTCATGGACGAGAATTTCCTGCTCGAAACCAAAACTGCGCAGGAACTTTACCACAATCATGCTTCGCGCATGCCCATCATTGACTATCATTGCCACTTGATCCCAGAAATGGTGGCTACTGACCACCAGTTCAAGTCCATCACCGAGGTTTGGCTTGGCGGCGACCATTACAAATGGCGTGCCATGCGTACCAACGGCGTGGACGAGCGCTTCTGCACCGGCACCGATACCTCCGACTGGGAGAAGTTCGAGAAATGGGCTGAGACAGTGCCCTATACCTTCCGCAACCCGCTTTATCATTGGACACACCTCGAACTGAAGACCGCTTTCGGCATCGAGAAACTGCTCAGCCCCAAGACTGCGCGTGAGATCTTCGATGAGTGCAATGAGAAACTCAAACTGCCCGAGTACACCGCCCGTGGCTTTATGCGCCGCTACAATGTGGAGTGTGTCTGCACGACCGACGACCCCGTCGACGACCTCCGTTTCCACAAGCAGACCAAGGAGAGCGGCTTCGAGATCAAGATGATTCCCGCATGGCGTCCCGACAAGGCCATGAATATCGAGAAACCTGAGTTTGCTGCCTATGTGAAGCAATTGGCCGAGGTGGCTGACATGGAGATCAGTTCATTCAAGGACATGGTCGATGCCCTGCAGAAACGTCATGATTTCTTCCACGAGAATGGATGCCGCCTGAGCGATCATGGCATCGAGGAGTTCTATGATGAGCCTTATACCGACAGCCAGATAGAGATTATCTTTGCCAAGGCAATGCGCGGACAGTCATTGCTCGCTGATGAGGTGCGCCAGTACAAGCACTGCTTCCTCACTGTCATGGCTGAGATGGACCATGCCAGCAACTGGACACAGCAGTTCCACTATGGTGCCATCCGCGACAACAACAGCCTCATGTATGACAGGCTGGGACCTGACACTGGTTTCGACTCCATCGGTGAGTTCAACACGGCACGTGCCATGAGCCATTTCCTCAACCATCTCAATGCAGAGGGCAAACTCACCCGCACTATCATCTATACGCTCAACCCATGTGCCAATGAGGTGATTGCCACCATGCTGGGCAACTTCCAAGACGGTTCTTGCCCGGGCAAGATTCAGTTTGGCTCGGGTTGGTGGTTCAATGACCAACTCGACGGCATGACACGTCAGATGAATGCACTCTCCGTGCTCGGGCTCCTCAGCCGCTTCGTGGGTATGCTGACCGACTCCAGGTCGTTCCTCTCATATCCCCGTCATGAGTATTTCCGCCGTCTGCTCTGCAACCTGCTGGGCAACGATGTGGAAAAGGGTCTCCTTCCTGATGACATGGAGTCGCTCTCACGCATGGTGGAGGATATCAGTTACAACAACGCTCGCAGGTATTTCAATTTCTATTGATCTCTTGTTTCACCTGTACGGTTGAAAAAATCTACGGAGCAAGGAAGACAGTTCTGATGCACGAGAACTTTCTCATTCCTTTGCTCCGTAGAATCATTTTAACCAATTCTCAAATTCTCTAATTCGGGACATGAATTATTATCCTCACGAATTTTCGAATTGGAGAATTATTTTATGCGTATAGCGGCGAAACTGCTTTTTATACTACCATCGGCAGAATCATTATCATCAATTCTTTAATTCTCTAATTCGGGACATGGTTTATTATCCTCACTCTATCGAATTGGAGAATTATTTTACCCTCACTTCGGCGAAACTCTTTTTTATACTACCATCGGTAGAATCATTATCATCAATTCTCAAATTCTCTAATTCGGGACATGAATTATTATCCTCACGAATTATCGAATTGGAGAATTATTTTAAGCGCACTTCGGTGAAACTCCTTTTTATACTACCATCGGTAGAATCATTATCATCAATTCTCAAATTCTCTAATTCGGGACAAGAATTATTATCCTCACGAATTTTCGAATTGGAGAATTATGTTAGCCGCACTTCGGTGAAACTCCTTTTTATTCAACCATCGGTAGAATCATTATCATCAATTCTCAAATTCTCTAATTCGGGACATGAATTATTATCCTCACGAATTATCGAATTGGAGAATTATTTTAAGCGCA
>JAEEGL015571765.1_pt1 | contig 10790 bp, 7 predicted proteins | sample 9134231 | NCBI WGS metagenome assembly JAEEGL01 (sample SAMN16246548, study PRJNA631951) | gut metagenome | biome: gut microbiome; feature: rumen; material: fiber-attached | host: Bos | place: Iran: Karaj | collected 2018-10
AAACGAGCGACGTACACGGCAGTTTCTTCCCTTACGACTTCATTAATCGGCGGGATGTGAACGGCTCACTGGCAAGGGCGCAGACATATATAAAAGAGTTGCGCAGTTTATATGGCAAGAATGTCATACTGCTCGATAACGGCGACATATTACAAGGCCAACCGGTGTGCTATTACTCCAATTACATCGCTACCGACAAGATGAATATCGTTGCCAAGGTGACGAATGCGATGGGCTATGACGCCCAGACAATGGGAAACCACGACGTGGAAACAGGCCACGAGGTGTACGACAAGTGGATTAGCGAGACTCGTTGCCCTATCCTTGGTGCTAATATCATTGACAGGCAGACGGGCAAGCCATACGTAGAGCCTTACACGATCATAGAGCGTGACGGAGTGAGGATTGCTGTCATTGGAATGATTACCCCCGCTATTCCTAACTGGCTTAACGAAGACCTGTGGAGCGGATTGCATTTCGACGAAATGACGGCAGCGGCATGCAAATGGGTGAGGCGTGTCAGAGAGACGGAGAAAGCTGACATAGTGATAGGCTTGTTCCACTCGGGCCGCGAAGGTGGTATTACGACCGAAGAATACGAGGAAGATGCATCGCTAAGAGTGGCGAAAGAAGTGGCGGGATTCGATCTGGTGTTGTTTGGTCACGACCACAACACCTACGCCGGCGAAGTAACAAATGTGAACGGTGACCGTGTGGTCTGCCTTGATCCGGCAAATGCTGCCCGTAACCTAGCTGTGGCTACCATCGATCTGAAGGTGAAGACACGCCGTGGCAGTAAGGTAAAGATACTCTCGAAGAAGGTTTCGGGCGAATTAGTAGATATCACCAAGATTGACATTGACAGCGAGTATATGGAGATGTTCAAGGACGATATCGCTGAAGTGAAAGCATTCACAGAACAAGTGATAGGCACGATGGAAAACGACTTGTATTCGCGCGACAGTTTCTTCGGCAGCAGTGCATTCATCGACATTATCCACGACCTTCAACTGGAGAAGACTGGAGCAGACATCTCGTTCAATGCCCCGCTGATGTTTAATGCAAGGATTAAGAAAGGCGACATCAGAGTTAGTGACCTGTTCAATCTCTATAAGTTCGAAAACCGCATCTATGTGCTTAGAATGACTGGCGAGGAGATACGCAAGCATCTGGAAATGAGCTACGATCTGTGGGTGAACACCATGAAATCGCCCGATGACCATATCATGATGCTCGACACGCGCACGGTGAACGACAACCAGCGCACGGGATTCAAGAACATGACATTCAACTTCGACAGTGCTGTGGGCATCGACTATGAGGTTGACGTGACAAAACCCGACGGCGAGAAGGTGAACATCCTCGGCATGAGCAACGGCAAGAGATTTGAGAAAGACAAATGGTATAAGGTTGTAATGAACAGCTATCGTGGCAATGGTGGCGGAGAGCTGCTGACAAAAGGCGTAGGACTGTCGAAGGAAGAGATAGAAAAGCGCATAATATGGAAGAGCGAGCGCGACCAGCGCTACTACCTCATGGAGAAGATAAAGCAAGCCGGCACATTGAACCCCGTAGCACACAACAACTGGAGATTCGTGCCAGAGGAATGGGTAAAACCAGCTATTGAGCGCGACAGGAAGTTGTTGTTCAATAGATAGTATATGAAGACAAAAAAGCTGAATTCTCAACAACGGAATTGACTATGACAAGATATTTCATTTTCCATAAGGGCGACATCATGTTGCACAAAAATAGCGACGGAGGCTATGACATCCCCACAGGTACAGTTCCCCCAGTTGAAAATGTTCCTGACGTGGAGGAGATAAAACTCTCGTCCGACAGTGGAGAAATGGTGGCTTTCGAAACTGACAACCCGCGAATCGATAACGAGTACGTGATGTGCAACCTTCGACAGGCTTATTACAAACTCAATCACGACCTATACACTAAGGCAGGCAAATGCTACGAACTGGTGTATTGGAGTCGGAACAACCGCTATTGCGGCATTTGTGGCGGTAGAATGAAAATGCACACCGAGATATCAAAGTGTTGCGAGAAATGTGGAAACGAGGTGTGGCCATTGTTATCGACTGCGATAATTGTCCTAATAGAGAAAGGCGATGAGGCTCTGCTCGTTAGGGCAAATAATTTCAAGCGTAACTTCTACGGACTTGTAGCTGGATTTGTTGAGACTGGCGAGACTCTTGAAGAAGCAGTCATACGTGAGGTAGCCGAGGAGACAAACATCGAGATTGACGACATACGCTACTATGCCTCTCAGCCATGGCCGTTCCCTTGCGGGCTGATGGTGGGCTTCTTCGCAAAATACAAAAGTGGCGAGATACAACTTCAACACGATGAGATTGCCGACGGAGGATGGTTCTCACGAGACAACCTCCCTACTCTGCCTGATGAGATGAGCATAGCGCGACGACTTATTGAGGCTTGGCGGAACAAAAAACACTGAAAAACATTTATTGAATATGAAACTAATAAGTTGGGGATTTATAGGATGTGGTGAGGTTACCGAGAAGAAATCGGGCCCGGCATTCAATATGGTTGAGGGATCGCATGTCGAAGCCGTCATGAGTCGCAATGCTGATAAAGCACGTGCATACGCTAAGGAGCGTGGGATAAAGAAATGGTACACCGACGCAGGGCAGATGATCGACGACCCAAACATCAATGCTATATACATTGCTACTCCCCCTTCGAGTCATGCCACATTTGCCATTATGGCAATGAAGGCGGGTAAACCAGTGTATGTGGAGAAGCCACTTGCCGCCAGTTACGACGACTGTGCCCGCATAAACAGGGTAAGCGAAGAGACCGGGGTGCCATGTTTCGTTGCATATTACCGACGCTACTTGCCATACTTCCAGAGAGTGAAGGAGATTGTCGATAGTGGTGTTATCGGCCGCTGCCTTAATGTGCAGATTCGTTTCTCCGTACCGCCACGCGAGCTCGACCATAACGCAGGGAAAGAACTACCTTGGCGATTGCAACCAGACATCTCGGGCGGTGGCTATTTCTACGATTTAGCCCCTCATCAGCTCGACATTATTCAGGAGATTTTCGGTGTCATAACCCACGCCCATGGATATAAGGCAAACCGTGCCGGACTATATTCTGCCGAAGACACGGTGAGCGCCAGTTTCCGCTTCGAGAATGGGATGCCCGGGAGTGGCTCATGGTGCTTTGTGGCGCATCAGAGTTCAAGGGAAGACAGGATAACTGTTGTTGGACAGCAAGGAACATTGTCCTTCTCCGTTTACAACTACGACCCTATCGAACTTACAACGAGCGAAGGTACCACGCACATCTCGATAGAGAACCCGCCGTATGTACAATTGCCTATCATTAAGGCGGTTATAGAAGATTTGCAGGGTTTCGGGCTATGCAAATGCAAAAGTGTGAGTGCGACTCCTGTCAACTGGGTGATGGACAGAATCCTGGGGAAACTCTGAGACGGACAGTCGAGAACTGGTAATCTCGAAAATAATTTCTTCCATATGAATCCTTAACTACATTTGAAAAAATGCTATTCAGATTAATACATATTGTCGCCTTTGTATTGCTTACAGTTGGTTCTGCACGTTCGCAGTCGGTCACCGTGGCTGACGACAGCACTCGTATCGCTGAAATCATTTACAATGTGACACACTCATCTGAAGGTATCAGCTTCAAAAAAACGGGCAATGCAGAAAGTATGATTGTGGCAATTGGCAAGCAGCTGTTAGGCACTCCATATGTAGGAAAGACACTTGAGGTTAACCCCACTGAACAACTTGTCATTAATCTTCGGCAGCTCGACTGCACCACATTCGTAGAAAATGTGCTCGCTATTTATCTTACAATAAAAGAAGGAAGTAGCAGTTTCGACGACTTCAAATCGAATCTGCGAAGAATTAGATACAGCGGACGAGTTATTGCTTACGAGAATCGTCTTCATTATTTCACCTCGTGGATTGACAATGCAGAGAAACAGGGTATTGCCAACGAATTCCACAATGCGTATAAACAGTTTAGCGGTCGTCAGCAGCTCAACATCTCGTTCATGACCGACCACCCTGCTCTCTATCCGATGATGAACGGCAATGCAGATGTCACAAAGAAGATCAGGGCAACGGAAAAGGCACTCACGGGCCGCATACAACGCTTTATCCCCAAACGCAATCTCAACAATCCGGCACTGAAGACACTTATCCATGATGGCGACATAATAGTTATTGTAACGAACAAGCCTGGCCTTGACACCTCGCATATCGGTCTGGCAGTGTGGCAAAAGGGCACGCTTCATCTGATGAATGCATCATCGATACACAAAAAAGTTGTTGTTGAGCCTATGACACTTTATCAGTACATGCAGCGCCATCCATCGCAAATAGGAATCAGAGTGGTGAGAATCAACTGAGAAATAAGCAGATTCGTCAATTAACAGTCAGGCATATTTATTGTTAATTTGATATTTTTTTCGTTATTTCGGTTTTTTGTTTTATCTTCGCAGCGATGAAACACTATGTATTGCTTGTATTTGGCTCCAATGTAGCCAATGGCAGCGAGCTCGTAGAGCACGCTGTGGCAGAGATAGCAAAGGTGGTAAATGTCATCCGTTGGAGCGGTTGCATGCCGACAGAGCCCGTTGGAATGGTGTCACCGATGTTCACGAATGGCATCTTGTCGGGTGTCACAGACTTGGAGCACGATGAGCTGTCAGCCATTACAAAGAGATGTGAACGGCAGCATGGGAACAGCCAGAGAAAGCGGACAAAAGGAATAGTAGCGCTCGACATCGACATTCTGAAGTTCGACGAAGATATTTATCACCCCGACGACTGGGAAAGAGAATATGTGAAAGCGTTTGTGAAAGAGGAAAACGACATAATAAAATAGATATGAAAAGAATTTTGTTTGTGATGGTTCTTGCATCGCTTTGTTTTGCCGACAAGGCTTGGTGCCAGAATTTCGATGATTATTTCACCGACAACACCCTGCGCATCGATTACAACTTCGCAGGGAACAATGTTGAGCAGCATATTGCCCTCGATGAGCTGTGCACATCGCCCGGGTGGTACGGCAAGCGAAAAAGGCTGGCCGACGTGCCGATGGAGGGTAACGGGCAAATCACGGTAAGAGCGAAGGATGGCACGATGATTTACAGAAACAGTTTCTCCACCCTGTTCCAGGAATGGATTAACTACGACGAGGCAAAGACAACAAGCAAGAGTTTTGAGAATGTGTTCCTTGTGCCAATGCCGAAAGATACGGTGGCCGTGAGTGTCGAACTTTATAACAGCCGCCGCGAGAGGATTGCATCTTTCACCCATCGCGTTGTACCCACAGACATACTGATTCGTCATATTGGCGAGAAGCGGAAAACGCCTTATGAGACGGTGATGAAAGCAGCTGACACTAACAACTGCATCAACATCGCTTACGTTGCCGAGGGATACACAGCGAAGGAGATGGGAAAGTTCTTGTCGGATGTACGCAAGGCAAACGACGCTATGTTCGCTCACGAGCCTTTCGCTTCGGAAAAGTCGAAATTCAATGTGGTGGCGGTGAAGCCCGTATCGGAAGACAGCGGCACGAGCGACCCGTGTAAGGGCGTGTGGAAAAACACTCCGCTGAACTCACATTTCGACACTTTCTACAGCAATCGATATCTAACGACATTGAGTCTAAAGCGGCTTCACGACGTGCTGGCTGGAATACCCTATGAGCACATTATCATTCTCGTGAACACTGCCGAGTACGGCGGCGGAGGGATACTCAACTCATACAACCTGTCGATGACCGACCATAAGATGTTCAAGCCTGTTGTAGTTCACGAGTTCGGACACAGTTTTGCTGGACTTGCCGACGAATATGCCTACGAATACGAACAGTTGGGCATGTATCCGCTCGATGTGGAGCCGTGGGAGCAGAACATCACCACGCTCAACGATTTCAACAGCAAGTGGAAAGACATGCTCGACGACGACACCCCACTCCCCACTCCTGAGGATTTCACACCCGCGAATGGTGTCGGGGTATATGAAAAGGCCGGCTACAGTCTGAAAGGCGTCTATCGCCCGGCAAAGGACTGCAGGATGCGCACGAACACAAATCCCGATTTTTGTCCCGTCTGCCGCCGTGCCATCAAACGAGTGATTGATTTTTATACTGAATGAAGATGAAAGGCCGTTTGATTTCACTTATCGTGCTCTTATGCTCAGCATATCAAGCCTGTAACGCCCAGATAACGGCTCGTGAACGGCTGGGTATGGCGATTGAATACTTCCAAAGCGGCAAGTATCACGAGTCGCTGCTCATTTTCGAGCGCCTCGACAAGGAGTACGAACTCGACATTAGATACAAGGCCTACATCGGAGTGTGTCAGTATTATGAATTCGACTACAAGAAAGCCTGCCAATATCTCGACCCGCTCATTGACACATTGTCGGTGTATGCACCACACGAGCAGGCGGTGTATTACAACTGCTGCGCGGAGAGCCATTTCATGCTGGAGCAATACGAGCAGGCGATTCCCGCCTATGAGCGATTCTTGAATGTCTGCTACAACAATGAGAAGGGACAAGCTTATTACCGACTTGCCTTCTGCTATTTGAACATGGCGGACCAGGAATCGGCCTACGACATGCTGCAAAGCGCTCAGGCTTATTACGAAAAGTACGCGTCGAACGACTCGCAGCAGCGGCTGGTACAGATAAAGCGAATGGCAAACGGCATACGACAAAGGTTGAAAAAGGCAGAGGAGGAATAATTGGCACGATGTTTGATGGAGAGAAAGATATATTAAATTTACAGGACAACAAATGAATCAGTTTTCACAAAAGATTTCAGAGATATTAGCTTATTGCAGGGAAGAGGCTTCGAGGCTGTCGAGCAATTTGATAGCCCCCGAGCACATGCTGCTTGCTATACTGCGCGGCAACGACAATACCACCGACGAGTTGTTTGCCAGGCACAACATCGACTGCAGCACCCTGAAGAAAGATATCGAGGAGAAGATGAAAGTCGACATGTCGAAACCGGCTACTCCCATCAACGAGATTTTCCTTAACGACAAGGCAAACAACATCTTGAAGCTCGCCGTACTTGAGGCCCGGCTGATGAAGTCGGAGACGGTGGAGGTGTACCACCTGCTGCTCGCACTCATGCACGACCAATCTGGTAACTTAGCAAAAGACATATTAGAAGAGAACAATATGACATATAAAGAGACACTCGATGCCATAATGCAGAAGACTGCATCGGCTACCGACAGTTATTTTATTCACGACGACGAAGAAGCCGACGATATGCCACCTGCCGACAACAGAGCGAACGGCTCACAGAAGGCAGGTGCCACCACTGCTACTAAAGGCGGAGGGAAGACACCCGTGACCGACAAGTTCTCGACCGATCTGACGCAAGCAGCACTGGAAGGGAAGCTCGATCCTGTCGTGGGTAGAGAGAAAGAGATTCAGCGACTGACGGAGATTCTCTGTCGCAGGAAGAAGAACAACCCCGTGCTCATCGGTGAGCCTGGCGTGGGCAAGAGTGCCATCGTCGAGGGATTGGCCCAACTGGTGGCGGCTCGTAAGACATCGCCCGTGCTCTTCGGTAAGAGGATTGTAAGCCTCGACCTAACAGGCATCGTCGCAGGAACAAAGTATCGCGGACAATTCGAGGAGAGGATACAGGCACTTATCCGAGAGCTGGAGCAGAACCCCGATATCATCATCTTCATCGATGAGATACACACCATCGTCGGTGCAGGCAGCGCTCCGGGCAGTATGGATGCCGCAAATATCATGAAGCCCGCACTGTCGAGAGGAAAGATTCAGTGCATCGGTGCCACCACGCTCGACGAGTATCGCAACAGTATCGAGAAAGACGGTGCTCTCGAACGCCGCTTCCAGAAGATTGTCGTCAACCCCACTACTGAGGATGAGACGCTGCAGATACTGCGCAATATCAAAGACCGCTACGAGAGCCATCACCGCGTCACATACAGCGACGAGGCCATCGAGGCGTGCGTGAAGCTCACAGGGCGCTATATCAGCGACCGCCAATTTCCCGATAAAGCTATCGACGCCCTCGACGAGACAGGCGCGCACATGCGGCTTGCAAATGCCGTGATGCCGCCCTCAATAGCCGAGAAGGAGAAAGCAATAGCCTTCGTGAAGGAGAAGAAACAGGATGCGGTACGCAATCAGAACTTCGAACTCGCGGCAAGCTTCCGCGACAGGCAGCTGCAACTCGAAAGCGAACTCGACAAACTTAACAAGCAATGGCAGGAGGGCGACAACGATAACCGTCCCGTGATATCTGCCGACGATGTAGCTGCCGTCATCTCACTTTCAACAGGAATCCCTGTCGGAGAACTCAACACCACCGAGACACTGCGACTAAAGCACCTCGACGCTGAACTGAAACAGAGTGTCATCGCTCAGGACAATGCTGTCGATACACTCGTCAGGGCCATCCGCCGCAACCGTATCGGACTACGCAACCCCAATCGCCCCGTGGGGGTGTTCATGTTCCTCGGGCCCACAGGTGTGGGTAAGACATATCTCGCCAAGCGACTGGCCGAGAGACTATTCTCCACCGATGACGCGCTCATACGCATCGACATGAGCGAATACACCGAATCGTTCAACACCTCGCGACTCATCGGAGCACCTCCGGGATATGTGGGATACGAGGAGGGCGGACAGCTCACCGAACAGGTGCGCCGACATCCCTACTCCATTGTCCTGCTTGACGAAATCGAGAAGGCCCACCCGGCAGTGTTCAACATGCTGCTGCAGGTGCTTGACGAAGGGCGACTCACCGATGGCAATGGCCGTCATATCGACTTCCGCAACACGATAATCATTATGACCTCCAACGCTGGTACACGCCAGCTGAAGGAGTTCGGACGCGGCGTGGGATTCAATGCGGGCAACCTGAACGACTCGCTAAGTGACGACGACCGCATAAAAGCAAGGCAGATAGTGCAGAAAGCCCTGCAGCGGCAGTTCGCACCAGAGTTCCTCAACCGCCTCGATGAGATTATCACCTTCGACCAGCTCTCGCCGGAAGCAATACGTAAGATTGTCGACATCGAACTCGAAGAGCTCTGCACGCGCATCGGTGAGTTGGGATACACCCTCAATATCGAAGACGCGGCAAGAGACTTCATTGCACTGAAGGGTTACGACGTGCAATTTGGAGCCCGACCGCTGAAGCGTGCACTTCAGACACTGATTGAAGACCCCGTGAGCCAGGTAATCATCGAAGGCAAAAAGTCGTCAGGCGACACCATAACGATTACCCTTGCCGAGGATAAGCATTCATTGTCCTGCGAGTAAACGAAAAAAAAATAAGAATAGCCCTGCGCAGGGCTATTCTTTTATGTTTAAAAACTATCTCGCTACTTTTTCTAAGCGCTTCATCATGGCGAACATGAAGAGAGCTGAGAGCAGGCAGAGAATGATGAATACACCCCAGACAACCCACAAGGGCAGGTCGCCCCATAGATAGCCACCCACGCTGACGAGCTTGTTGCCGATAGCGGTGGCGCCAAACCATCCACCCATCATTAGACCCTTGTACTTCGGTGGCGCTACCTTTGAGACAAACGAGATACCCATCGGCGAGAGAAGCAGTTCGCCGAAGGTGAGGATAAGATAGGTAGAGATGAGCCAGTATGGCGACACGAGCGGTGCCTCGGCCCCTGCCTCTACAAGCGCAGCCTGCTGGTTAGGGGTGTTGAGTCCCTGCGAGGCCACCATCATGACGAGGAACGCGGATGCTGCGACGAGCATACCGTAAGCAATCTTTCGAGGTGCTGAGGGTTCCTTACCCTTCTTCGCCAGCGACGAGAAGAGGGCCATCGAGACGGGTGTGAGGGCTACGACATAGAAAGGATTGAACTGCTGGAAGATAGGAGCAGAGATGTCTATCTGGCCCGTTGCCTGATAGTACTTATAATAGAGCACGCCGAGAGCTGCGAGGAAGACGACGGCCGAGATAGCCTTCACGTTCTGTTTCTTGCTCTGGAAGAATGAGAAGCCGGCATAGACCATGAAGATTATCATCACGAGATTGATAACATCGAACGGCATGATATTGGCTCCCGATGCTGAGTGCTCGGTGAACTCATCAGCGAAGTATGTCAGAGAGAGTCCGTTCTGGTGGAATGCCATCCAGAAGAATATCACCACTGCGAAGACAAGGCAGAGTGCCACTATTCGCTGCTTTGTTTCCTCCTTGTTGAGCTCGGGCTCTGCGGCCACAGCGGCCGCCTTGTCAGCAGCGGTCTTCTTGCCTCCTTCGGTGTGGCGGAAGGTGCCACGGAAGAGGTAGTAGATGGCGATGGAGAGGATGAGCGAGGCACACGCCACGGCAAAGGCAAAGTGATATGCCTCGCCCGGTGCGGTGTAGCCCAGCGAGTTTTTGGCGAACTCCGAGATCTTAATGGCTGCGGTCGGTGCGAAGAGTGCACCGATGTTAATAGCCATGTAGAAGATTGAGAATCCCGCGTCGCGCTTGTCAGCATACTGTGGATCGTCGTAGAGGTTGCCCACCATCACCTGCAGGTTGCCCTTGAAGAGTCCCGTGCCGAAGCTGATGAGCACGAGTGCTATGAGCATGGCTACAAGCCCTACAGCCTTGCCGCCGAGGGGGATGGAGAGGAGCAGATAGCCCAGAAACATGATGGCGATACCGATGGTTACCATCTTGCCGAATCCGAACTTATCGGCCATGATACCGCCGAGGATAGGCAGGAAATAGACGAGCATGAGGAAGTCGCCATA
>JAEEGL015573778.1_pt1 | contig 10790 bp, 10 predicted proteins | sample 9134231 | NCBI WGS metagenome assembly JAEEGL01 (sample SAMN16246548, study PRJNA631951) | gut metagenome | biome: gut microbiome; feature: rumen; material: fiber-attached | host: Bos | place: Iran: Karaj | collected 2018-10
GATGAGGGCGCCCTCTTGAGAGTAATTCTTTTTGGTCTGTTCTTCCATGGCACGGATAATCATACCGGAGGAGAGAAATTTGGCATCTAGTAATTCGGCGAGACGAATGCCTTGAGTATCTTTACCGGACATTGGTAGGCCAAAGATATTGATACTACCGGTACCGAGCCAGTGTTTAATAGTCGTGATCTTATCTTCCATCAGACAATTATAGCATAGAAAAGCCCCGGCGAATATGCCGAGGCTAGGAATAAATTAGGCGAAGACTTCGATATGCTTCGCGAACTTTGATTCGAAGAACTCACGAACATCTTTGGGGAGATTTTCGTCGTTGTGCCACTGACCGGTATCGATATCTAGTACTCCAGCAGTGAATATTTGACCACGGGCTGTACGGTTGTAGGTCACGCGTACCTTACCGTCTTTTGGACCGCCTTCGAAGACACGGTTATCCTTGGTCTTAAATTTTGCAACGTTGTTCTTTGCCATTTTTATTCCTCCTTTCAAAGTGCACTGAGAGGTAATCCTCAGCTGTCGACCGCCTGCTGCTATAAGAAAATGGCTCTCTTTAGCGCGAGGTTTCTCTATTGTATCACAGTTTTGAAAAAGTGGGGGAAGAATTTTGAAAAATTAGCACTCTTTACATTTTAGTGCTAATTTTATATAATAGAAAGTATGGAAATCAGTGAACGACAGAGACAGATCTTGAATTCTATCGTGGAAGAATACGCCGAAACGGCATCTCCAGTGGGGAGTGTGATGATGGCGAAGCTTTTTGGAGTGTCGCCAGCGACGATTCGGGCGGAGATGGCGCGACTCGAAGCATTGGGGTTAATCGCTCAACCACATACTTCGGCGGGGAGAGTGCCGACAGATGCAGGATATCGTCTCTACGTAAATGGTCTTGAAGGTAAGGAGTACGAGCATGCTGAGAGAGCGATCGAGCGGCGAGTATCTGCACAGACTCAGACTGATGCGGCAATCCGACGAGCGGTGGATTCCTTGGTCGAATTGACTGGTAATCTGGGGTTAGCGACGATTGACGGGCAATTATATCTTGCTGGTATCTCGCGCCTGTTTACGCAGCCAGAGTTTGTGGATACTAGAAGGGTGCAAGCAGTGGCGAAATTACTTGATAACCTGGAGCCTTGGTTGAGAGAAGCGGCGCCAGGTCAGGCTTTGAATATCTTTATTGGGCAGGAAAACCCAATTGGTAGAAATTCAGAAGTTTCACTGATTATCTCAAAATTCCGATCACCGTTTTCGGATAGAAGTTATATTGGTGTACTGGGGCCGACAAGGCAGAATTATGCAAAGGTGATGTCGTTAGTTAAATATACAGGGCGGATGCTCGAGGAGATATTATGAAGAAGGTAGAAGATAAAGCAAAAAAAATAGAAGATATCGAGAATGAAAAGGCAGAACTTCTGGCGGATTTGCAAAGAGTGAGAGCGGATTTTGAGAACTATCGGAAGCAGATTGAGGCGCAGAAAATGGCAGAGAAGAAGGCGGCGAGATTTGCGACTGTACACAAGATGTTGCCGCTACTTGATGATATGGCGCGAGCGATCGATAATTACACAGAGTTAAAGCCACTTGAGAAGACTTTGACTAAGGTGATGAATGAGTTGGGATTGGAAAGAATCGACTCGAGTGATGGAGTAGAATTTGACCCAGAGTTATTTGAGGCGGTGATGGTAGAAGGAGACGGTGAAAAGGAGGTTGTGGGGGAGACTTTAAGACCGGGATACCGCTATGAGGGAGAGCTTTTGCGCCCAGCGATGGTAAAAGTTAAGAAAATATGATATAATTAAGAGAATTAGAAAGGATTATTTATGGCTGAACATAAGCTAACGCTTGTGAAGCGTGAAATTACAGGAAAAAAATTGAAAGATTTAAGAGCTAAGGGAATGATTCCTTCGGTTGTTTATGGTGGGAAAACACAGGTACTCTTGGCATCGGAATATGTACCGACTGAGAAGGTGTTGCTTGCGGCTGGATACCATTCCCCAATCGATCTGATGGTTGATGGTAAGAAGAAAATGGTGATCGTGAAAGATGTTCATATTGATCCAGTATCACGAAAGATCATTAATATTGAATTTCAAGCGATTTCGGCCCGTGAAGCTGTGGTGGCGACAACACCAATAACCATTATTGGTTTTGAAGAGTCAGAGGCATCGAAGACTTATCATTTTGCGTTGAACCAGTCTATTGATGAGATTGATGTAAAGGCTAAGCCGGCTGATCTTCCGAAGGAGCTTACGATTGATGCATCTGGTCTTGTAAATATTGAAGATAAGTTGATCCTATCAATGATCAAGTTGCCTGAAGGTGTGGAATACGCTGAAAAGGAGCTAGATCTTGAGCAAGTGGTGGCCTCTCTGTATGATCCGGCTGCGGAAGCTGAAAAGCGTGAGGCTGAGGAAGCTGCTGAGGCTGAGGCTGCTGCTGAGGAGGGCGAAAGCGAAGCGACTGAGGAATCAACTGAGTCGGAAGAGTCTGCAGATAAAGAAGAGGCCGCAGAGTAATTATAATACTTTGGTATTAGCGATAAGCCTGTCAAGAAATGCTTGGCGGGCTTTTTCGGCGTTGTTATTGTCGCCAGCCCAGGCGTAAAGAGCAGGGTCTTGAAGGGCGCGCGCGAAGCTAAAGGTAATAGGCCAGGGGAATGGACCGTTATTTTTGACGGCGGCGAGATTGTCGGTGGCTTGTTCTACGGTTTGACCACCGGATAGGAATACTACGCCAGCGAGGGTGTCGGGGACGTGTTGTTTTAATACTTCAGCGGTTTTTGTGCCGACTTCATCTGGAGTAGATTGGGTTTCAAATTGTTTGCCGGCGAGAATCATATTAACCTTGAGGATACAGGCTCTAAGGTTGACTTGTTCTTGTTCTAGGGAGCTAAATAGTTGATCTAGTATTTTGGCAGTGATAGTCGCAGATTGTTCGATAGAATAATTGCCGTCATAGACTACTTCTGGTTCGACGATTGGAACGAGTCCGGAATCTTGGCAGGCCTTGGCGTATTCGGCTAGGATACGGCAATTTTCTGTGATAGCATGCTCTGTGGGCGTGAGAATATTGCCTTGTTCGTCAGTAGTGAGATTAAATGCAGCGCGCCATTTGGCGAAACGAAGTCCCATTTGGTAATATTCGTCTAAACGCGTCTTGAGATCATCTAGTCCCTTGGTGTAAGTTTCTTCGGAATCTTGGAATTTTTCGAGGCCTTGATCAACTTTGATACCAGGAATGATGCGCTTTGAAATAAGGTAGTCAACATAATTTTGGCCGTTGTCGGCTAGTTGACGAGCGGTTTCGTCGAAAAGGATGACACCATTGACGTATTGATTGAGGCCTGGAGTGGTAAAGAAGATGTTGCGATAGTCGCGTCGATTGTCGTAAGTGTCCTCGATGTTTAATTGTTCGAACTTTTTGTGAATAGAGCCACCAGATTCATCAGCGGCAAGGATACCTTTAGGGTGTAGAACAAGGGCATTAGCGATTAATTCGAGGTCGGTAGTGGATTCAGGGGAATCGGCGAATTTTTGGAGTGACTCTAGGCTGAGGGTGGAATTAAGCTTGGAATGTTCAGCATTGGCGCGAGCCATGCGAAGACTATCTTCGACGGAGTGGCCAAGGATAAAGGCGCCAAGTATGGTGGCGGCCAGGATGGAATAAGTGGAAAGATGAGTTAAAATATCAATACGATTGATTGAGATATGATCTGTGATGTTTTGATATGATATTTGGTCATCAGATAAGAGAATGAGTTTTGCTGGGTCGATGGTGATTTGTGTATTTTTTGCATTACGTTGTTCTAGGAAAACGAGATTGGCTCGGGATAGTAGCTGGAGTTGGCTTAGGTAAAGATCGTCTGGGCGTTCTAGGTAGAGAACAAGTTTGGTGTTTGGCGAAACGTCTAAGTAAGCATTTATTTTAGCAATGGCTGCATCGTCAAGATTGGCAGAGCGATCTATATATAGGTAATCATATGGTTCTGCTGGGGTGTCGAAAATAGTGGTGTGATGTACGGTGGGAGCAAGATAACAGGGTTGACCGTCCGTAATCATGATATATCTGTAGGTGTTAGCTGATGATTCTATGGTTTCTCCTTGGTCAAAATTGAGGTTTGATCCAGTTATTGTGCTGGCGAGGCCGAGTTTTTGGAGAACTTCTAAGGTAACAGCGGCGCCACCGAGACTGGCTTCGCGACTAAAATAGCTGTGCTCGCTGGCGTTGAAGGCGAGGTTGAGCCATTTGGTACCGGTCTTATCGGTCTCGAAGGATTCGGTTCTGGTATCTAAGTTTAAGTATACGTCTTTAGTGACGTTGCCCACGATCAAAATACTCATGGTTTTATTATAACATATCGGGGCTTATTTTTCATTGTTGGGCGAAACCTACGGTTTCGCCTACCCTCTACCCATATCAGATAAAAAAATAAACCCATAAAGGGTTATTTTTTTATCTGGTGCGGGTGAGGGTAGTTGAAACCCTATCTCAAGTTTGGAAAACTTGCATACTAACCGCTGTACTACACCCGCAGCTTATGGGGTGGGATATCGGGATCGAACCGACGACCTTCTGGACCACAATCAGACGCTCTAACCATCTGAGCTAATCCCACCATATCTGTAATTATATCACATTATTTCGGTAGTAACAAGAAAGCTACTGTGCCAGCTGCCGCACCCAGAATGATAGTAATAATCACTGTAACTATTACGCCGATATGTGCGTCTTTTTCTGGTTTTGAAATGATTGTGACTGGACCTTGTGGCGTCTCGGTAGGTGAATCTTGTAACTTTTCTTCTAGGCGCTTGCGATAAACATTCTTTGATAGAGGTCGTTTGACGACTTTTTCTTGATTGATGAAATTAGCTTTTGGTGGGACGAAAGTATTACTTGCTTTCATGGATCTGGCTTGTGGCTTTGGTTGAGTCTTGGGCCTTAGAGTAGTGCTTTTTGCGGGCTTACGTACTGCGGACCTGACAGGGGTAGCGATCCTTTGGCTTTTTACGGTCTTTGCTGAAACTGTTGGTTGTTTTGTGGTACGCACCCGACTAGACCCTACGACTTTTGTCGTATGGCTTTTAACGGCACTCGCGGGCTTTTTGGCTCGGTTTGCCGGCACAAAATCCATGTATTGTTTTTTCATACTCTCACTCGTTTAGCTATTTCGATTATATCAGCAAATTCATTCAAAATCAAACTTGCGCCACCTATTAGTAAGCCATTTACGCCTGGTACAGTTAGATATGCTCCGGCATTTGAGGCGTTTACGCTTCCACCGAATAATACTGGGACTTGCTCTGCTAGTTTTGTGCCATAGGTTTCACCTAAGATTTTACGGATCAACTTGACGACTTCGCTAATTTCATCTGGAGTGGCAAGCTTTGCGCCTTTACCTGATGAGATTGCCCAGACTGGTTCGTAAGCTATAATAACTTTATCGAGGTCGTCGTCTGCCACTTCGGATAATCCACCGAGGAGTTGATCGCGAATTACATCTGCAGTCTCGCCGAAGGCTCGCTCTGACTCGGTTTCGCCGATGCATAGGATCGGTGTAAGTTTGTTGCGAATTGCCGCTGCTACCTTTTTGGCTACAGTTTTGTCATCTTCGCCTAAGATGTAGCGCCTTTCTGAATGCCCGATGATGGCGTAGTCGACTAGACCTCTAAGCTGAGTGAATGAAGTTTCGCCTGTAAATGCACCATAATCACGATAAAATGCATTTTGAGCTGCAAGTTTCATTTTGTGCCGGTCTATTTGTAAGGATAGAGGCTGAAGTGCGACCGTAGATGGTGCCGCTACAATCTCGATATCCCTGTAATTCGGCAAGGTTTTTAATAGTTTATGAAGATAGATGGAAGCTTCACCGACCGTAAAATTCAACTTCCAGTTGCCCACAATATAAGTTTTCATATTTCTATTGTACCATATATTAGGATTCTTAAATATAATTATTTCTAGATATCTTGAGTGAGATTTGGTACAATGAAATTATGAAAAAGGTATTAGCATTCGATATAGATCAAACTTTAAATGTGGCAAAGACTCCCATTACGGATGATATTGCTGAATTACTAGTAAAATGTCTCGATCACTTTGAGATTTGTCCTATCTCTGGGCAAAAATTCGATCAATTTTTGATCCAGATTGTTGATCGTCTACCTAATCCTACCCCTGAGCAGCTTAGTCACTTGCATCTATTTGTGGCACAGGGTACTCAGTATTATCGCTATAAGAATAATGAGTGGGAGCAGGTGTATAATTATCCATTGACGGATGAACAGGTTGCTAAGATCTCACAGACTATTGAACAGGCAGCTAAGGAGCTTGGTTATTGGGAAGAGGACAAATTGCAAGAGGGAGACGAGATTATCGAAAATCGACTTTCGCAGGTGACTTTCTCTGCGCTTGGGCAAAAGGCGGGCACAGAGGCGAAATATGCATGGGACCCAGATTGCAAGAAGCGTGAAAAGATCGTTGCTCGATGCAAAGAGCTTGCACCAGAGTTTGATTACGAGATTGGCGGTACTACATCTATTAATGCCATTACTCCCGGTATGAACAAGGTATTTGGTATGACACATCTTCTAGAGGAGCTCAAGGTTGAGAAGAAGGATATATTATATTTTGGGGACATGACTCAACCAGGGGGGAATGATTATCCTGTGGTTGAAATGGGCATCGATACGATCACCGTGAGAAATCACGAAGATACTGCATATGCACTTAGGGGCATACTGGGGTTGATTAGTTAATTGGATTTGGCGGGGAAATTGTTATATAACCATTGACATTTTGATGTGAGTGTGCTATAATAGGAAACATCTTAGCACATTACAAGTTATTGCTCTCAAGGAACCTATGAAGGAGGGAATAGTCATGAGAGAGAAAGCAATAGAGAAGAAAGCCGTCGTAACAGAATCCGGAGTAACTCTGGAGGAACTCCGTAAGGAGTTCCTCCAGCTGACGAAAAAATTCAATGCCCTTGAGGCTGAGAAGAAGAAGCTGGCTGATGAGAATAAGAAGCTGTCTGAGGAGAACAAAAAGTTTGTCTCGGACAACAAAAAGCTCTCTGAAGAGCTGAAGAAGAAAGGAAACAACCTGACTTCGGCTGAAGCAAGTCTCCACGAGACAGCTAAGCAGCTTGATGAAGCGCAGGAGGCAAACCTGATTCTTCAGAAAAAGCTCGAGGAGATGAAGGCGACTGCTGGCTCTGGGGCTGTGGTCATTCCAAAGCAGGTCGAGAAAGCCGTTCTGGCAATCTTCGACGATGCTAAGGAACAGGCAGCCGCCATCGTTGCTTCGGCGAGGGCAGAGGCTAGCGCCAAGGCTAGAGCCAAGAAGGCAGCAGAAGCCAAGAAAGCTGAAGATGAAGCTAAGGCGAAAGCCATAGCTGAGATCAAAGCCCTGGCTGAGTCGCTGTAACATAATGGGTCGATCGATTGAGATCGGCCCTTTTTCATGAAAAAAGCATTAACTTGATAAATAGCTAAAAGCCTGATAAAACCATTGACAAAAAAGCTAAAGTGTGATAAAATGTAGTTAGTCTGAGTTTAGGGTGTGTTGATAAACAACGACGAATCTTAACAATCAAATCATCTCAGATTTCAATTGAGATCTGAATGCTATCTACAACTCCCCTTAAACCCGGGGGCGTTGCCCCCAATCTAAAATACACATAGAACGGAGGTAACGTTATGTTCATAATAATCGGATTAATTGTGGGACTTTTAGTCCTTTTCGCCGAACAGATGTTGAACGGCGGTCCTCGGATAGGGGACGAAGAAGAGTCATGGATGACTCTTTCGGAAGTTGATGTTAGTGGATGGGTAAAAGCTGTGTTAGCTGCAGTAATCTGTGGCATCGTACGGTATGTAATACCTAGCATAGATGGTAAGTCGCCATTAATTGTGGTACTATACATCGCTCTTGTGGTAATGCTTGTAATACTCTGCAGGGAATGGCACTATAATGTAGAATCGGATATGAGTGAGCTTATACCATTTCTCATTTTAGCTGTTATATTCGGGGGATTACTGATAAGACTGAATGCAACTTCAGTTATCGGTAATGCAGTAGTACAGGCTATCATGAGCTGGCTGGCGTATGTATTAGCCTGTGTGACAATACTATATATTATAGTACGTCACTTGGCCGTGAATCATGAGCTTCGTTGGTTGGTGCCGGCGTTCGGTGTGATCGCGGCAGTGGCTGTTGTTTGGTCTGGCATCGGAGTTACGCAAGATGCGTTGGCGATGATGGCTAAAGACGCTAAGCAGCCTACAGAGACGACGGATGAAGAGCTGGTACCAGAAGATATTGATGAAGTCGATGAGGTTGAAGATTCTCGCTTTGTACAGAAATGGACAAGCAATGAGAATAATCGTCTCGACAATGACTTCTCAGCGAAGCTTGCCAAGAAGGCAGAGGATGGCGAGATTACTGCAGAGATGGTCGAGGAAACAGTTCTTGAGAACTGCGGCCACGATGCAAGAATGCTTGCTATCTGGGCGAATGCTTTCGGGCTGTATGAAAACCCGAATGAGTATGCACCACTCGTAAACGAGGATAAGACGTATCTGTCTGAAGAAGGTATTGAGCTTTATCATAAGCTTGAAGGATACCTTGCAGCGACTAAGATTGTTCGTGAAGAGGCTCCAGCTGACGGTACCAATACGGGATATGATGACGGCTATGTTGCATCAGAGACCGCTGGTATCACCGGAGACAGAGCTGGTACGAAGTTTACATCACCTGATGAGAACGTCGAGCAGTTTTGGCTGATGGATAGGTGTTCTAACTTGGTATACAAGAAGACACCGAATGTCCCGAAGGGCAAGACAGATGAGCCGAAGAAACCAGGCAAGGGTGATAGTCCGACGCCAACGCCAAAGTATAAGAAGGACCCGAACAAGGCTCCGAAGAAGAATACGGAACCTAATGATGATAAGGGCCCTGGACCAAACACTAACAATCCTTCAAATCCAAACAGGAGTACCAAGGATACGAATGATTCGTCATCGAATTCTGGTAAAACCTATGAGGATTACAAGAAGGATATAAAGGAGAAGGAAGATACGAATAAGACTCAGAAAACTGGGAACGATTCGAATACACCTTCGACTCCAAAGCCAACTCCGAGTACTAAGGTCGACAATAATGCCGACAAGGGTACAGGCAATGGCGGTATCAATACACCAACGCCGACCAAAGAGAAGGCTAAGGAGGCCGATACAGGCAAAACTATCAACGAGAAAGCAGGCGAGGAATGGGGAGGCCCGTCTGATTGATGTTGTTGGATAGCATAGGATGAGACCGGTTTAATGGTCTAGTACATTATTCTTGTCCCGGCGTTTGATCGCCGGGACACATCCCATGAAGTTTGAGATGATTTGATTGTTGACCCAGACGGATATTAACAACTTAATGAGCTTTTCTGGAAAAGTTCAGCAAAGAAACCAGCTTGAATCTGATGCGGGAGTGATCTCGGATCACGATTCTAACATTCAAGATAGTAATTATTAATCAATTTAATTAATATAACTTTTTATGAAAGGAATATAATTATGAAAAGTATGTATAAAGCTGTGGCTGGTGTAGCAGCAGCGGCGGTTGTCGCGGCAGCAGCACTTGCTCCTGTGATGGTGCAGGCTTGGGGTGATTCTAGTAATGGTCGCCCGAGCTATACGCTTGATCAGATCAATAATGACGCCTTGGGCGACAAGATTACGTTTAACTCGATTTCTAACGGTAAAATCGGGGATGAAAAGAACTTCGTTGGTGCGAAGGTAGCTGGCGCTAGTGTCAATACTTGGAACGCTAACGAGATCAAGGTGAAAGACGGCGAAACTTATACGATTCGTTTGTTTGTTCACAACAACAGCCCACGTGGTATGCAAGCAGTTGCGAAGAATGTGAAAGCTACTTTCTCACTTCCAACCAACGTGGCAAAATCTCAGACGATTGTGGGTTACCTCGATTCATCGAACGCTACCCCAAATCGTGTATGGGATGAAGTGACTTTGGTCGCTGATGAAAATATCTATCTTGAATATGTAGACGGTTCAGCTAACTATAACAACAATAAGGGTGATTTCAAACTTCCTAACGAAGTGATCACGAGTGGTGCTACCCTTGGTTTTACTTCCATGAATGGTGAAATCCCTGGTTGTTATGAATATTCTGGTGTGGTCACGATCAATGTGAAGGTTCACAGTTCGGTGGCTGCGAAGGTTTCTAAGCAAGTTCGTATCAAGGGTACTAAGACTTGGAGCGAATCTGTCAATGCGAAGGTTGGCGATGAAGTAGAGTATCAGATCGAGTATAAGAACTTACTTGCTGAGCAGGTCAAGAACGTGATGATCCGCGATATCTTGCCAACAAACGTTGAGTATGTAAAGGATTCTACATATCTATACAACTCTAACTACCAGAATGGTGTAAAACTTCAAGATAATACTGTGACTACGTCTGGTATTAACATTGGTGACTACAATGCTAAGGGTAACGCTTATGTGCGTTTCACTGGTAAAGTTGTGGATAAGACCATGGCTTGTGGTAGTAACCAATTAGTGAACTGGGCTTCAGCTACTGTGAACAGCTCTACTGTTAAGGATGCTGTTTACAAAGATGACGCTTCGGTGATCGTTGACAAGAAGTGTGATACACCTGAGCCAGATAAGCCGGTAACTCCGGATAATCCTGGTACACCAGAGACTCCTGGTACTCCAGAAACTCCGACTACGATCGTAAATACTGGTGCTGGTACTATCGTA
>JAEEGL015948254.1_pt1 | contig 10790 bp, 5 predicted proteins | sample 9134231 | NCBI WGS metagenome assembly JAEEGL01 (sample SAMN16246548, study PRJNA631951) | gut metagenome | biome: gut microbiome; feature: rumen; material: fiber-attached | host: Bos | place: Iran: Karaj | collected 2018-10
CGCTGTTGTTAATTCTAGACTTAGATACTATGTTGGAAATGAAAAATACGTAGTTGCTGAAGATACTGATGGTGCTCATTATGTTAATGATGACTTAACAGTTGAATATTACACAATGGATGTTACACTTGAAGACGATTCAACAAAGACTGTTAAAGTTCCATATGGTAACTTAAAAGTTAAAGATGGTAAATATGTATGGGACAACAAGAGAACTGCATGGACTATTGATGGTGATGATACAGAATACCATTTCGTTCTAGATACTGACGTATATGACGAAGAACATGACAATTATTCTACAGAAGGTGAATTCAAATCATCTCAAAAAGAATATGATGACGTTACTTCTTTCACTACTTCTAACACTGCAGTATTAAGTCCTAATACATGGATGATTCTTTATACAAGAATGTATAATGAAGTTTATTCTCAAACTAGAACATTACTCCCAACAGCAATGTTAACTGAAGCTGATTTCTATGATGCTATGAGTTTAGATCATACATCAGGTAAAGTTAGTGATGCTGATATGGAAAAGATGAATGCTGCACTCAAGAACTATGGTTTAGTACTTGTTAACTATACAATTGATGATGTATCTTACCAACAAATTAGAAAATATGTTGGTGATAGTGAATATGTACTCAAAGTTGAAGATGGTAAAGTTGTATCTAAAGATGGATATGTAAGTGAATACAAACAATTCAATGATACAAACATCCCTAACTATAAACTTGTATTAGATGATAATGGTGATCCAGTATTAGATTCAAATGATAAATTCCAATACATCCTTGATGAAAATGGAGAAAGAGTTCCAAATGACTCTAAGAAATCTATTAATGATCAAACTACATTTGATTTAACTAATACTATTGAATGCAACCAAATCTCTTTATATTCTGCATATCTCAATATGTATAATGACTATGAATATGCTGCATGGGATTTAGGTTATGAAACATTAGTTAAAGGTGTATATAAAAACTTACTATATAGATATAGCGATATTAGTAGCACTAGATCTAACTTCGCTACTCAAGTATTTTCAACTTTAACTTATGATGAATCAGCAACTGGTTCATACTTAGCTCAACCTACTTCTATTTCTGGTTCTGAACACGTTACTCCTTATTACCTAATTATGAAACTTGGAAGTTCAACAATTACTGAAGATCCAAGTGAAGAAAAATTAGCTGAACTTAAGGAAGAAAAGATTAAGGAATACTTAGAAACTAGTGGTGTTGTTACTACAGCTTTGGCTGAACTTAGAAAAGAAGCTGGTCTAGTACTATATGATGAATACTTCGGTTATGAATATAAAAACATCATTTCTAATAATTCAAGTTCTAATACATATGGTCCAAGTGACACTAAAGATTACTACAAAGTTAAATCATATAAGGCAAAGAAACTTGCTCAAACAACTAAAGAAGTATCAGTAAATGGTAATAAAGTTGCTAAGATGACTATTACTGCTGATGATTTATATGATTTCTCAATGTCACAAAGTGCTTCTTCATTCATCTCTACTACTGCTTTAAATAAAGTATTATTAACTATGGAAGATTTCGCTAAGATCCATGGTAAATCTACTAACTATTTAACAAGCAAGAACTGGAAGATGGTTGAATACGCTGAAGCAACTCAAAACTATAACTATTATTATGAGTATTACGCAAGTCTATACAAACAATATGGTTATGATTACTATGACAGTATCAATCAATTCCTTTATGAATATGGTTCAAGAAACTTCGATGATATGGTTTTATCATTCGAAAGAGGAACTATGAGAAATGTATTTATTTATAATGCACTTGTTGGTGATTTATTTGCTAATACTAATGATCATTATTTAACTACACTCTCAAGCTATGCAACTACTGCTACTGATCCAACTGGAAATAGTACTGATAAATATTTATTCAATTCAGAAAAATTCACTGATTTATATGATAAATACTTCAGTATTAATGTTGACCATGTATTAATCAGTGTTGACTTCGATGAAGATGGAAGTCCAGATGATTATAATAAATTCCTTGAAACATTTGATGAAACTACAGGCGAAAGCAGTTTCTTAAGAAAAGCTGACCAAACTACTTTAACTAAGGCAGATTGGGATCAATTAATTAAGAAACTTGAATCTAAGTTATATGATTTCATTGACCAAGATGAAAACTGGGGTGCATCATATGTATCTGATTTAGATAAATTCGTTGATGAATATCTTGAATCTTCTATCGTTGATGGCGATTATAAAGAATTCAAGAAAGTTGGTATCACAGTTAAATATGAATCTCTTGGCGAAGTTACACCTTCAAATAAGACTAACTATGTTAAAGAATTCCAAGATGGAATTGATGAAGTATATGAAAAGTTAGCTAGAGTTGATAAAGAATTACTCGGTTACTCTATGAGTGACAAACTAACTAAGACTGAATTTGGTTTACACTTCATCGTTGAAACTGCTGGTTCTAACTATGATAAGTTAAACTTCAAATATACTGATGATAATTATGGTGATGCAGCAAAGAACGACAATGAAAATGTAAGTGATGCTCAAATTGCTCTATACATTCTCCAAAAGGTATATACAAATATCTTTGGTGATACAGACAACCCAGAAAAGAATGCAGGATTCAACTATCCTACACTCCCAGCATCAGTTACTAAAGCATTCGCTCAATACTATGATTCATACATTAACGCTGTATTAGATACTTCTAATACATATCACTCTAACTACATTATGTTACTCACATTAGTAAATGAAAACTCAGAATATACTGAACAATTCAAGCAATTACTTGGTATCTACTATTCAGTATTATTCGGAGTATTAGCGTAGGAGGTATGAAGATGAAAAATAAAATCTTAAGTTTATTATTAGTATTCTTCGCAACACTCGTACTTGTTGGATGCGCAAATAATAATAAAGAAGAAAACGTTACTTATACAAATCCTTCTATTAGTGAAAGTGATAGTGTAGTATATTCTGGTTCATATAACAATAGAAACTTTAGTGTAACTAAAGGTGAAGTATATGATCAAGTTAAACATTTCGGTGGATTATCACTTCTTCTTGAAGAAATTGATTCTAAATTATTAGAAGCAAAGGTTAGTGAAATCACTACTACTGATAATTTCTATAAAAATAGATACAACAAGATGGTATATGAAACATCTAACCAAGCTGAAATTGATAGTTTATCTGATCAAGAAAAGAATAAATTACTTGAAAGCTATAATAAGACATTAGCTCTTATGGGTCTTGATGCAACTGGTGCTGAAAACTATATTAAGTTATTAGCTGCAAGAGATAAAGTAACTTATGAATTCTTAAAGAATGAATCAACTAACTCTAAGAGTGATTATTATCTATCTAATACTACTCTTGAAAGTTACTACAACTCTAAATACAACACTACAGCTAAAGCTCTTGTAATCAATTTCTCTAATGGTATTGATTTCAAGAACGCTCTTGCTAAAGTTAACCTTGTAACTTATAAATCTGAATTAAGAAAGTATACAGGAACTACTCCTATTGCTGAAATTACTAAATCTGATTTATCAGATGATAATACTTAAGCAGTAAGTGATGATGAAGTATTAGGATTATTCGTAAATATCTACAATAATCAAAATCCAATCAAGACTGCACTTACTACTGATTCAGTTGCAAATAATGCTGAATTTAACTTCAACTATGATGTATTAAGTAGTCATGCATCAAGTCTTGCATCTTATATCTTCCAAATGAAGAAAGATGCATACACATATACTACTTATAAATCTTCTACTGATTATGGTACTGAATATACTTTAATCTATAAGTTAGATGACGCTAAGAAAGCATTCAGTGATTTAACTGAAGATGAATTAAATCAAGTTAAAGATGCATATTTAATGACCCTTGTTGATAATACTACATATTCAAAAGCTGCATTAAATGAAGTTAGAAGCGATGCTGGTCTAGTAATCTATGATAAATACTTCGCATATTCTTATTCAAATAGCTATGATTCAAGTATGGCTTGGAAGAATATCGCTGGTAACGCTAGTTTAGTTGCTAAGACTAATTCATTTGAAATTAGTGCTGATGACTATTATAACTATGCAATGGGTCATAATGATGCTTTATATATCCTTTATGCTTCTATTAGAGGTATGGAAGAAAGCATCAATAACTTTGAATTCTTATATGGCGCTGAAAGAGATATCTATAAGAATGGTTCATTAAGAAAGATTTACTTCTATGACACATTAAAAGATACAGTTAGTGCTGGTTATTCAGAAGCTACTTATGGTAGTGAAGATGTATATCTATATGCAAGATACGGATTCAATGATTTCGATAAAGCATTATTTAACTACTATGTTCAATCAGATCTTAAGACTGTATGGGTTAGTGAAACTATCCTAGATAATACTGATGGTGTATATAGTTTCAATCAAAGTGCATTAACATATGCTACTGATGTATTAAATGATTTATACACTAACTACTATAATCTCTACTCTTATCAAATCAATATCACTACTGATTACAATAGTGACTATCAAGTTGATGATTTAACTGATGTATACGCTAACGCAGCTAACTATGGTTTAAATATCACTCAAGCCGATATTGAAGCTAAGCTCGCAAGCTTATATCTAGTTATATCTAATAAGTTAGATGGTAAAGAAGAAGGCGATATCGCTGAAACACTATCTGATTTCGTTAGTGAATACAACAAGAATGAAGATGGTACATATGATGAATATAAGAGTTATGGATTTAAAGTTGCATACCAAAAAGTAACTTCATCATCTACAGCTATCACATATGCTAACTATGGTACTACTGCTACTGATGAAATGAATCAAGCTTACAAAACTATCTATAATGATAAGATGTTAGCTGATACATTCAGTGAATTCGCTATTGCTGATTCATTCGTTGCTGATAAGAATGGTGCTCACTTAGTTGTTGCAACTAAGGGAACTGATAACTTAGAAAAACCTTCATTCAAGTATGAAATTGCTGAGGGTGATGAAACTAAGTATAACGCTCAATCAGCTAATGATACTGATGTACCAACATTATCACAATTTGCTGCAGCATTTAATTTATATTACTATTCATTACTTGCCGCAAATAAAGATGAAGCTAGTAAATATGGAATTGAAGAATATCCACTTCCATTCCCATCATCTTTAAGCTTCACTAACTACACTTCTAAATTATCTAACTACTTCTATAGTGATAATTATCTCTATTCAATGGCAAGTAAAGCTTTAGCCGCTAATACTAGCGATGCTACACTCAAAGCTAAGTTTGAAACTATTCAAACTGTTTATGAATATTTCTTAGAAGAAAGTAAATAGTATTAAAGACCGACTCAAATGAGTTGGTCTTTTTATATACTTATATATAATAAAAATAAGAGGAGCCAAATCCTCTTATTTTTCTAGTTTATGTTTATAGTATTTTTGTTTATCACAAACATTAATTGGTTCAGTATATTCTCCAGCCTTTATTTTACTTAAAGCTTCTACTACTGGTTCTATCTTCGCATCAGCCTCATCACATAGATGAACTATTAATGCTTCTAAGATTTGAGGATGACGTGGTGAACCAAATTCTGCTTGATCATGATGAGATAGTATAGTGTGTTCTAGTAGGAGTGCTTCAATACTATCTTTATATCCTAATCTTTCTGCGGTAGTTCTTATTTCTACTGCGCCCATAGTAATATGACCAATTAATTTACCTTCTAAAGAAAATTCTTTATATGATGGATCAATTTCTTTAACTTTCATTATATCGTGTAAAATTACGCCAGAATATAATAAATCTTCATTAATAGATGGATAAATATTCTTATACGCTTTAGATAAAGTTAAGATTGAATGAGTGTGGAATAATAAACCATATTTATAAGCGTGATGGAATCTAAGTGCCGCAGGATATACTATAAATACATCTTTATATCTATTATAGATATCAAGAGTGATATCTTTTAATACATTATTACTAATAGAATTAATAGTATCTTCGATATCTTTAATTAATGCTTTATAGTCAACGTCTTTAGTTTGATAGAATGAATCTAATACTTTAGTGAGTTCATCATCAGTTAAACCTAATTCATCAAGAGAATTATAAGATATAACTCTAATGTGTAACTTATCTTTAAAGATATCACCCACACCATTAAACTTATATATTTTATCTTTTATTAGGTTATTGCCTTTTTTAATTCTTAGAACTACTTGTTCCTTTGATGGTAGTTTAACTATAACACTATGAGTATCATAGGTAGAATCATTAATTTGATAGATAGAGGCATAGAATTCATATTTCTCATTGTATTTGATTTCCATATTAATTATCCCTCCTAAGTATCATAAGTCCGATTCCTTTTAGTGTTTCATTACTATAATCTAGATTTGATAGTAATACTTCATACCCTTCAAGTGATACATGTGATTCGCCATCATTATTCTTAAATAGACATACTATTTCTTCTTTAGAATCTCTAAGTGTATATGCGATTAATGATGAATCAAGCATATAAACTTTAACGTTCTTAGAAACATCAGTATCAGTATTATATAAGAATACATTATGAGATTTTCTAATCTTAATCACATTCTTTATTAATTCTACATATTCTTTATTTTCTATTAACTTATCCCATCTAACCATATTATCTTCTATAGAAGTATTATAGGTATTGTGTTTAAAGTTTTTAGTCATAAAGAATTCTTGAGATGCATGAATAAATGGAATTCCAAGTGATAATATACACATTGCGGTTGCGAGATTTGATCTCTTCTTCGCTTCAGTAATATCCATATCCTTATCATTTATTCTAATGTTGTCGAATAGAACCATATCATCATGACATTCAACATAATTGATTGATTGAGATGCATATTTAAATAAATATCTATTATGAATTGAACCCATTAGAATGTTTTCAATGTCATAGATATTAGGGTTTTCACCTCTTGCGAATGATTTAATTACTTCTCTATTCTTATCATTAAAGAATCCGACAGAACGTAGAACGTTCTTATTATACATATGAGCGAGTGAATCAGATACATTTGATTGAACCATCTTCCATCCTTCACCATAAAGAAGGATTGATGGGTCAATGTATTCTAATTCTTGTGCGATATCATTAACGGTTTCAATATCGATTAAACCCATAATATCCATTCTAAATCCATCAATATTGAATTCATTTCTCCAATACATCATTGAATCGATTATGAGTTTACGGGCCATACTTTTAGCGGTATTAATGTCATTCTTACATCCTGAATATGCGGTTCTCATTCCTTCATAGTTATATACATAGAAATATCCAGGACATAATACTTCAAATGGGAATGTATCTGGGTCATATACATGGTTGTATACAACATCCATTACTACATTGAGTCCATTCTTATGAATAATATCTATCGCTTCTTTTAGTTCATTTATTCTTTCATATGGATCATCTGGGTTAAGTGAATATAGTCCTGATGGGACATTATATTCTCTTGGGTTATAACCCCAGTTATAAGCGCTAAATCTATTTCTTTCATCAACACCATAGAATGAGTAGAAAGGTAAGATTTGAATATGAGTTACACCTAAATCTTTTAAATACTTAAGTCCAACATTAGTATCTTTAACCTTAAGTGTTTCATCCACAAACATCTTATATGTAGATCTATTAGGATTATCTTTAAAGAAAGCAGTAAAGTCATTGAAAGATGTTTCATAAATTACTGATGATAATTTATTTTTAGGTCTATTAGATTCATATTTCATCTTATATAACTTATTCTTATCTATAACGTAGTTATATTCACTGTTTGCGGTAGATGAAATAGCGTATGGGTCAGTACAAATATTTTCTTTTCCATTTAGATATACATGGTATCTATATTTAAATCCTTCTAAGTCTTCAAATATTTCTATTCTCCATACACCTTGAGTTTTATAGACCATATCAAAATATCTAGTCTCTCCTGATTTAGAAACTAGTTCTAGTTTGATATATTTAGCAATCGGACTCCAAATCTTAAATTTAGATGATTCTTTAGTGTACCTAACACCTAAATCATTTTTCTTATAATGATAGATTGAATCAAAGAGTTGGGTTCTTACAATTTTCCCATCAAATAGTTCGGCCTTAAGCTCATTATCAGACACAACATAGTAAATTTTCGATAAATCAATGTAACCATCAAAAGTGGCGATGAGTTTTTCCTCAGCGCCAATAGATGTGACTTCTACTATATTTAAATCAATTACCTCATCAGTTCCATGAAGAGTGTAAGTTGTGTTTGGATGATAAATATCTTTAGGGACAATTATTGTGATTTGGTCGAAATCATCCAAGTATGCATAAAATGCTTGTTTCACTAGAATCCAATTCCTTTCAAATAATTAATTAAATCTTTTTCGGTGTTTTTACACTTATTATAAATTACAGCGGAACATAACAAATATAGATAGTCCTTAATCTTAGTTGGATCAGTAACATCACATATTGAAATAACGTCATCGCCGTTTACTTTTAAATCTTTTTGTTTCTTGATTGGCAAAGAATTATATAAGTTCTCTAAGTCTTCTAAGTTGTATGGAGTTTGTCTTCCTACAATTAAGATTTTAAGAGCTTCTTTTACTGCGTTAAAGTCACATTCAAATAAATCCATAGGTGTAAGTTTTCTAAACTTAAGAAGATTCACGAATGATAACGTATCAGAGATGAATTTTCTTTCTTTTTTACTTAGGATTAACTCATCAGTAACTTCACCTTTTAAATACGATGCAAGACATAAGATATCCATTAAGTTACATGGAATATAGTTTTCTTTAAGGTACTTAAAGGCTTCAAGTAAATCTGGCATAGTTTTAAAAATATTCGAATCAATCATTAATGGAAGAATATTTTTAAAAGTTGCGGTTTCAATTGTACCTTCAAGTTCATTTCTTATTCTTTCTTTAGAGATATATTTAACTAGATTAGCGTTTTCTACTATTCCTTTATAGGTTTCATCTTCAATCTTGAAACCTAAACGAGATGCGAACCTAAAAGCTCTAAACATTCTTAAGGCATCCTCATTGAATCTCTTCTTAGGATTTCCTACAGCACGTAATATTTGAAGTCTTAAGTCATTTATACCACCTACATAGTCTACTGTCTTAAGATCTTTATCCATACATATTGCGTTTACTGTGAAATCTCTTCTTTTCACATCTTCTTTTAAAGATGAAGATACTTTTGATTCTGGGTGTCTATGATCTTTATACTTCTTATCAATTCTATAAGTTGTGACTTCAAATTCAAAACCTTTATTTCTTACAGTAATGGTTTTGAACTTTAGGGATTTAGAGTAATTATTTGGGAAGAGCTCTTGAACTTTTTGAGGTAGAGCATTAGTAGTGATATCGATATCTTTTCCTTCCGTGCCTAAAAGGTAGTCTCTTACAAAACCACCTACTAAATAAGCTTCATATCCATTTTCATTTAATATCTTAAGTACCTCAAGGGCACTCTCTAACCTCTTATCTTCCATCTCTTTTATTATACAATAATAAACTTTTATTAATTAAAAATATTAATTAGATTGTCTAATGTAACTAAAGTTGCGTTATCACTTGGTTTAATATCTTCATTTAAAGTTTTATTAAAAATATTCTTGAATTCAATTAAAGCCGTCTCTCTTGTAGCAAGTTCAGTTCTTTCAACTTTAACAACTTTAAATGAAATATAATCTAAGAAATAATCACTCTTAGCATATGCAGTAACATCCAATTTAACGTTATAATCTTGAACATCAAATGGTAAATAATTATTGATTTCAGGAACCATTTCTATTAGATCAACTTCTTCAGTTTCATATCCTAAATACCATGGAGCTTCACTAGGTACTTCTTTTAGTGTGAAATAATCAAATAGAGCAACAACACTATTTACTGTATCAATAATCTTGCCCTTTAATTCTACTGGGTTTTCAGTCTCATCATTAACAAGTGAAGTATAAGCCGCTTGAATAATTAAATCTTTTAAGTAATTAACATTTAATAGATAATCATTATCTAATACTCCATATGTCTTAAGCATTGAAAGGAGTGAATTGATTGATGAACCGATTGATTGAGATGCGAATAATTGAGAAACTAAAGTTCTTAATGTGAGTGATATTTCATCAGTAATCTTAATCTCTTTAGACATTAAACTTTCAAGATCAATTACGATATCTTTATCAGTAATACTCTTTATATCATCTCTATTATAGAATTCTTCTTTATTGAAGTCTTCTTTACCAGCTTCCATTAGATACTTAACAAATATAATGAAGTCTTTATTAACGTTAAGATACAAATAATCTTCAAATTGTCCTGGTTTAACTACTTTTAAAGTTAAGAAGATAGTAGCGCTAGGATAAAGATTATCAAATTGAGAAGATAGAGTAAAATATAAAGTTTCTGTGGAATTATCACCTAAATTAATACCAAACGAATAGTCCATGACAACTAAAGCGGAATCATTCATTTCAACTCTTCCGTTTATTTCAAGAGTTCTTCCATTATATTGGCATAATGATGAAAGCATTTTTCTATATAAAGCTTTAGCTTTATCTTCATTACTCTTTGTGGTTGTCTCTTGCGCTTTAGTTGTAGTGATAGTTGTAATAGGATTGGTTGTGACTACTTTTGTAGTAACTTCACTTGTTTTCTTACCACACCCAACAAGCATCAATGATACTAATAATAAAGATGCAAA
>JAEEGL016407224.1_pt1 | contig 10790 bp, 6 predicted proteins | sample 9134231 | NCBI WGS metagenome assembly JAEEGL01 (sample SAMN16246548, study PRJNA631951) | gut metagenome | biome: gut microbiome; feature: rumen; material: fiber-attached | host: Bos | place: Iran: Karaj | collected 2018-10
AGCTTATATTTGGCGTGATTTGGGTTTACCGCCTTTGATTTTCGAAAATCGCTATCTATCTCATTTTCAGAGAAATGCAGTCATTCTCGTCAAAACTGATAAAATCGGGTATAAGCAGGAGTTAGCGCCTCATCCCGACCATTGGGAAGAAGATGGTCTTTTAGGGGGTTGTTTATCAACCACTTACGCTGTTCAGAGGTACTGTCGGGCAGAAACCACTCGGACAGAACTCGGACAAGTCCGGATTCTTCAGTTTTCGAAAATTATTAACTAAGTCCATGACAATTAAAAGAGTTATGGACAAAAAAATTAATTCTTCGCGGCTCGATCCTGTACGTCATGAAATAATAGGGTTTACCCCTCCCCGCCTGGCCACGGGTAGGGAAACCTTCGTGTTCTTCTATGCCTTCGACCCCATGGAGGGCAAGATGAAGCGCAAGAAATATATGCTTGGACGGTGTCACACCCAGAAGGAAATAAAGGAAAGGTCGCGTGTAATGATCGCCAATCTGACACGCAAGCTTTCCGGTGGCTGGAATCCGTGGATAGAAGGCAGTGACTCGTTGGCATATACCACGTTTGAAGACGCCATGGAGCTGTATCATGACTACATCTATAAGAGGTTGAACGATGGCAGCATGCGAGAGGACACGGTAAGCAGCTATGCCAGCTATCTGAGAATATTCCGTGACTGGGCAGCTCTGCAGACCGACCTGCAGTATATATTCCAGTTCAACGATATCATTGTTTCACGCTTCCTGGACTATGTTTATATGGGACGGAACAATTCGTTTGTCACCCGGAACAACTATCTCTGCTGGCTTAGGGTGCTATGCGGTTATCTCATGGAACGCGGCTATCTTACTGTCGATCCGTGTTCGCGGTTCCAGAACATAAAGATACCTGGTTATGTAAAGGAGCGAACAGTTATCCCTGATGACGTCATGGCGCGTATCCGCGAATACCTCAGGAAGAAGAATCCTTATTTCCTTTTGGCCTGTTATCTGACTCATTATCTAATGATCCGGCCAAAGGAGCTCTCGCGTATGCGCGTGGGCGATATAAATATATGTAAGTGTACGGTGACGCTGATGGGCGACCAGACGAAGAACCATTGTGATGCCGTTATTACCATGCCAAAGAAGGTCCTGGAACTGATGAAAGAGCTGGATATCTTCCGGTACCACAGCGATTGCTATCTGTTCTCCGATGGTTTCAAGCCAGGAGAAAGACAGCGTACTGAGAAACAGTTCCGGGATTTTTGGCATCACCATGTCCGGCAGGATCTGAACTTCAGCAGCAAGTATGTATATTATTCTCTAAAGGACACCGGCATTACAAATATGCTGCGTAATGGCCTTGACCCTTTGTCAGTCCGTGATCAGGCAAGGCACAGCTCTTTGCTCATCACCAACACCTATACGCCTCTCGATATAAAAGAGGCGAATCCGCTAATATTGAAATACGACGGTGTCCTGTAGCTATTTCAGTTCATAGAAGTGGCCTGTGATTTCCTTTGAAAATCCGTTCTCGTTCAGTTGTAGTTCCAGGTTCTTGGCAAGATACTTCTTGTTTCTGATAAGGAATACGCTGTTGACGGAAGGGATTTTATCGTACAAAAACTTCGCAATAAACTCTTCATTCTTATTATAGTCTGACGAATTCGCAACACCTTGTTGTGAAGTATGCCACCCTCCGATGCAAGTTATCCCTTTGCAATTGTTGAGAGCTAAAGAGGCTGTTCTTGTTGGATTATACCAAAATTTGTGTGTCACGCCCAAGTTGATAACTGCTGTACCATTATATCTGAATGTTTGAGTGGCATTCTGATAGATGGCGGAAATCTCCCTGCTAATTGCATTTAATTTGCCGACAAACATAATCTCTATTGGAGTTTCAGCCTCGGAATCCTCCATGGAACTGTCGTCTTCAATGACGTCCTGAACAGATATTAAGTCTCCAGTCTTATCGTACGGCATGATGACGGGATGTGGAACGGCCAACGAATAATCTGTTACCTTTCTATATGACGTCTGCCAGCCAAGGTATTGTATTATTGGATGAAGCGGTATTTTGTCTTCCTCGATGGCAACGGGTATGATGTTCAACGTTTTCTCGTTGTCTGCAGACAGGTCGCGAAACAGTGGGCGGAACAACCCCATCTCTATTAATTTGTCACTGTCAGTTTCTTCGGTTTTCTCATGCCAATAGTAAAGATGCGGATCTGTTTCCGTGGCGAAGAATGATGTTTTTTTCTCCTTTTTGGTCATGTTTGCCACGGCTGCCGTCAGGTCTGAATATGTAGGATAAGTTATTATGCCATACTTTTCTATAACCTCCCTTTTAACCGTCTCCATGGTATCGTGGGTGTCGGAAAGGTTGTAGGTCAGATTGGATGTTTCCTCGTATTCCTGTCCGTCCTCATCGTAGTTCCGTTCGAAATCCTCTTCCGGGCTGATGGATATGAAGTTCGTCTCGTCTTCTTTCCAATGGCGTTTGGCGGATACCTTCGTGCCGTCCCATCTGAACGAAATATTGAAGAGCTTCTCTATTTCCTCGATGAATTTCTTAGCCGTCCAATGGGGAAGAGCCTCTGCGATGTTCAATGTTATGACAGACGAGCATATGTACAGGCTTATCCAAGGTTCTTTTGTCAATTCAGACAGGTCGTACGTGTACCCTTGACTTGTCAAAAGACTCTTCAGCACGTACAACAGGTTGGGCTGGACGGCAAGATGGTACATAGGCCACTTATCCTCGTCGTATATCGAGCATACTACATTGACAAGATCTTCCACGCTGTCAGCTGGGGCGTCACCAGGTAGCGTAGTAACGAAAGTGTATTTACCCTCTTCCCCTAGGAACCGAGAACCCTCCAGTTCCTGTCGTGCATCGGTAAAGCTGATAATTTTATTGTCGCTGCCTTCAAAATTGGTTTTCCCATTCTCAAATACCATTTGCTTGTATCGGCTATTGACAGCAGGATACGAAACTTTGTCGATGTACACATTCTTGAATGCTACAGGGATGGAGGAATACGCCTCTTCCACTATCTGCAGCTTTACCTCAGACTTTGTGGCGCCTGTGATAATTCCCTTTCCTGAGAATAGGACGCGGTTGTCGCATATCAGCCGGCAATCGTCATATTCTCTTTTCTTTACGCTGACGGAGATATTGTCAAGATGTGTAAAGCAAAGGACGTTTGCGGCGATACTTAGCGGGAAAGAGATGTCGTATGTGTATGAACTCTTATCCCGCATTGCCGGATTCTCAATAACTATCTTCAGCTCGGATGCGAGCGAAGGGTATGCCCTCTTTCCGTCGATGCTACAATATATCATCTGTTCTTCATTTTTTGGTGATGTTTATAACTCTTGTCAAACCCGTCCATATCGAAGAGGATGCCGATGCCACCGTCTATGGTATCGCGCAGTTCCTGGACAGCCTCATGTACTTCCTCCAGCCCACGGTTCAGCCTCTCGTTGTCCTGGTTTACGTTGACGATAGGAGTAATGACGGTGGGCTGGCCGCCACCAAGGTTTCTTTGTAAATCATAAGAGGTCAATCCCCCGACGGTATTGTTACGCTGTGCGCGATCAATAAAGTCCAGCATAGGCCGTATGTTCGGGTTGTTCACGGTGTTGTGGTTCGCCACGAATTCCCCTTCGTGAACTACGCCGGCCTCTTTCCGGTATTGGCGTCCGCCAGTGTAACCACCTTCGTAATAGCCCTGCGCCTGTGCCTCGTGTTGTTTCTTGATGGTTGCAATTTGAAGTGCTCCCGCTGCCAATGCAATACCTGCAGATATCGGAGCCAGTACAAGGTTGGCCGGATATGGAGCTCCAGCCATCGTGCTGCTGTATGCACTGATGGCACCCATGGCGGTCTGGGCGATGGCCTGAGCAATCTCCATGGCCATGGCCTTCTTGTTTGCCTCAGACTTAACCTTAGCTATTTTCTTGTCACGCTCTTTCTCCAGGCGTTCCTTCTTTCTTGAGTTCTTTCCTGCAGCCTCAATCTGCTTGTCGTATTCCTTGGTAATTTTGGCTGTCTCTAGGTCAGCGCAGGCCTGCGCGTAGCTGCTCGCCGCCGACATAAAGGTGCTGATGGTGCTGTAGGCGGCCTGAGCTCCGGCAACGATCTGCTGCATGGTCTCGGCATCCAGCTGTCTCTTCGCCTCCTGGTACTCGCGGTTATTCTCGTAATCCACTCCATAAAGAAGCTTAAGCTGTTCGTTGATGGTCTTTTGGTTGGCAATGGCGTTAGAGATGGAGAATACACCGGTGGCAGCGTTTTCGCCTGCACCGTAACTCTTGGCATTTGCATTGTTCTTTGCCGTCTCAAGCATCGATGCAGCCTTGTTCTGAACATCGTTGCCAACAGTCTGCTGACCCTTCAGTTCGGCATACTTGCGCTTGATATGCTCGATGATGGCGTCGACCTCCTCCTGTGTCATACGTCCCTGGGCAACCAGAGCACCGTAGAAGGTTTCCACTCCCTGCAGTTCTATCTGCTGCAGGCGATCGTAGTCCATGCGACCTGCCTCTTCTCTGTATTGGGACAGCCTGCGCATCCAGTCTTGTTCGAGCTGCATCTGGTGCTCACGTTCTGTTGCCTGGATCTCAGCCTCTGCCTCTTCCCATTCCCGGGTTCCGTTAACATATAATGATTGCTTGCTGCGAAGGTACTGCATGTCAGAGCGGAATAGTGCCTCGTTGAGGGCTTCCTCGTTCTGGAACATTTCGTGATTCGATTCGTCATTAAACTGGCGCTGCAGCTCAATTTCTCGGTTGTATTTCTCTACAAGGAAATCCCTGTCACGCAGTTTGTTCTGACGCGTGATATATTCCTGTTCGTCATTCTCCCGGTTTAGCAGGAGCTTACGGTATTCCGTAGAATCTTCGCCATAAATGCGTTTCAGAGCGTCATAGTAATTCTGAGTGATGTTGTGCTTTTCTTCCAGATAATTGCTATACGTTGTAAGTCCCTGACGGTATGAAAGCATCTCTTCGGCAACCTGCTCGTTGTATGAGGCCTTGGCTGCTTCTGCCTGTTCTTTCAACTTACGCTTGCGCTCTGTCTCTTCACGATGTTGCTCAGCGAGACGCTTGCGCTCATCGGCCTCGCGTTTCTTTCGTTCGCTATCAGATTCGTATGTCGAAGGGGAATGGGTACCTCCTTTATCGTTTTTCACTCCACCATTCTCCTCGATCATCTTCTGGAGTTTCTCTTCCTGTTTTTTGTTCAGGTCCAATATGGTCTGTTCCTGCTCGATGCGCTCGTTGTTGTAAGCTATCGTGTTTTGAAGGGTTTCAATCCTCTCCTTTTCTGCTTCTGTAATAGTCTTGATGTATTTTCCCTGTTCATCATACATCTGATATCCGCCGCCCATATTCGAACGGAACGAAGTACCTTCGGTTGCTCCCAGCTGCTGCAGGCGCATACGAGCCCACGCCTGATTGCCCTGGCGTTTCTCGAGTGTATCCTGGTGATCCATGGTACTTCCTTGCAGCCGAACCAAACGATTGTATGCGGCTTGAGCACGTGCAGCGGACATGAGGCTGGTAACGTAATTGTCCAGGGCTGTAGCGTTACTATTAATAAGGGTGTTTTCATTAGTAAGTGCACCATGGTACTCTGGTACCATCCTTTTTATCTCCTCGAGCGCCTTTTTGCGGTCGTCGTATTTCTTGGTATTGTCCTCCAGTGTCTTACGCAGCTGCTTGAACTTTGTGATTTCTTCAGCGGTAGACTTGTTGGTTTCTTCGTTTACAGCCTTCATGGTCTCAGCCATAGCCTTCTGCTCACGCTGGGCTGCAGTAAGTTCCTTTGTCTTTTCTGTTGCCTCTTGGTTCTTTCTGATAAAATCGGAAACCACGCCGACTAATATAGCTATGGCTGCGATGGCTGCCGTATATGGGTTTTTGGCAAGCAATAACCAAAGTCTCTTAATACCGGCTATCAGTTTTTCATTCCAAAAGATCTGCAGTTTCGTTGCGATGATATCCCTCTGTCTATACACAATGAGCGATGCCAGAGCAATGCTTGTTGTTGCAATGGTAGCATAATATTCGCGAAAGATCGTTGTGATAGACAGCATTACCTTTATAAGCATTGATGTTCCGCTGATAGTGTATTTTACAACAGGCAAAAGCTTTTCGCCTAATGCAACGGAAACTTCCTGGAACTGTTTCTTTGCCTTTTCAATTCCTGCTTCGACGGTGTTGTTCATGGTCTCGTATTCCTTGCCGATACTGGTGGCTTCCTTGTATGCCTTGGTGGCCAGCTCCTGACGTGTGCGGACATCGTCAATCTTGTCGGCCAGCGTCGAGAGCACGCCGACGGCGCGGCTACCATCGAGTCCCATGTCATCGAGCATCTTCATCATGTTCTGTGGGTCGGCTTTCTTCAGACTGTCGGCCAGCGCAAGGATAGCGGCATTGGCATCCTTGTTCAGCAGATCTGTGAAGGTCTTCATATCCATGCCGGCAATCTTGGCAAACTTCGCCGTATCGGTCTGCATCTTTGTGAGCATGTTTCCAAAGGCGGTGGCCGCCATCTCATCACGCAGCATGTTCTCATCCATGACGGCACCGAAGCCCATAATCTGAGCCTGTGTAAGACCTATCTGTTTACCGAACCCGGCCACACGCGCCGTAAAATCGACAATATACCCTGCCTGGGCGCTGGAGTTCTGTGCGAGCTCGTTCACTGCCGAACCCGTGGCCAACATGGCGCCACGCAGGCCTTTTGTCTTATCCTCCCCGAAGGCCATGGCCAGCTTACCGACTTTATCGATGGCTCCTTCGCCGAGGTCGTCGCCCAAGGCAACCTTAATCATATTACCTGCATCGACGAATTCCAGGATCTCTTTCTTTGAATCTTTTCCAAGACGACCTGCTGCTCCTGCCAGTTCGTTCAATCCCTCTCTCGCTGTGCGAGTATCCATCTTTTTCAGGTCCTCGTTCAGATCGCGGATGGCGGCATCGGACAAACCGGTATATTTATGAGTGTCGGCCATTGCCTCTTCCATCTTGGAGTATTCCTTGACCGCCGACCGTATGGCTACGGAAAGTCCGGTGATGCTTCCCAGTATCTGGGTGATGGCGCCCCAGTTGGTATTAAGCCAAGTGATGCCTCTAGAGAAAATATTCCCTCTATCGATATCAGGGCGCTGCATATCCTGGACTTTCTTAAGCTCGGTATTCAGCTGCTTGATTTTTTCAGTTATCTCTTCGACATTGCCACCGGTGCGCTCTACGTCACGCAGCTCCTCGTTCAGGATTTTGATAGCGTACTCGAGATCTCTTACTGGGGCAGAGTGAATGTTGTTGATTGTCCTTGATACCAGTTCTGTTTCTCGGGCTGTAGTATCTATGTCCTTGTTGGCCTTTTTAATCTCCTGGTCGTATTTATCGATAGCGAAATTGACTTTCTCTTGTTCGGCCTTTAAGTCCTGAATTCTTCCTTTGATTTCCTTGAGCTGACTGTTGGCCGTGTCATACAAAGGTGTGCCAGGTGTTGTTTTGGCAAGAGTCTGCTCCAGATAGTCTTTTGCTGCAGTAAGCTCGTTAAGGCTTGCCTTGCTGACATCTTTCATGACATTCGAGAGATTCTCAAGGTTGTCTCGCAGGCCTTGAGATTCCTCCCGTGTTTCCCGGAACTTCTTCTTCAGCTCATTGATACGGTCTTCTATAGCTGCGATGCCGCGTTCTGCCTCGTTATATTCCTCGCTGTCTGGCAGAAACTTAAGTTTTTGGCTCTTCAGTTTCTTGAGTGTTTTTTGCAAAGTCTCAAGAGAAACGTCGTTGATGTTGTCCAATACTCCGGAAACGCCAAGTAACTGAGCTTTCCAGTTGTTCAGTTCCTTGGTTGCTTTTTTAAGTTCTGCCTCTTTTACCCATTGTCCCTTGCCAGCTAACTCAGCCTTCTGGGCTTTCAGGTCTTCCGCCTTCTTTATCAACTTCTCCAGATGGTCTTGTGCCTGCTGTGAGTTGAGTTCGATGGTTGTAACATATCTTTCGTTGCGTGCCATAAAAAAAGTATTATCTTAATGCAAAGATAACACCTTTTCGTATGGTATAAAAATACAACCTCTTTATCGGTTCTTAATTGCCTGCAGTCTTTTGTGATTACTCATTCTTGCCTGCCAATCGATATCCTGGTACCATTTGGCAACATCCTTGTTCTGGCCTCCTGTGCCAGACAGTTTTTCTCCAGTACTCTTCGCTGCTGTGCAGAAGAATACTGCGAAAACTGCTATGCTTGTCAGAATAAAGTAGAGTTCCATACTGCTTTTATTTTCGGCAAATATACGAATAATTTTCAAAAATAACAAGTATTCTGATAGAAATCGTGCAGTCCGGATACTAATTTAGACGGCGTATAAAAACAGCCAGAAACGGCACAATGTCCGTCGCAGGCTGTCCCATGAATGCATTGAAAGAAAATTATTCCAAACCGAGCCACTTCTTTGCCAGCAGCTTTGCTGATTCGCAGAAAGCATTGTATTCTGCCCACTCACCCTCGTACGTCTCTGGGGCGTTCAAGTAGTGTCGCTGGACGGCCAGCTCGTCGGCCTCCGTATACTCTGAGCGGATGATGGCGTTTGTCATGCAGCCATAGTCGTTGGCGTCAGAGCAAGGAAGCAATGTTCCTCCATCCTGTCTTGTACCACTATAGCGATAACCGGTTATTGGTTCCGCGTCGTCTGGCGCATTGTCCTGTTTCCAGTTTTCGATAATTTCTTCGTTCAAGAATGCAACGATCTGTCCATCTCCGAATGGGAAGAATGTCTTAGGCTCCGCATAGGTTGCCGTTAATAATACTTTTTCCATGTTCTATGTAAATTTAGTGTAAAATTTTCCGTCGGATCCTTTACATTGCCGGATAACGGTGGGAGCAGGAAGATCTTGGGGCGTAAAGTCGTTCATCGCCTGGTCAATCATAATCTTACTCCCAGAGAAAGCATAGAACTCTGCATCGGTATCAGTAGGACGGCCTTTGTCGTCCACTGTTTTCTCAAATATGTATGTCTCATCTTCTTCCCCGTCGACGCCTGTTGTCGTGTATGTCCTTTGGATTTTCTTAAAGCGGATGGCCAGCACCTTGCTTGGTATCTGCTTTTTTATCTCCTGCGTATGACCTTGGGTATCCATTTCTTTGACGGTGATGATGTCCTTGTCGATCTTGGAATCTTGTACAATGGCGTCGATAAGAAAGATTTTCTTTGTAGAGAAATTTACCCCCCCCCGCTATGTTTTCGTCATACTTCTCGACGAGTGTTGAAAAGGGCACTTTTTGATCAGGATTCATTCCTGCAAAGGGAGGTTTGATTCTCTTGTTTCTGATGATTTTACCTAATGATTTTTCCATTCCTAAACTTATTAATAGATTGATGATGTCGGCATGTTTTGCATATCCAAGCAGGCTGGCCAGTCTTATTCTTATGGCTTCCTCTTTGAATCCAAGCTTTGCCAGTCTGGATATCTTTCTCGCCAGCTCCTGCTTGTTGCGTTTGGATATTTCCAGGTGTTCGTGGTAGAAGGTGTATCCGCAAAGCCGGATTCCCATCCATACGGGCCTGACGTTGTAGTCATTATTGACTGTCGCCCGGTAGTCCCTCGACAGGTACATTATAACCAGTTCCCTGACGATACGCAGGAATACTTTATCGCCATGCAGAATTATGATGTTATCCACGAACCGGAAATAGTGCGTGAGTCCGTTAGTGGCATATTGCTCGAACTGTGCGGCCAGAAAAACCGACCCACGGGAAAGGACGTGCTGTTCGTCGGGGGATTTGGCGGTAAGTATCCACTCCGTGATATAGCGTGACGTCCAATATGCCATCTTCTCGGGATTCTTCGGGATATCGAAGAACCGTTCTGCCATACGGTCGAATTCTGCAAGATACAGCATTCCGAACAACTGTGCCAGCTTGATGCCCAGCGGAGCTCCTTGCGGATAGCTGTCGACCATTCTGAAAAGGAAGTTGCGAAGTTTTCCTTTCTTGAATTTATTCGCGATCTTCTCTTTCAAAACCTCATGGTCCATCAGAGGAAAGTAATGGTGGATATCCAGTGTAAGGCTGTAATATACCTCTTTCTGGGAACTGTGGTACAGGTCGTTACGAAGGAACCGCATAAATGCGTGTGTCCCCAGTCCGGGTCTTACGGCAGGAGCTCTCCATGAGATATAGTCATATACCTGCTGTTCGTAAGGCCTCATGTGTGCCGCCTCTGCATGGTGGTCATGCACTGGTGCCTTGGCCAGCTTGCGCGGTTTCTTGTCAAAAATCCATTTTTCTGTGTAGCCGGAAGGAACGAAGGAGTCATCAATGATTTCCTGCAAGATCTTCTCATTATGCTCTGTGAGATTCTCTTCGTAGCGTCTTACATTCCAGCGGTTGTGCTTCTGGTCTGAATAGCTTTCGAAGGCCTCGCGAACATTTTGCAAAGTCTCGTTCTCCCGGTTGTAGCGAATACGTCGCATAACAATTCGGGGTGTTAATGAAACATTGATGGGTCTGTAGGCAGGTCTGTAAACCCTACCTGACGGGTATGACGCTCGGCCGGTACCTACGAGTCTCGCCGTCATCTTTCATGCTGTGTTCTTCCGTTAGGAAAGGCTCACCCTTTTAAACTTTTGGGTCTTTGAGGCACGCGGACCTGTTCGCATTGGCATTCGAGGGGGCATTGTTGCCATTGAGGTACAGAACGCCGGCATTGTCACCATTGTTCGCATTGCCCAAGCGAATAGCACCGCGGACGGATTTGAAGGGTTCTACC
>JAEEGL016415378.1_pt1 | contig 10790 bp, 10 predicted proteins | sample 9134231 | NCBI WGS metagenome assembly JAEEGL01 (sample SAMN16246548, study PRJNA631951) | gut metagenome | biome: gut microbiome; feature: rumen; material: fiber-attached | host: Bos | place: Iran: Karaj | collected 2018-10
CTCAGCCAGATCGCCGAAGGCATGCAGATTGCGGTCGAAAAGGAAATGAAGTCGGAACGGCTGAAGACGGAGCTGATCACCAATGTCTCGCATGATATCAAAACACCGCTGACGTCGATCATCAATTACGTCGACCTGCTGCAGAAGGAACATACGGAAGAACAGGAAAAAGAATATCTGGACGTTCTGGAGCGCAACAGCAGCCGTCTGAAAAAACTGACGGAAGACCTGGTGGAAGCCTCCAAGGCTTCGACCGGCAATATTCCGGTCAGTCTGGAGCCGACGGATGTCGGGGTGCTGGTGGAACAGTCCCTGGCCGAGTTCGACGACAGACTGAAAGAAGCGCGGCTGACACCCATCGTCAATATCCCGGAAGGAATGACGGTGATGGCGGACGGCAGACTGCTCTGGCGCATTCTTGACAATCTGCTAGCCAACTGTATCAAATACGCGATGCCGGATACGCGCATCTATATCGACGCTTCCGAACGGAGCGGAAAGGCGGTGCTGGCTGTCAAGAACGTCAGCCGTGATCCGCTGAATATCTCCGCCGAGGAACTGATGGAACGCTTTGTAAGAGGTGATGCGTCCAGGTCGACGGAAGGAAGCGGGCTTGGCCTCAATATCGCAAGATCGCTTGCACTGCTGCAGAAGGGCGATCTGAAAATCACCATCGACGGCGATTACTTCAAGGCTGAAACGGAACTGCCTTCAGCCTGAAATACCACCCCAGAGAGAATGCCTTCTTACGGAAGGCGTTTTCTTTTTACCGAAAAGAAAAAGAGGAAGCGTCATCAGATGCCGTTTCCTCTTGTCCGGTTATAGCCTTTCTCATAGGCTTTATAGGTTCTGATCGTATAGCGTTCCAGTTCGTCGAGATCTTTGAAGCCGCTGTGTTCAAGGGCGAGGGCCTGAATGCCGAAATGGTCGCCGTGAACATAGTCGGCATAGACGTCGCCGTTGCCATAGCCGCTGAAGTGCTGGCTGATGCGGTCCATGACACTGGTGCCCTGACCGACGTAATATTTGTTTTTCGTCCTGTTGTGAATGATATAGACACCTTCGAAGCGGAAGCCGGAGGAGATATATTCCCGGCCTTCGCGGTCATTGCGGATGGCGAAGAATTCTTCCGGTGTGACTTCCAGTTCCTGCGCGGCAAGCTTTCTGATCTTCTGAATGCTGCGGCGGTCCTTGCCGGGAAACAGCAGATAGAGCAGAAGGGAAAGAATCAGAGCCAGAAAGAAGAAACGGATCTCAAAACTGTATTCGGAATTGCGGAACAGGTCAGTGAAGATTTCCATTGCTCAATACCAAAGGAAGGGCATGAAGACAGGTACCTGCTTGGCCCAGTCCGCTTCACAGTGGCGGCCCTGCCGCTGAAAGAACAGATAGGTGGAGACGCCTCTTTCCTGCAGCTCGCTTTCAAACCGGCGGATACTGCGCGCTTCTCTTGTGTCATATTCGGGATCGCCGTGATGGGCCGCATGGCCGGCTTCGATTTCACCCCAGGACATGTAAATGCGGGTGTCGGGATCGATGTGGCTGCGTTTGAGGTCACGGCGGAAATTAGCGAGATTCCAGAACACACCGGTGGAAACACAGGCGGCTTTGGAAAAGACATGGTTATAGACGATCACGGCATACATCGACATCAGTCCGCCCATGCTGGAGCCGCCGATGGCGGTGGCTTCCCGGTGCGAATAGGTCCGGAAGGTACGGTCGATATACGGCTTGACGTCGTTGACGATCCATTCCATCGTTTCTTTGCCGCGGCCTTCAAGAATATGGCCGAACATCCGCTTGCGGTAGGGGGAATATTCATTGAGGCGCTCATTGCCTTCATGTGAGCATTCCAGACCGACGATGATGCATTTCTTCTGCCACTGATCGAGGAATGTCTTCAAACCCCAGCAGGTTCCGTAGGTGGCATCCTGATCATAGAAGAGATTGTGGCCGTCAAAGAAATACATGACCGGATAACGCTCCGGTGAATACTGATAATCATCCGGCAGGTAAATATGAAGGGTGCGGTTCTGTTCTGCCGGCCAGTACCAGAAATCCTGTTTGATGATCATAATTCATCCTCCCTCATGGCTTCGGTTCGCCGCTCCGTGTTTCAGGCTCGAACGGAGGCGGACGGATTTACAGAAACCATTGTAATCGTATAATGAAAGTAAGTCCAATGATAGAAACAGGAGGAATATCATGAGCAATCTTGACAGAGTATGTACATTTCTGAAAGAAGCAGGAACCTATTATCTGGCAACGGTCGATGGTGACCAGCCGCGTGTCCGTCCGTTTGGAACCGCCCATGTTTTCGAAGGAAAACTGTATTTCCAGACCGGTCTTGTCAAAGATGTCGCCAAACAGATGGCAGCCAATCCGAAAGTCGAGATCTGCGCCTTCAAGGACGGCGTCTGGGTACGCGTCTCAGGTGAAGCAGTCCTGGATGAAAGAATTGAAGCCCAGGAATCCATGCTGGAAGCTTATCCGAGCCTGGCCAGAATGTACAAGCCGGGTGACGGCAATACCGCCGTATACTGGCTGAAAGACGCGAAGGCGGTCTTCGCATCCTTCACGGCTGCACCGGAAGAAGTGACGTTCTGAGTAACACGAAAAAGACAGAAAAGCAATATCTGCTGTTCTGTCTTTTTTTCTATACCGGCAGCCGTGCCGGTCTGATTCAGATGATGATGCCGTCGAGATGATCGATCTCGTGCTGCAGAACCTGGGCGGTAAAGCCGGTGTATTTATGAGTGTGTTTGTGAAAAGAAAGATCCTGCCAGGTTACCGTGATCTCGCGGTAACGTGTCGTTTTTCTCTGGCCGTCCAGGGAAAGACATCCCTCTGATGTTTCGTAAGGCTGCTTCTTCGCGGTGATCACCGGATTCAGCATGAGCAGTGTCATTTTGTCACCGGCGGCGATGATCACCCGTTTCGCGCAGCCGATCATATTGGCCGCCATGCCGGCACAGTGGTGACGGTGGGCGTTGAATGTGTCGATCAGATCCTGCACACAGGCAAGATCATCCGCTGTAACGGGCGTGCTTTTCCGGGACAGGAAAAAGACATCACGGACAATTGGTTTTTCCATGATCAGCCGCCGAAGAACGGGATGTTTTTAATGAAATTGGAGAATGAGCGGACTGCTTCGTTGAACTGTTCGACGTCGATTTCCGAAAGCTTCTGCACGGTATCACCGAGCGGCTTGATCATCAGATCGATGCTCTGCGCCATCCCGTTCAGCTTGGGAACGATGACCACGATGCCGATGACCACCGCCAGAGTCAGAGCCCAGATCGCGCCGCATGTCATCAGGGTAAGGGTGCGGGTCTGCTGCTGGGCATACACCAGATTGCAGAGCAGTTCGTGATCGCTCAGCTTCATGAGTTCTTCTTTCTTCACCATAAAAACCTTCTTTCCACATGGATCATGTCAAATGTATTTTAGCATATGCACCAGCGCCAGAACAGTTGCCCACAGCCTGCTCACTGCCTGCCGCAATGCTGCAGGCAGCCGGAAAGATAACATGTTTTTTCCGGCTTTTTTGTATAAAACGCTTTCCGGAATCATGATTTCTCTTTCCGATGCGCGAAGGGAAAGGTAAAATGAAAAGCATAACAGCAGGAGAGGAACGAGCATATGGGAATCACGGTATTTGGAGCGATCTTCGTGGATGTCAAAGGCTATCCTTCAGCCCAGTATATTCCGGGCGGCCGCAATGTCGGCAATGTCATCAACACGCACGGCGGCGTCAGCCGCAATGTGGCGGAGGACATCGCCAATGTGGAGCTGCGTCCGACGTTTGTTTCGGTGGCGGACTACAGCGGTCTCAGCACCGACGTCATCGACAATCTGAAAAAGCATAAAGTCAATACGGATTATATCCGCCGCACGGAAGACGGCCTCGGCACCTGGCTGGCCATCTTCGACAACAACGGCGACGTGACGGCATCCATTTCCAAGCGTCCGGATCTTTCCGAGATCGTTCAGATCCTGAAGGATTTTGGCGACGAGATCTTCAGCCGGGCTGACAGTATCGCGGTGGAGATCGACATGGACGTCGAAATCCTGAAGCCGATCTTCGCGCTGGCTGAAAAGTATGAAAAGAAGATCTACGCGGTCGTCTCCAACATGTCGATTGCCATGGAACGGCGTGACCTGCTGCAGAGAACCGACTGTGTCGTCTGCAATCTGCAGGAAGCAGCCATGCTGTTCAGCCATAATTATGATGAAAAAACACCGGAAGAGCTGCAGGAGATCCTGCTGCGGCGCATCCAGCAGGCGCATATTCCCGCCATGGTCGTAACGATGGGGGAAAACGGTGCGGTCTTCGCGGAAGAAAACGGCAGCTGCGGATATGTACCGCCGCAGAAAGTCGACGTGATCGACACGACCGGAGCCGGCGACGCATTTTTCGCCGGTGTGGCAATCGGCCTGACCTACGGAAAAACCCTCGAGGAAGCCTGCGTGATCGGCACCCGGCTGGCATCGGCGGTCATCTGCACGAAAGAAAGCGTGTGCCCGCGCTTCAATCCGGCTGAATTTGATCTTGATTTATCCTGTTGAAACATATGGCGGACAACCATATGTTTTTTTTAAGAGAAGTGCCCTGAGCGGGCCGGAAACTGTTAGAATAAATACAGATATATGTAAAAAGATAATAAAAGGGGGTTTCATGGACTATGCAATCGAAATGCTGAACATTACCAAGGACTTCCCTGGTATCAGAGCGAATGACAATATTACTCTGCAGGTTGAGAGAAATACTGTCCATGCGCTGCTGGGCGAAAACGGTGCCGGCAAATCGACGCTGATGTCGATCCTGTTCGGTCTGTATCAGCCAACCAGCGGAACGATCAAAGTCAATGGCAAGGAAGTCAAGATCACCGATCCGAACATTGCCAACGACCTTGGTATCGGTATGGTTCATCAGCACTTTAAACTGATTGACAATTTCACGGTTACCGAAAACATCATTCTCGGCAAGGAACCGAAAACGAAATTCGGAACCGTCGACATCAAGAGCGCTGAGAAGAGAGTTGCGGAATTAAGCGAACAGTATGGCCTGAAGGTCGACCCGCGGGCCAAGATCCAGGACATCGGCGTCGGCATGCAGCAGCGTGTCGAGATCCTGAAGATGCTTGACCGTGATTCTGACATTCTGATTTTTGACGAACCGACAGCCGTTCTGACACCGCAGGAAATCACCGAACTGATGGATATCATGCGCAACCTGATCAAGGAAGGCAAGACGATTCTGCTGATTACCCATAAGCTGAAGGAAATCAAAGCGGTCGCTGACACGTTCACCGTCCTGCGCAAAGGCAAGTGCATCGGCACTTACAAAGTCGCTGACGTCACCGAAGAGCAGATGGCGGAAATGATGGTCGGCCGTGCCGTCAGTTTCACGACGGAAAAGAAAGAGGCCACACCCGGCAAAGTCGTGCTTGAGATCAAACACCTCAATGTCAAGGACGTCAAGGGCCTGCCGGCTGTCAAAGACTTCTCGCTGAGTGTCCGGGAAGGGGAAATCGTCGGTCTTGCCGGTATTGACGGCAACGGCCAGACGGAACTGGTCTATGCCCTGAGCGGCCTGATTAAGCCGGAAAGCGGAACGATCCTTTTGAACGGGGAAGACATCACGAATCTTTCCATTCACGATCATTACAGCAAAGGTCTTTCCCATGTGCCGGAAGACCGTCACAAGCATGGCCTGATCCTCGATTTCCAGCTGCGCGAAAACATTGTCATTCATGACTACAATATCGAACCGTATGTCAAAAACGGTATCCTGCAGAATGCCGAGATCGACCGCCAGTCCGACCGGCTGATCGAAGAGTTTGACGTCCGTTCCGGCTCCGGCAAGAATTCCATCACCCGTGACATGTCCGGCGGCAACCAGCAGAAGGCGATCATCGCCCGTGAGCTGGACCGCTCCGCCGATCTGCTGCTGGTCGTTCAGCCGACCCGCGGTCTGGATGTCGGTGCCATTGAATACATTCATTCCCGTATCGTCCAGGAACGTGACAAAGGCAGAGCCGTTCTGCTTGTTTCCCTGGAACTGGATGAAATCATGAATCTGTCAGACCGTATCGCGGTCATTCATGACGGTGAGCTGACCGGTATCATCGACCGCAAGGACGCTACTGAAAACGAACTCGGTCTGATGATGTCCGGCGCCCTGAAGAAAGAAGGAGGAGAAGCATGAAACAGTATAGTTCAAGAACGATTTCACTGCTGGCTGTCGTGCTGGGACTTCTTCTGGCAAGTCTGCTGCTGGTCGTGACCGGCAAGAATCCGCTCGACATGTTCTCGGCGCTGCTATGCTCACTGACCGGCTTCGATCTGACCGCTCCGCATAAAGGCTTCAATCTGATGTATCCGCTGAACTGGCTGCTGAACTGTCTGCCGGTTATCCTTACCGGTCTCTCCGTAGGCTTCGCTTACCGCACCGGCATGTTCAATATCGGCGGTGAGGGACAGTTTATCGTCGGCTCGCTGGCTGCTTCCGCAGTCGCGCTGTTCGTGCCGCTGCCGCCTGTCATTCATCCGATCGTCTGTGTCATCGCCGGCGGTCTGGCCGGTGCCTGCTGGGCTTTTTTGCCCGGTCTGCTCAAGGCGACCAGGAATATCAACGAAGTCGTCATCTGCATCATGATGAATTACATCGCTCTCTATTTCAATTCCTGGGTCGTCCGCACGTTCCTGCCGGTCGATCAGAAGACGCTGGCGAGAACGATCCAGTTCCCGGCTTCCGCGTCGTTCACACCGCTGAATTTCGGGACATCCTCCAAATTCCATTTCGGCTTCCTGGTCGTGATCGTATGTCTCTTGCTGTTCTGGTTCATCATTGAAAAGACGAGCTTCGGCTTCTCGCTGCGCGCCACCGGCTTCAACAAGGAAGGCGCCCGCTATGCCGGCATGTCGACCAACCTGAACACCATTCTCTCGATGATGATCGCCGGCGCTTTCACCGGTATCGCCGGAGCCATCGTGGCCCTGGGCGTCTACAGTTACGGACGTATCTTCACCGGTTTCGACAACTACGGCTTCGACGGTATCTCGGTTGCCCTGATCGGCGCCTGCAAGACGACCGGCATTCTCTTCGGCGGCATGCTGATCGGTCTGCTGAAGGCGGCCGGAACGACTCTGCAGCTGCTTGGCATCTCCAAGGAGATCGCCCAGCTGATCCAGGCTTCCATCCTGATCTTCATTGCCATCCAGTATGGCATTGTCGTCGTGCTGAATAAAATTGATTCCCGCAGGGATAAAAAGAAGGAGGCGAACGCATGAAACTGATCGTTGAAATGTTTCCGATTGCCCTGATGCTTGCCTCGCCGCTGATCATCACCGCGCTCGGCGGTCTGTTCTCGGAACGCTCCGGTGTCGTCAACGTCGCGCTGGACGGCTGTATGCAGATCGGCGGCTTCACTTCCGCCACCGTGCTGGTGCTGCTCTCGGCAGCCGGTGTCAAAAACGCCATCTGGTGGGCGATCCTGGCCGCCATCGTCGCTTCGACCGTATTCGTGTCCATCCATGCTTTCGCGGCGATCCACATGCGGGCTGACCAGACGATTTCCGGTACGGCTCTGAACGTACTGGCCGGCGGTCTCACCATCTATCTGTGCGAGATCCTCTTCAATGCCAAGTCCACCGCGTCCTTCAATAACGGTGATGTCTTCAGCCGTGTTTCCGTACCGCTGCTCAAAGACATTCCGGTGATCGGCAAACTGTTCTTCACCGGCAATTATCCGTTTACCTATATGGCTTACGTACTGGTCGTCATCGTCTGGTTCGTGATCTACAAGACCGCGTTCGGACTGCGTCTGAGATCATGCGGCGAATTCCCGCAGGCTTCCGCTTCCATGGGCGTCAGCGTCGTCAAGACGAGATGGATCGGCGTGCTGCTGTCAGGCGCGTTCGCCGGACTGGGCGGCGCGGCACTGGTTCTGTCCACCCAGACATATTTCAATGTCGGATCGATCCACGGCCTCGGCTTCGTTGCCATCGCGACCCTGATCTTCGGTAAATGGAATCCGTGGGGAATCCTTGGCGCAGGTATTCTGTTCGGCTTCTCCCAGACACTGTCGTTCTATGTATCGAGTATTCCGATGCTCGCCAGTATTCCTTCCGAACTGGTCAATATGTTCCCGTACGTGCTGACGATCGTTGTCATCGTACTGTTCTCGGGCAGGCAGGTCGGACCGAAAGCAAGCGGCGAGATCTACGACCCCAGCAAGAGATAACCAAAAGCACGGTTTCCGTGCTTTTTCCATCAATAGAAAGGATATTCTGATTTATGGCTCATTTTCCTGAAGGCTTCCTGTGGGGAGCATCTTCTTCCGCATTCCAGATCGAAGGCGGCTGGGACGAAGACGGCAAGGGCATGACCGTCGCTGATTTCAATTCTTTCAAGCGTTCCGATAAGCAGGCGGATTCCAAAGTTGCCAGTGATTTCTATCATCATTATGAAGAAGACATTGCCCTGATGAAGGAACTCGGCATGAAGATCTACCGCTTCTCGATTGCCTGGGCGAGAATCATTCCGGACGGTGACGGCGAGGTCAACCCGAAGGGTGTTGCCTTTTATGACAAAGTCATCGATCTGCTGATCGAAAACGGTATCCAGCCGTTTGTCACGCTTTATCATTTCGATCTGCCGTACGCCCTGGTGAAAAAATACAACGGCTGGGAAGACAGACGCTGCGTATACGCTTTTGAAAAATATGCCAGAGTCTGCTTTGAGCATTACGGTAACAGGGTAAAGTACTGGCAGGTGACCAACGAGCAGAACCTGATGATTCGTGTCGACGAACGCATGAACATCAACGAACCGGATGCCTGGAAGGCCGATAAGATGCGGGCTCAGATGGATTATCACATGTTCCTGGCTCACGCGCTTGCCACAAAGGCATGTCATGAACTCGTCGAAGACGGCCGGATCGGTCCGGCGGTTTCCTCCACCTGTACCTATCCGCTGACCAATAAACCGGAAGATGTCTGGGCTGCCCGCATGAATGACTACATGAAGACGGTCTACTGTCTCGATATGCATTACTACGGCGAATACTCCGGCCTTTACATGCGCTATCTGAAAGAACGTGACATCGTTCCGGAAATGAAGGAAGAAGACAGGGAAATCCTGAAATACGGCCGGCCTGACTACATTGCCTTCAACTATTACCGCACGCTGTGCGCGTCCTATCTGCCGGCGGACGCGGAGCATCCGATCGGCATGCGCGTCTACCGCGGCAACGAAGTCGACTTCGACCAGTACGGATACTGCCGTGATGAGCGGAACAATAACCTGGCCGCCAGTGAATACGGCGCCCAGATCGATCCGATGGGTCTGCGCATCGTTCTCAATGACTACTGGAGCCGCTATCATCTGCCGATGATCATCACCGAAAACGGTCTGGGCATGGCGGATACACTGACGGAAGACGGCCGCGTCCATGACGACTACCGTATCGACTATCTCAGAGAACATGTCAAAGCATGCGCCCTGGCCATCGAAGACGGCGTGAACCTGATCGGCTATTCACCCTGGTCCTTCGAAGACCTGCTGTCCTCCCATCAGGGATTCCGCAAGCGCTACGGCTTTGTCTATATCAACCGTGAGGACATGGATCTCAAAGACCTGCAGCGAATTAAGAAAGACAGTTATTACTGGTATCAGAAAGTCATTGCCACAAACGGCAGGGAACTCTGATAAAAATGACCGCTCCTTTTCCGGAAAGGGGCGGTCTTCCGTTATTCGTCCAGAGCATAATGCGATATGCGAAACAACTATTTGTGAATACTGTTGAAAAAGGTTATTTTTAAACTGTAAAACCAGCAGAAGGAGGACAACGCATGAAATACAGAATCAACCGCCGGACCGGTGATAAGATCAGTGAAATCGGCATCGGTTCCTCGTATATGTACGAAGCCGGCCGTGAAGAAGCCGTGAAGGCGCTGCGGCGTGCGTACGAAGGCGGGATCAACTATTTTGATCTGGCTGCCGGCCACGGTGATTCCTTTCCGATCTACGGGGAAGCCCTGCATGATGTCAGAAAGAACATCTTTTATCAGATTCATTTCGGCGCCGACTATACAGCCGGTGAATACGGCTGGACGCTGGATCGCGATACCGTCAGAAATTCCGTGGCGAAAATGCTGAAAGAGCTGCGCACCGATTATATCGATTACGGCTTCATTCACTGCCAGGATGAATTCTCCGACTGGGAGGCTTATAAAAAGAACGGCGTTTATGATTATCTCCGGCAGCTGAAAAAAGAAGGAAAAGTCAGACATATCGGTCTGTCCTCGCATACCCCGGAAGTCATCATGAAGATCCTGGATGAAGCGGAGGTGGACATGCTGATGTTTTCCGTCAATCCGGCTTATGACTATGGCGAAGGCACCTATGCCAACGGCACGGTCGAAGAGCGCGACGCCGTCTATCGGCGCTGCGAAAAAGAGGGCATCGGCATCTCCGTCATGAAGCCTTTCTCCGGCGGCCAGCTTCTGGATGCCTCGCTCTCGCCGTTCCGCCAGCCGCTGAGCATTTATCAGTGTCTGCGCTACGTCCTTGATAAACCGGGTGTTCTCGTGGCACTGCCGGGTGCGAAAAGCGTCAAGGAAGTCGAGGCGCTGCTGGCTTATGAAGAGAAGAGTGAAGAAGAAACGGACTATTCCGTGATCGCTTCCTTCGCGCCGCCGCAGGCTGCCGGAAAATGTGTCTATTGCGGCCACTGCAAACCCTGTCCGATGGGCATCGATATCGGCCTGGTCAACAAATACTA
>JAEEGL016594917.1_pt1 | contig 10790 bp, 11 predicted proteins | sample 9134231 | NCBI WGS metagenome assembly JAEEGL01 (sample SAMN16246548, study PRJNA631951) | gut metagenome | biome: gut microbiome; feature: rumen; material: fiber-attached | host: Bos | place: Iran: Karaj | collected 2018-10
TACAACCGGCGGGGCGGGGATGTCAAGCAAACGGAGCGGGAAGGGCAGTATGACGCCGACAGGGTCTGGGTTTACGTCCATGAATGCCGTGCAGACAAAAAAGGCGCGAGTTTTGTAAAAAACTCGCGCCTTTTGGATGGTGCCGGCGGCGGGGGTCGAACCCGCACGGGGGGTTAGCCCAACGGATTTTGAGTCCGTCACGTCTGCCAATTCCATCACGCCGGCATAGGTTTGGGGCGCGCGGTTCCACATTTTGCCGCCTGGAGGCCGACAGTGGGTTTTATCCTGAACGCCTCGCGGTTCAGGGACATCCGGCATCGGCACGGAGAGAGGCGTGCGGCATCAGCCCGCTGCGCCTGCCATCTCAGCTTTTCGGCGAACACTCTGATATTATACGATACCGGGATCAAAAAATCAACCCCCGAGACGAAAAAACCCGCTGCAATTCGTGAAAAAGCGAGCGCTTGCTCTTTTCAAAATCGTTTTGTTCGTGTATAATATAGTCAGCGCTGAGAAAAGGAGGTTGCTTTTGTGCAGGCAGACGAGAATGCCCTTCTGAGAAAAGCGGCTGCGGGCGACGGCGCGGCCTTTTCGAGCTTGATGGAAATGCATGAGCGGCGCATGTACGCCGTGGCGCTGCGTATGTGCGCCAATCATGAGGACGCGCAGGATTGTCTGCTGGAGGCAATGCTGCGGATATACAGGGCGATTTCCAGCTTCAAGGGCCAGTCCTCCTTTTCCACCTGGGTGTACAGGATCACGATGAATACGTGCCTGGACGAGCTGCGAAGGCGGAAGATGCGCAGGACGACCTCTCTGGACGGCCTGCTGGACAGCGGCTGGTCGCCCGCGGAGGAACTGGAGACGCCGGAGAACAACGCGATCCGTTCGGAGCAGCGCCGGCAGATCGACAGAGCCATCGCCTCGCTGCCCGACGACATGCGTTCCGCTATCGTGCTGCGGGATATACAGGGATTCTCCTATGAGGAAATCGCGGAGATTCTCAACGCCAACGTGGGTACCATCAAGTCCCGCATCAGCCGGGGCCGCGAAAAACTTCGCGAAACTCTTTCGCTGCACGCGGAACTTTTTGACCGCACGGACGTCTAAGATACGAAAAAAGAAAGAAAGGGGGCCGAGAGCATGCGCTGTGAGGAATTTATCAGGTTGATCGACGGGTATCTGGACGACGAACTGGACGAAGCGTGTCGGGAGCAGATGCTGGAGCACGCGCGGACATGCGGGGCGTGCCGGGACGCGCTGCGCTCGGCTGAGCAGATCCGGGACCTTCTGTCCGGGATGGACGACAATGTGTCCGTGCCCCTGCCGGCCCAGGCGGCGTGGCGCAGCGCGATTCGTAAGGAGAGCGCCAATGCGCGGCGCAGAAGGGTGTTCGTCCGCGCGGCGTCCGGCATTGCCGCGGCGCTGGTAGTCGGGCTGGGCGTCACGATGGCCGTGCGCGGCGGCGGACTGGGACAGGTGCGTATCGCGGCGAGCGACAGTGTGGTACATACGGAACTGACCGAAGCGGCGCCGGATGAGACGGAAGCCGAAGGCGACTTCCCGGTGCTCATGGCGACGGCCTTGGTGGAGTCGGATGGCGGACAGACCCGCGCGGCGAAGTCCAAACAGGCGGACGCGCTGGGCGCTGCAGGGAATGCCGCCGAGGAGAGCGCCTTCCCGGATGCGGAGGAAGAAGCGCCCATGAGCGAGGCGGTGTTTGAATCAAACGCTATGCCACTGAGCGAGGAGTGCGCCGAGGATATGTTGGGTGTCGCGGCTTCCCGGAACAGGATGCTGGCGCGCACGTATATCCGCTCTTTGGAGACGGAGGATTTTGAGGAAGCGTATACGCGTATTTCCGATCTGATCACGGAATACGACGGGTATTACGTGAGCAGGACCGTCCAGACGGACGAAAACGGATGCCAGGTGTGCCGCATGGTGGCGGCCGTGCCCGCCAACGACGCGGACGAATTCTTAAGCGCCGTTTCCCGCGCTGGCACGCTGGTGCTGCAGCAGGACAAGGCCACGGACATCGCCCGGAGCTATTCGGACGCCGAGGAGAGGTTGGCCAAGTTGAACGAACAGAAGCAGGAGCTGCTGGAAACCCTGGCGGACGCGGAGCGCTCGGATGAAGCCAATGCGGAGTTGGAGCTGCTGCTGGACGACATATACAGGGCCATCGTGGCGGAAGAGAATTATCTGTCAGAATGCCAGACGCAGCTGGATGACGTGCAGGTAAGCATCGATCTGAGCGAAGTGCAGAAATAAGCGTGATTTTCAGATGACAGAGCTGGGAGAAGCCGAAGAGCCTCTCCCAGCTTTGGCGTTTTGGCCAGCCGGTGGGCGATAGCGGCGAGGCCATGGGCAGAAGAATCGAAAAAGAAGCAATGCTGCATACAAATATCATAAAAAGATTGTTTACAAATGGATATGGGTATGATAAACTAAACACAATGGAGAACTGGAGGAAAAACTGCCGTTTCCGGCCGATACAGGTCGGCGCGGCGCATGTTCGATGGGGAGGCGGAACAATGAGAAGGTCGGGCATTCTCCGATTCGGTGGTGTCCTGTTGGCGTTGATGCTGCTTTGGATCGCCATTGCGGCGATCGGGAACGCATCGTCGTCAGACGCGGTGTGGCCGGACAGCCCCGGTACCGTGATCAGACGCGACGGAAAGCTGGTGATTGACGCCAGCCACCTGGAAGACGGGTATTTCATGGCGCGGGTATCCAGCGCAACCAAGCATCGCCTGAAGATGCGCGTCGTCAAGAGCGATACCACCTTGACCTACGACCTGAACAGCGACGCCGAATATGAGGTGTTTCCGCTGCAGCTGGGCTCGGGCGGCTACCAGGTGAGCCTGTATGAGAACGTCACGGGCAACAAGTACTCCGCTGAGGGCAAAGTGAGCCTGTCTGCGTCCCTGGCGGACGAAAACGCCGCGTTCCTGTGCACCAACCAGTATGTGAACTACGCAGAGGATTCCCTGACGGTGCAGAAGTCAGACGAGCTCTGCGAGGGGAAGACGCCGGCGGCGGCGTACAAGTCCGTTTGCAACTTCATGACCAGCGAGTTCGTGTATGATTTCATCCGCGCCTTGAGGGTAACTCCCGGCATGCTGCCAGAGGTGGATCCGTGCTTTGAAAAGCGCATGGGCATCTGCCAGGACCTGTCCGCCGTCATGGTGTGCATGCTGCGGGTACAGGGTATTCCGGCAAAGCTGATGATCGGCTATGCGGACAACAACTACCATGCCTGGACCGTAGCGATCGTGGACGGAGAGGAACTCTTCTTCGATCCCACGGCAGCTCTGAACGCCATGTCAAAGCCGAAGAATTACTCAATAGAGCGCTTCTATTGATCGAAAGGAAGGATTATTATGTCCAAACAGGGGAATAAGGGAATCAGTTCCGGGGAGCTTTCGAGCTTTTGCAGCCAGGTTGGCCTGATCCTGAGCGCCGGCTTGCCGTTGTATGACGGCATGGAAACGCTGGCCGAGACCAGTAGGGGAGCCGAGAATGCCGATGCATATGAAGCCCTGAGCCGCGGCGTGAACGAAACGGGTTCGCTGTATGAAGCGCTGAAGCGGGACGACAGGTGGCCGTCCTACCTGGTGGAGATGGTGGGCATCGGCGAGCAGACGGGCCAGCTGGAGCAGGTGATGAACGGCCTTTCGGAGTACTATGATCGGGAGAACAGGATCCGTTCCTCCGTGGTTGGCGCCGTGACGTACCCGCTGGTGCTGGGCATCATGCTGGTTCTGATTATCATCATCATGCTGTGGAAGGTGCTGCCCGTGTTCCGCCGCGTGCTGAACAGCATGGGCGTGGAAATGGCAGGCACCGGGAAGACGCTGATGAGCGTGGGCACGACCATCGGCTGGATCGTGCTGGCTGTGATCGGCGTGATCGTGCTGTGCGTCGTGGTAGGCGCGCTGCTGATGAAGACCAGTGCCAGGGGAAAGGTGCTGGGCGTGGTCAAGAAGCTCTTCCCGCCCATACGCCGGTTGAGCATGAAGCTCTCTTCCTCCCGCGTGGCAAGCGTGCTGAGCATGATGCTGTCCAGCGGCTTTCCCACTGGCGAGGCATTTCGGCTGATGCCCTCCGTGCTCTCCGATGACGAGGCTGCGGAGAAGGTTCGCGGGATCCGCCAGGAGCTGGACAACGGGGAGGCATTTGCCGACGCCGTCTCCCATTCGAAGCTGTTTGACGGGCTGCAGGATCGGATGATCCGCATGGGCGTCGCCGCGGGCCGCGAGGATCAGGTGATGGCGAAAATCGCCGGACAATACGAGGAACAGGTCGAGGAAGGAATCTCTCAGATGGTTGCGATCATCGAGCCTACGCTGATCGCGCTGCTGTCCGTAGTTATCGGCGCGATTCTGCTTTCCGTGATGCTGCCGATGGCGGGGATCCTGTCCAGCATGCTGTAAGCGGCTAAGACGGGAAGGAGGCGCGGTGTGATGGCAAGGCGCAAGGAAATCGCCGTCCTGCTCTTGATGGCGCTGCTGCTGGCGGGAGTATGGATGCTGGTGAATAAGGTGGATAGCGCCCAGGGCGGTGCGGAAAATCAGTTTGTATACGACGCTGTGCACAATGCGGCGTTGACATGCTATGCGGTGGAAGGCGCGTATCCCCAGGATCTGGAATATTTGCGGGAGCATTATGGGCTGGCGTATGACCGTGAGCGGTATTATGTGACGTACAGTGCGTTCGCCTCGAACCAGATGCCGGAGATCTACGTGGTAAAAGGGAAGGGGGACGGCCAATGAGCAAGGGAAAGAGCGTGCGGCACGGGATGCAGGGCGTGTTCGTGTTCGTGCTGCTGGGCCTGTTCGCCCTGATGTCAACCTTGATGGTGCTGCTGGGTGCGCAGATGTATCGGGGCACCGTGGAACGGGCAGAGGCAAACAACGGGGCGCGGGTGCTCAGCGCGTATGTGCGGAGCATGGTGCGGGCCGAGGATGCCGAGGGATCCGTCGGGATTGAGGAGTACGACGGAATCACGGCGCTTGCGCTGCGGGAGAAGATTGAGGACGGGGAATATGTGACGTGGCTGTATCCCTATGAGGGACAGCTGTATGAGATGTTCACCGAGGCGGAATACGGTTTCGTGCCGGATCGGGGCACGGCCATTTGCGGGATTCAGAGCTTCGAGCCGAGCCTGCAGAACGGGTTACTGACCGTGGAAATGACGGGAGATACGGGCGATGCCTGCACGGTGCAGGTGGCGCTGAGGTGCGCGGATTCGTCGCGTCGGGGAGAGAGCGATGGCAAACAATAATCGGTCGAACGTGCTGCTGGTGGAGATTCTGATCGCGGTGCTGTTCTTTATGCTGTCCGCGACGGTTCTGGTGCGCGTATTTGTCGCTGCGCGGGAAATGACCATGAAATCCGAAATCGCGACGGAGGCGCTGACGGAAGCGCAGAACGTGGCTGAAACGCTGTACGCGGCGGAGAATGAAGAGGCGGAGCTGGAAAGGCAGGGTTTCCTCAAATCCCACGGGGTGTGGACGAAGGACTGTGGAGAGTACAGCCTGTATGTATCGGGCACGGTGGTTTCCATGGATGCCGGAGAGATGTGGCAGGGCGAGGTCTGCGCCTACTATAGCCAGAGGAGCGCTGGGAGCGGCGTAGAGGAGATCTGCGCGCTGAAGAGCACGCGCTACAGGGAGGTGCAGCGATGAATAGGAAAGGAAGGCTCTCGTTCGGTCCGGGAGCGGCTTCGCTGATCCTGATTGTGGTGATCCTGAGCATGAGCGTATTGGGAATGTTGGCGCTGATGAACGGACGGAGCGATGCGCGACTGAGCGAGCGCAGCATTGATGTGGTGACCGCGGGCTATGCGCTGAACGACGAGGCCCAGAGGGCGCTGGCGGATCTGGACGGCACGGCGGCTAAGTGCGCGGAGGCGGCCACGAGCGATGACGAGTACGCGGAAATGGTACGCGGGATGCTCCCGGCCGGCATGCTGATGAACGGAAGGGAAATCTCCTGGGAGGAGACGGATGGGCTTCGCACGCTGGAATGCGTCGTAGAATTGTTGCCTTGGAACGGGCAACAGAGATTCCATTGGGTTATCTATCGCCTGACGGCGATCACGGGGGAAGTATGGAACTGAAAGAACTTTTGAAAAAAGCGTTTGAACTGGATGGATCGGATATCTTTATCGTGCCCGGCGCGCCTGTCACATGCAAGGTGAAGGGAGACACGGTCCCGCTGATGGATCATTCGGCAACTCCCGCGGATACGGCTGAGCTGGTGCAGGAGGCGTATACCCTGGCGAGACGGGACATTGAAATGCTGAAGCGCGAGGGCGACGACGACTTCTCGTTTTCGCTGCAGGATATCAGCCGCTTCCGCTGCAATGCGTACTACCAGCGCGGCACCGTAGCGGCGACCTGCCGTATGGTCGCCTTTGGCCTGCCTGATCCCAAACAGATGGGCATCCCGGACCTGGTGATCGAGCTTACCAACTACCGCAACGGCATGATCCTGGTAACGGGCCCCGCCGGCAGCGGCAAGAGCACCACGCTGGCGTGCATGGTGGACAAAATCAACACCACCAGGAGCGGACATATTGTCACCATCGAAGACCCCATAGAATACCTGCACAACCACAAGAAATCCCTGGTGAGCCAGCGCGAAGTGCCCAACGACGCGCCCACATTTGCCCGTGCTCTGCGGGCATCCCTCCGCCAGGCGCCAGATGTGATCATGCTGGGCGAGATGCGCGATCTGGAGACCATCCGCACGGCTATCACCGCGGCGGAGACCGGCCATCTGCTGCTGTCTTCCCTGCATACCACAGGCGCCGCCAAGACGGTGGACAGGATTCTGGACACGTTCCCCGCGGAACAGCAGGCTCAGGTGCGCATCCAGATTTCCATGGTGCTGCGCGCCGTGGTATCGCAGCGCCTGGTGCCGAAAAAGAACGGCGGACAGACTCCCGTGTTCGAAGTGATGACGGTGAATCCTGCCGTGCAGAACCTGATCCGCGACGGCAGAACTCACCAGATCGACAACGCCATTTTCGGAGGCAACGGCCAGGGCATGCTGTCCATGGACGGCGAGCTGCAGAGGCTTTACCGGGCCGGTACAATTACTCGGGAGACTGCGCTGCTGTATGCAGTCAGCCCGGAGACGCTGAGCAAGCGGCTGTAAGCGCCGCGGGGACGAAGGGAGGCCTGACGGATGCTTGCGGTGCTGAAGAAGCTGACGCGGGGAAAGCTGAAATACGGCGTACGGCTGGGCGTTGTGAACAGCTGCATGATTATTGCGGCCATTGCTGTTTCAGCGATCCTGGTCTACGCTTCCTTTCAAGCGATAGAAGGCTATCACAGCATGCGCGACGTAACGGAGAGGTATATCACCTGCCAGCAGGACGCGCAGCTGTTCCAAACGGGATCGGATTATCTGACGAATGAATGCCGCTATTTCGCGGTGACGGGCGATATCATTCACGTCCGGAATTATGTCGATGAAATCGAAGTGATCCGTCGCCGGCAAATGGCGGTGGAGGAGATCGGCACATACATGACGGAAGAGGTGGCCTCCGGCTATCTCGCAAAGGCGATGGAGTATTCCGGCGCCCTCGAGGAGACGGAGTGCTACGCTATGCGGCTGCTTGCGGACGCCCACGGCTGCGAACTGTCCGAATTGCCGGAGCGCATCGCGGAGATCCGGCTGGAGGAGAAGGACGCCGCGCTGTCCGCCGAGGAGAAGCTGGTTACAGCCATGGATATGCTGTACGGGGACGCCTATCAGGAGCACAAAGACAGCATTTACGAATGCGTGGAGAACAGCGTCAACGTGCTGATCGACGAGGCAAGGGCGCAGCAGATCGACAGTTTAGACAGACTGAACCGCCTGCTGAGGCGCCAGGCGGCGCTGGTGGGCGTGTTGCTGGTCATATTGTTCGCGGTGGCGATGGGAACCTATGTGCTGATCATCCGGCCGCTGCGGCGGGCGGTGCAGCACATTAAGAATCAGCAACAAATCCCTATGGCCGGTGCGTATGAGATGCAATTCCTTGCCAGCACCTACAACGATATGTTCGAGCAGCACACCAGAAACAAGGAGGAACTGACCTATACGGCCACCCACGATTCCGTGACGGGGCTGTACAACCGCACCGCATTCGATTCCGTATACAGAACATATGACGAGCGCAGCATCGCCGTGCTGATGGTGGACGTGGATATGTTCAAGGATTTCAATGACAGGTATGGCCACGACATGGGCGACAGGGTGCTTCGCCGCGTGGCGGAAGTGCTGCGGAGCAGCTTCCGTTCGGAGGACTTCGTGGCGCGCGTCGGCGGGGACGAATTCTGCACGATCATGATGAACGCCAACAGCGGGATGCGCGAACTGGTGATAAGCAAGATGCGCCGCGCCAATGAACGCCTCGCGCAGGCGGAAGACGGCCTGCCGGAGATTTCCATCAGCGTCGGCATCGCCTTCGGCGACCGGCCGTCTCCGGTAAACGACGTGTTCAAAGACGCTGATGCCGCGCTGTATCGCGTGAAAAGAAACGGGCGCGGCGGCTGCGAGGTGTTCTGAGCGGCAGGGAAACCGAATAGCCCGGTTTGCCTGAAAGACGGTGTTTTCGCAAGGCGGAAGCCCGACGCGCAGATCACGGTTCGGCTGAAGAAGCCCCGCAGCCTGAGATGAACCGGGGCTTTGAGGTTTCGCCCGTTCCGACGACGTGAATGCGTATTTCATATCCGATAGATGAAGACGGAAAACGCGGAAGATCAATCTATACGACGCGGCGGGGGAGAAAGACGATGGAAGAGAAACGGTATCTGCACTGTACGCCGGTGTACACCGACGCTTGCAGCCGGATGAATCAGGTGGAGCGGCTGCCGGATGGGCGACTGTTCACCATGGCGTGTTTTTGCAAGTCAAATTCAGGCGGAAGGTTCAGCAAGCTGCCCGTTGCCCAGTATATCATGGGGCGGGTGTCCGAAGACGATGGCAGAACGTGGAAGGGGCCGACATTCTTTTATGAGCTTCCCGACACCATGCCTATGACTTCCCTGGCTGAGACCCTGATCGATCGGGATGGCAGGATACACGCCTTCTTCATGCGCATCGCGAACATCGCGTGGAACAAGGCTTCGAAAACAAAGGGCGATATCACCTATCTGCGCATGGACGACGAGACCGGCAAAAACATTATCTATAAGAAGATCGAATGCCTGGACCGGTACACAGGCTCCATGAACAACGTGATTCAGCTGGAGAGCGGCAGGATCGTCGCTCCGTTTTCTACCCTCTCAGGCGTGGAGGGCAGTACCTTTGTATCCAGTGTGGTGTATTCTGACGACGCCGGCGACACCTGGCATGCCTCCAATGACGTGGCGGTGATCAGCGACGAGACCCACACTGAGTCCGGAGCCGTGGAACCGGTGGTGGTACAGGCCGCGCCGGGCGTGCTGGTGATGCTGATCCGCACGGTGCTGAACCGCATCTGGTACGCCGTGTCCTATGACGAAGGCGCCACGTGGTCCCAGGGTAAACCCACATTGATTCCATCTTCCAACGCGCCTTCGGTGCCTCTGCTGCTGCCGGATGGGCGGATAGTCCTTTCCTGGAACAATGTGCTGGGAGAGCCCATGCACGGCGTGCGCTACAGCTTCGCCCGTCAGTGCCTCCACGCTGCGGTCTCAAATGACGGTCTGAAGACGCTGGAGGGTGTCAGGATCGTAGTTCGCAAGCGTGCCTGTGATCCGGACGACCTGCTGAATTGCTATCCCTTTGCCTCCCTGGCCGGAAACGGAGAATTCTTCCTGCGGCCGTTTTCCGTGAACAACGATGACGTGCACTGGGGCGATCCTCAGGCGACGCTGCTGCGGATGCGGCCGGAGGATCTTCTGGATACAGAAGTGGAAAACAACTTCGACGAGTGGATCACGGATTGTCCGGTGGACGAAAAGGGCGTGCGCGTGCGGCCCACGAAGGACGGCGTGGCCTATGCCTGTGTGAACTTCCCGTATGCCGTGCAGGGCGAGATCAATATGACCGTCGAGGCGAGCGCGATCCCCGCCGGGGCGAAACTGCTGCTGTCCGACTGTTACCTGGACCGGCTCACGTTCCTGCCCGAAAAGCGCAAGGACAGCCACGCGGAGATCATCGGAAAGCCGTATGTGGAGGCGGAGCTGCCCGGGAGCGGGGAGTGGAGCATCACCTGGGACGAGGACGCGCTCACCGTCACCTCCGCTGCCGGGAAACAGACGATTTCCATGAAGGAATGGGGCCGGGGCTTCAACCACCTGACCATCCTGTTCGAGGGCGAAGGGGGAGAGGCGTTCGTCCGCAGCTTCCGCATGAAAGCCGTCCGCGCCGGGATGAAGACGGGCATCGAATACTGATATATCCGAATGGTGCCAAGGAGGGGAAACAATGGACATTCTGGCGATCAAAGAGGCGATTTCCTGCCCGGTGCCGTCCATCAGCACGCCGTTCACGCGGGATGGACAGATCGATTGGGAAGCGGTAGACAGGATCGTGGATTTCCTGCTGTCAAACGGCGCGAAGTCGTTGCTGCTGACCTGCGGGGACAGCCTGATGACGATTCTGACAGACCGCGAGATGTGCGAAATCGCAAAGCGGGTCATCGACCGGACGGCCGGGAGGGCCATGGTGCTGTGCGGCGGCAAGGCTTGGTGCACATCCCAAGTGCTGGAGTATATGCGCTATGTGCGCGACGCCGGCGCGGATGTGGGCCTGCCCCTGATCGTGGACTGGGCGCAGTCCTCCGGGGTGGAGGAGATGACGGA
>JAEEGL010342636.1_pt1 | contig 10789 bp, 7 predicted proteins | sample 9134231 | NCBI WGS metagenome assembly JAEEGL01 (sample SAMN16246548, study PRJNA631951) | gut metagenome | biome: gut microbiome; feature: rumen; material: fiber-attached | host: Bos | place: Iran: Karaj | collected 2018-10
GCATAGTCGGCCGGCTTGAGCTGGTCGATCTCGAAATAGGAGGAGCCGGTGGCCGGATCGGCCATCTGGCCGCCGTTGGTGCGGGTGGCGGGATCCTCGGAGAAGAAGCGGGCGGCGAGGTTGAACTTGATTTCGTCGTCCAGGATCTTGGTCCGGAGGCTGTCCAGGCGCGAGAATGCCTTTTCCCGGTCGTCCGAGGTATACTGCGGCTTGAGAAGGATGTGGCGGGCGTTGAACATGTCGCCCTTCTTCTCGATAACCTCGATGATGTGGAAGCCGTCGGGGGTTTCTACGATCTGGGAGATGGTGCCGGGACGCAGGGCCATGGCTGCATCGGAGAAAGCAGGCCAGAAGATGGATTTGGAGGCCAGGCCCAGTTCACCGCCGCGGCGGGCGCTGCCCGGGTCTTCCGAATAGATGCGGGCCAGGGTGGAGAATTTCTCTCCGTTCATAATCCTTTCGCGCAGGCTAAGCAGTTTCTCTTTCACCGCCATGGCGGCCTTGGCTCTGTCCGGATAGATGCAGATCTGGCTCATCTGGTATTTGACAGGCACCACGGGCAGGTCTTCCGGATCTGTGGCGTCCATATACTCCTTTACATCGTAGGGCGTCACTTCGGAGATGGCACTGGCAATCTGGCTCCGCTCCTGTTCAATGAGGCTCTGGTCTTCCAGGGCCTTCATCCATTCCTGGCGCAGCTTGTACAGGGGCTTGTTGAAGTATTTTTCCATTTCCTCGTCACCGCCCATCCGGGTGCGGAAATAGTCAATGCGCTGGGTGAGGCTGGCGCTTACCATATCCTGGTTCACGGAGAGGGAGTCCACGCGGGCCTGCATCAGGAATAGCTTGGCGTCCAGCATGCCTTCCAGCACCTGGCAGCGCATGTCTTTGTCGGAGGAGGAGCCGCCCATGCTCATTTGCTGGACTTCGGCCTCTACGTCGGACAGGAGGATGGTTTCACCGCCAATGACGGCAACCGTTTTGTCCACCACGCCTTTGTATTTCTGGGCACTTAGGGTGAAGCAGGCCGATAAAGCGGCGAGCGTAAGGAATATATATTTCATACTCAATAGATTACGTATTTGTTGTTTTTGCGGGCGTCTTCCAGCACATCTTGTTCCAGACTCTCTTCCAGGGTATGTTTGCGGCCGCTCAGAATCAGTTCCCGGATACGGTCTTCACAGTATTCCAGCGGCGCGGTTTTCCCTTCCGGCACCTGTTCGGCCAGGTAGGCCAGGTGCAGGATGCCGTTTTCGTCGGTGTACTCCATAAACTGGTTGCGGATGCCGGACAGCAGTTTTTGATAATCCATACCCATCTCCCGGGCCAGGGAAAGGGCATCCATCCAGGTATCGGCCTGGTCCACGTACTTGATGGCGCTGGTGCTGGCCAGGCTGGCGGCCTCCATCACCTCGGTCTCGTCTTCCGAAGACATAAGGCGGCGCAGATTCTTGATGCTCTTGGCATCGGCGGGAATCAGGAGGTAACGGGCCTTCACAATAGGGCGTTCCAGGCGGAACAGCGCGCTGTTTTCCTTGTAGAAGGCGTTCACTTCCTCGGTGGTGATGAGGGTGTCCAGCCGCTGGTTGATGTACAGCTGTTCATAGCGGTATTTCAGCAAGGTGCGCCGATAGTCTTCCAGCTCATTGGTCACGTCTTTTTCAGAGGGGGAGAGCTGTTCTTCAGCCATATCCAGCAGCAGGAGATCCTGTGCCCAGGCGTCGATGAACTGGCGGGCCAGTTTGGTGCTGTCTTCCGAGGAAACGCCCTGCGGGATGTACTGCTCCAGTTCGCTCAAATGGAGGACGTGGTCGCCGGCACGGGCCACCACTTCTCCGCGGAACAACTCATTGGCCGTGTCCGTCAAGGTGTTTACCACCTTGCACGAACACACGGCTACGAGCAGGATCCCTATGTACGGCAGTTTGCGCATTATCCTGCAAAGGTACAAAAAAAATTAGTTTGTACCGTCCAGGAGCAACTTCAAGAAGCGGGCCAGAGCGGCGCGGACTTCGGATACGGGGGCCGTTGTGTTGTTGGTGAGGATGGAAAGGGTTACGGCGGGCTGGCCGTCCGGGCCCAGGATATAGCCGGAATAGCAGAGCACGCCGTCCATGGAACCGCTCTTGACGCGGATGCGCTCGCGGCCTTCCGCCTGGGGCAGCAGGGTGGTGAGGGTGCCTTCGCCAGGGTGGGGAATGGAGGCCAGGAATGCCTCAAAAGCGGGGCTCTGCTGCATTCCCTGCAGGAAACGGACCATCCATTCCGGTGAGACATAGTTCATGCGGGAAAGGCCGCAGCCATCGGCCTGGCGCAGGCCGTCGGGGTCCGGAACCAGCTCTTCCAGCACCTGGCGCCGGGCCACCAGGCAGCTGTCGTACAGGGCCGATTCCGATGCTTGCTCGCCCATGGCGCGCAGCAGGGATTCGGCGTAGAAATTGTCGCTGCGCACATTGGTGATGCGGGCGATGTCCCGCAGCGGGGCCGACAGCGTCCGGCCCAGCACCGTGGGCGTGGCGGCTTTGTCGGCCGGGACAAAGTCGGGTCCGCGCACGTAGCCGTTCCGGTCCACATCGGCATACCCGCCGTCCACGGTCCAGCCGGTTTCGCAGAGGTTTTTCCAGAAATAATAGGCGCAGGTGAGGGCGCCGAATTTGTTGGCGAAGTGTTCCGTCTTGGGCCGGCGGTCGGTGGCGAAAGAGCCGCGCAGTTCGGCATAGGGGGCCAGGTCTGTCGTGTACAGGTACAGGCTGTTGCCGGTGCCGTCGGGGCCGGTGATGCTCTGGTTGGAAAGGTGCATCCAGGGCGTTTCCGGGTAGCTTTGCCGCATGCGGACGGGTTGTCCCACGACATCGGCCTGCACTTCCAGGTCGATGCTGTTCTGGTAGAAGCACAGGGCGCTCATGCCGGTGCCGTAATAGGTGCCGATGTCGTTGTATTCCCAGCTGGAATGCTCCAGATTGCCTTCGTAGACGGTTCCATCGCCCACGATGCGGCCCTGGATGCGCTGGATGCCCGCCTCCCGGAGGAGGGATTTCCATTGCCAGAACAGCCGCCGGTTCTCCGTGGCGATGCTGTCCTTCGCACCCAGGGTGGGGTCGCCGTGGCCGATGAGATAAACGTCCCCCTCCAGCACGCCGTCCCGGACGGTACCCGTGTAGCCCACTTCCGTGGTGAAGCGGAAATCCGGGCCGAAGGCGTGCAGGGCCGTGCCGGTGGTCACCAGCTTCAGGTTGGAGGCCGGGACCATGCGCTGCTGCTGGTTGTGGGCCGCCAGTACCTGACCGTTGCGGTCTACGGCCAGCACGCCCCAGACGGCATCTTTCAGGATGCCGCTTCGCTGCAGCTGGTCCACGTATTGCTGTGCCGGGCTCTGTGCAGCGGCAAGATGGACCGACAGCAGGAAGGCCAGTCCTGACAGGAGGAGGGAACGTTTCATTTTAGATATCCAGGGCGTGTTCGTAACCGGCCCGGTAGGTGTAATGCAGGAGTTTCGTGGCCTCGGGGTCGTGCATGCACTTCTGGACGATAGGGTTCCAGATCACGGGACGGCCCAGTTCCATGGCGATGTTGCCCAGGTTGCACACGGTGCAGGAGCTGTGGCCCACCTCGATGGGCACGTTGGGGTCGCGGCGGCTCAGGACGGCGTCAATGAACTTGCGGTGGTGACCCACTTTTACTTCATACGGGACGTCGCTGGCTTCCTGGACGGGCATGTCGAACTTCTTGTCGGAGGCCTCGAATTTGCCGCGGCTCACCTTGACCCATCCTTCCGTGCCATAGATCTGCACACCGGGCGTGCTGCCGTCGAAGGGTTCTTCGGACACGATGATGCCGTTGTCGTACTTGAAGGTGAGGTGGTCGTAATAGCTGTATCCCGGGGGAATGATTTCCACGGGACCGCTGCCGTCCTTGCCCAGGGCCCACTGGGCCACGTCGAACATGTGGGCGCCCCAGTCGGTCATAAGGCCGCCGCCACAGGGTTTGTACCAGCGCCAGGCGCCCCAGAGCTGTTCGTTGTGCTCAGGCGTGACGATGGGATCCAGGTCGGAATGATAGTATACGCTCTCCGGAAGCGGGCCCAGCCACTTGTCCCAGTTCAGGCCGGAGGGAACGGGCATCTTGGGCAGATTGCAGGGCACAGGGGCGGCCGTGACGGGGTTGACGTTGTTGCGGCCCACATACACCTTGAGCTTGTGGATCTGGCCCAGTTCGCCTTCGCGGGCCAGGTTGGTGGCGTGAATGAATTCCTCACTGGAGCGCTGCTGGGAGCCCATCTGCAGGATGCGGCCATATTTGCGCACGGCCTTTACCAGCTGCTGGCCCTCATAGATGGTGAGGGTGGCGGGCTTCTCCAGATAGATGTCCTTTCCGGCCTTGCAGGCGGCGATGGCAATCACGGCGTGCTGGTGATCGGGGGTGGCGATGACCACGGCATCGATGTCCGGACGGGCCAGCAGGTCCTGATAGTCCTCGTATACGTCCACTTTCACCTTCTTTTCGCCCTTGCCGGTGTAATAGTCCTTGACGCGGCGCACGAAGCGGTCCCGTTTTACGTCGTACACGTCGCAGCCGGCCACCACGCGCACATCGTCCATGCCCATGAAACCTTGGAGCAGGTACATGGCCTGCTGGCCCAGGCCGATGAAGCCCATCTGCACTTTGCCGTTCTTATCGGCCTTCTTGTTGGCGGCTGCGGCCGATGCAAAAGCATCCAGCGGAAGCATACTGGCGGCGGCGCCCAGGGCCGTCACGCGGAGGAAATTTCTTCTTTGCATAGTTATTTGGTTATTAGTTTCTTGACTTTTCCATTTTCCCAAGTGAGATCTACGGTCTGGCCGGTGCGGGTGCGGATGCCGCGGATGTGGCCGCTGGGCCAGGCGTCGGGCAGGGCGGGCAGCGGAATCACTTCTTCCGGCGTAGATTGGACCAGCATCTCGATCACGCCGGCGCAGCCGCCGAAATTGCCGTCAATCTGGAAGGGGGAGTGGGCGTCCCAAAGGTTGGGATAGGTACCGCCGCCGCTGCGGTAATTGGTGCCCTGGTATTTGTCGGGGCTCACGTAGCGAAGGAGCCGACGGTACATCTTGTAGGCGTTTTCTCCGTCGCCCAGGCGGGCATACAGGTTCACGCGCCAGCCGCAGCTCCAGCCGGTGGTCTCGAAGCCCCGGATTTCCAGGGTGCGGTGGGCGGCATGGGCCAGGGGCGTTCCGGCGGCAATCTGATGGCCGGGATATACGCCCACCAGGTGGGACTGGTGCCGGTGCTGGGGATCCTGGTCGGCCCAGTCGTAATACCATTCCTGCAGAGCGCCGTTCCGGCCGGTGTGATAGCCGCGGAGGCGGGGAAGCACGGCTTCCACCTGCGCGGCGAAATCATTGTCTCCCAGTTCCTTGGCGGCGCCAAGGGCGTCTGTGAGGCATTCCCGGATGATGGCGAGGTCGGCAGTGGCGCCGTACACGGTACGCCCCCTGTAGCCGTCCGGGGTGAGGTAGTGGTTTTCCGGCGAGGTGGAGGGCGAAGTGATGAGTTCCCCATCTTTCTCCACTAGGATGTTCAGGCAGAACTGTGCGGCTCCCTTGAGGGCGGGATAGTCCCTTTCCAGATCCTGGCGGTTCCGGGTAAAGAGCCAGTGTTCCCAGATATGGGTGGACAGCCAGGCGCCGCCGGTGTTCCAGTTGGCCCAGCAGGGGTCTCCGGTTCCCAGGCCCACCGGATTGGTCATAGCCCAGGGATCGCTGTTGTGGGCCTGGCACCAGCCTTCCTCCACGCCGTAGAAGGCGTGGGCGGTGCGGGCGCCGGTTTGGGACAGGTTGTGCACGAAGCCCAGCAGCACCTGGTGCATTTCCGGCAGGGCGGCGGCTTCGGCGGCCCAGTAGTTCTCTTCCAGGTTGATGTTGGTGGTGTAGTTGCAGCGCCACGGCGGGTCCATGCTCTCGTTCCAGAGACCCTGCAGGTTGGCGGGGATGCCTTCCGTACGGGAGCAGGCAATCAGGAGATAACGGCCGAACTGGAAGTAAAGTGCCTCCAGCTCCGGGTTGTTTTCCCCGTCGGCGTACCGCATGAGCTGCTGGTCGGTGGGGAGGGCGGCGATTTCGGCTGCCGTAGAGCCTAAATCCAGGCTCACGCGGCCAAACAGGGCCTGATAGTCTTTCAGATGGTCTTTTTGCAGCCGGGACCAGCCCTTCTTGACGGCTGCCTGGGCGTCCCGGAGGCTGGCTTCCTTGTATTCCCGGCCTTCTTTCACCGGGTCTTTGTCAAAGCCGTTGTAGCTGGTGTGGTTAGCTACCACCAGCAGCGCTTCCTTCACACCACTGAGCTGCAGCGTGCTGTCCTGTACCTGCGCTTGAGGGCAGGTAACCACTGTGCGGTAATGGATGCCGCGGGCAGGATCGTAGAATTTGACGGTTTTCCCCTCTTGCAGCACGTGCCAGGCGGCGTAGCCGTCGCTCACCAGGGCGTTGCCATCGGCCTTTGTCCGGTGCGGAAGTGCCGAACGGAGGCGGATGGAAGCCTCGATGGGGGCCTCGCTGCTAAGCCGGATCACCACCACGCTGTCCGGGGCCGATACGAAATATTCGGCCTGGAAGGCCTTCCCGTCACGTTTGTAGCGGATGGTGGCCGTGGCGGTGGCCAGGTCCAGTTCCCGGTAATAATCGGTGATTTCTCCTTCCGGATAAGTGATCTCCAACTGCCCCAGCGGCTGGTACATTTCACTGTTGTGTCCCTGCAGTTTGCGCTGGAGTTCATCGGCCCTGGGATAATCTTCCCGGTCCAGGGCTTCCCGTACCTTGGGCAGCCAGGAAGAGATTTCCTCCCAGGGGGTGAGGGTGGAGACCAGGCCGTAATCCGGGTGGTCCGGGCCCTTGTCCGGCTCTCCGGTCCATAAACTGATATCGTTCAAGGAGATACGGTCTTTCAGAGGGTCACCGTACACCAGGGCTCCCAGCGTTCCGTTGCCCAGCGGGAGCGTTTCCTCAAAGAAAGCGGCCGGCTGGTTATAGTGAAGTTTCAGTGCCTTTTCCTGCGAAGGGGCGCAGGCCGACGCTAGTCCCAGGAACAATAGGAGAGGAAAGAAATGTTTCATATACAAATGTAAGGATTTTTTTTCGTACCTTAGGACCATGAAACAGAAATTCCATTCCTTCGCCGGCCGGCTCACGCGGCGCGTCATCGTGATGATGCTCATCGTGATGACGTTCACCTCCGGGCTGGTGTTCCTTTTCGCGGCAGGAAGCATCCTGAGCATGATGACAGACCATTATCAGGATATTCTCAGTCTCACCAGTGAGCGGACGGAAGGAATGCTGCGGCTGGTAGAGGTTTCATCGGCCAACAACGTGGACGAAATCTCCAAGCACCTGGCATACCCGGACCAGGTCCTGCAGTCTTTGGAAAGCGAACTTCGCCTGAATCCCCATATCGTGGGCTGCGCCGTGGCCTTTGAGCAGAATTATTATCCCCAGAAAGGCCTGTGGTATGAGCCCTATGCCCGCTGGACCGCAGACGGCAGCATCGAGATGCTGCAGATCGGCGGCCCCGATCACGACTATTTCATGCGGGAATGGTACCTGAAGGGAATCACCTCGGAAACCGGCTATTGGTCGGAACCGTATTACGACGAAGCCGGCGCCCGCACCATGCTTTGTTCCTACGTACTGCCTGTCAAGGATAAAAAAGGGGACGTGGCCGGCGTGTTCGGGGCCGATGTCTCCCTGTCCTGGCTCACCGAACAGGTGAAAAACCTGGATTTGAATGCCAGCAAAGAGGGAGTCGTATCCCTGGCCGCCTTTGAGTCGGAACATCCCGCTTATGCTTTTATCTTAAGCCGGAGCGGAGATTTTCTGGTGCACCCGGATCCCACCCGCATCCTCTCGGACAATTATTTCAAGCACCAGGGAGACGAAAAGTACCAGCGCGTGGGCCGCGCCATGCTGGCCGGGGAAAGCGGTCGTGGCATAGCGGAGTTGGACGGCGTCCGTGCCTATGTCTTCTATGCTCCGCTCCTGCATTCGGGCTGGTCTATGGCCATCGTGATTCCCGTGGAGAATATCATGGCCCCGGGTATGTATCTGGGTCTGCTCATCCTGCTGCTGCTCAGTTTCGGCCTGCTTGTCGCGTTTATCCTGTTCCGGGGAGCCATCCGCCGCACGGCCCGGCCGCTGAAGTTCCTGGTCCGTTCCACGGAAGAGGTGGCCAAGGGGCATTTCGACACGCCGCTTCCGCAGTTGCGCTATTACGATGAGATCCACCAGTTGCGGGACTCCTTTGAGTACATGCAGCATTCCCTGTCCAACTACGTGGATGAACTCACGGAGGTGACCACCCGGGAGGCTGCCATCGGCCGTGAACTGGACATTGCCCGCAATATCCAGATGTCTATGCTGCCCACCCAGGAGCCTCTTGGCAGAAAGGAGATTGACATCTTTGGCACGCTCACACCGGCCAAGGCCGTGGGCGGAGACCTGTACGACTATTTCGTCCGGGACAACCAATTGTATTTCTGCATTGGCGACGTGTCCGGCAAGGGGGTTCCGGCCGCTATGGTAATGGCCGTGACCAGCGCCCTGTTCCGTTCCCTGTCAGACGGCGAATCCAGCCCGTCCCAGGTGGTGAACGGACTCAATGCCAACCTGTCCACCCGCAACGAATCCCTTATGTTCGTCACGCTGTTTTTCGGCATCCTGGACCTCTCCAGCGGGCAATTGCGCTATTGCAACGCGGGTCACGACGCCCCGCTGCTCATCGGCCCCGACGGCTCGGTGGAAATGCTGGAGGTGGAATCCAATCTGGCGGTGGGCGTGATGCCCGGCTGGGAGTTTGTGGAGCAGGAGGTGAAACTAAAGCCCGGATCCCAGCTGTTCCTGTATACCGATGGCCTCACGGAGGCGGAGAATCCCGTGCACGATCTCTTCGGCATGGACCGGATTCTGGAGGAGGCCCGGAAAGGCAGTCAGCAGCAGCCCGCTAACTTTGTGGCTTCCATGGAGAAAGCCGTTCATATCTTTGTGGACGGGGCCGAACCCAGCGACGACCTCACCATGCTGGCCATCCGATATGTTTGCTAAAATGGTCCCGAATTGCTACCTTTGAACAATCAAATTCAATAGAAATATGTCTCAGCTTCACGTCATCGACCACCCCATGGTCCAGCACAAACTCACCATCATGCGCGACAAGGAAACCGGTTCCAAGGATTTCCGCGAACTGCTTAAGGAGATTGCCACGCTCATGGGGTACGAAGTCACCCGGGACATCGCCCTGGAAGATGTCTGCATCGAAACCCCCATCTGCAAGATGACCGCCAAGAAGGTAAGCGGCCGCAAACTGGCCATCGTTCCCATTCTGCGGGCGGGTCTCGGCCTGGTAGATGGCCTGCTTACGCTGGTTCCGGTGGCAAGGGTGGGCCATATCGGCCTTTACCGCAACGAGGAAACCCACAAGCCTGTGGTGTATTACTGCAAGCTTCCGGAAGACATCCAGGACCGCATGGTCATCCTTACGGACCCCATGCTGGCCACCGGCGGCAGCGCCTGTGACGCTATCGTGATGCTCAAGGAGCGTGGCTGCACCAACATCCGGCTCATGTGCCTGGTGGCGGCCCCGGACGGCGTTGCCAAAGTGCAGGCCGAACACCCCGACGTGGACATTTACGTGGCCGCAGTAGATGACCACCTGAACGAGAACGCCTACATCGTCCCCGGTCTGGGCGACGCCGGCGACCGCATCTTCGGCACCAAATAATCCGGGCGCAAAAACCGCCCCTTTTGCTCCCGAAATGCTACTTTTTGCACTTTCGGGAGCGCTAATCTCCGTTTTTGCTCCCGCTGTTGGCCCTTTTCTTTTTTTGCGTGTGATGATTTGGAGGAGGCGGAAACTACGATGTTATAATTTTTTACTATATTTGCGGAAGCCAAGGCTATTTACTGTTTTGTATATCCTTGGTAACTACATATTAGATGAAAGTGTTTTCGTCTTATCCTTGTACGGAAATCTGGAAAATTTCAATGAAGCAGGGGTGGACAATTTCATCACCTTGTATGGTACTGTGTGCATTCTGCACCTTGCTATACGGGTGTGGGGTGTTGTTTACTTGCTTCAAGGTCTTCCAGAACCTCCGTACAGGTGAACGAGTTGCTCCACACTTTCTTTTGTATACGGCCGTACGGAGCATCGGCCGCCACATTTGATAACACAATGGAAGAGAAGCTTTACCAAACGCCCGAAGTGGTAGTTGTGGAATTAACGACCGAGAGAATCATTTGCGAGAGCCCCGGCGGTGCCGGCGGTGGCGGCGAAGAACCCGGAGGTGATTAATAGCCAATAGGTTACAAGGATTATAAGCATTAAAAAATGAGTAAGCCATATGCTCTATTGCTTGTGCCCTTGTTTCTGTTTTTTTCGTGCCGAGAAAAAGGAATAGAGGTGCAAGAAGAGAGTTCTATTCAAGAGATAGTTCTCTCGTTAACGCCATATGAAGGTGATGTGGATACCAAGACCTCGTATGACTATGACAGTAAATATTTCCTGTGGGCCGAGGGCGATGCGGTTGGGATTATTTCGCCCTCAGGTGGGCAACTGAAGTTCGCAATCCAACCGAAGGACTTTGGTCAGCGGCACGCCGACTTTGATGGGCGAGGTTTCGCTCTTATAGCGGGAAACAGTTATTCCAGTTATTATCCTTTTGTCCCGGATTACGATTTGAACACTAACGCCGTTCCTATCCATTATGACGGCCAGGTACAAACAGGGAACAATAGCTATTCACATTTAGGCGCCTACTCCTATA
>JAEEGL010531067.1_pt1 | contig 10789 bp, 4 predicted proteins | sample 9134231 | NCBI WGS metagenome assembly JAEEGL01 (sample SAMN16246548, study PRJNA631951) | gut metagenome | biome: gut microbiome; feature: rumen; material: fiber-attached | host: Bos | place: Iran: Karaj | collected 2018-10
TTTAACTGGTGTATTCCCAGCATATTTAAATGCCTTATCTGGTAAAGGTGTACATATCGTTACTGTAAATGAATATTTGTGTCAACGTGAAACTGAAGGTATCGTTGGTGATATTTATCGTTGGTTAGGCTTAACTGTAGGCTTAAACTTAAGAGAATTAACTAGAGAACAAAAAAGAGAAGTTTATTCTTGTGATATTGTATATTCTACAAACTCTGAGCTTGGTTTCGATTATCTTCGTGACAACATGGTTTCAAATTATAATGAAGTAACTCAAATCAAGGGTTTAAATTACGCAATTATCGACGAGGTAGACTCAATTTTAATTGATGATGCAAGAACACCACTTATTATCTCTGGTCCTACTAAGGATGATAATGGTTTATATGAAAAGGCAGATCATTTAGTTAAATCATTAACAAGTGATGATTATGAAATTGATGAAGAATCAAAAACAGTTTCATTAAATCCATCTGGTGTATCAAAGGCAGAAAGATATTTTAGATTTAAAAATCTTTATGACCTTGAACATACAGATACAGTTCACCGTATTAATAACGCATTAAGAGCTAATTTCATTTTTGAAAATGGTAAAGAATATGTTGTTCAAAATGGTGAAGTATTAATCGTTGATGAATCAACAGGTCGTATCTTAAAAGGAAGACAATATTCTGAAGGCTTACACCAAGCTATTGAAGCAAAAGAAGGTGTAGAAATTAAGAAAGAAGCAATTACTGTTGCAACAATCACTTATCAGAATTTCTTCCGTATGTATAATAAATTATCTGGTATGACAGGTACAGCTAAAACTGAAGAGGAAGAATTTAGAGACATTTATAACATGTACGTTGTTGAAGTTCCAACAAACCGTCCTGTTATAAGAATTGATGCTCCAGATTTAATTTTCATCTCTCCAGAATTCAAATTCCGTGCCCTTGTTGAAGATATTAAAGAACGTCATGCAAAAGGACAACCTATCCTTGTTGGTACAGCAAACGTTGAAACATCAGAACTTGTTTCTTCAATGCTTGAAAAAGAAGGATTAAAGCATGAAGTATTAAATGCTAAAAATAATGCAAGAGAAGCTGAAATCGTATCTCATGCAGGTGAACTTGGCGCAATCACTATTTCAACTAACATGGCAGGCCGTGGTACTGATATTAAGCTTGGACCTGGTGTTGCAGAATTAGGTGGTTTAGCAGTATTAGCTACTGAAAGATTCCAAGCTCGTCGTATTGACAATCAGCTTCGTGGTCGTGCAGGTAGACAAGGAGACCCTGGTTATTCAAGATTCTTCTTATCAACTGAAGATGAATTATTAATAAGATTTGGTGGCGACCAATTTAAGATGAGACTTGCATCAATCATTCGTATGATGAGTGATGGCGATGAAACAAAGCCACTAGAATCTAGAATGCTTCAAAGAATGATTACAATGGCTCAAACTAAGATTGAAGGTATCAACTACGATTCAAGAAAGAATGTCTTAAAATATGATGACGTTATCCGCCGTCAAAGAGAAACATTCTATGCTGAACGTCAACAGGTTGTTAAAGCTGAAAAGCTTGATGAAGTATTACATTCAATCATGAAGATAGCTATTTCTAATAAGGTTGAAGAATTCATGAATTCAAAAGAAGAATTTGATGATGAAAAGCTTGTTAGATTATTTAATGAAAAATTAATTGGTGATCCAATTATTGATATTAATATCGTTAAATCATTTGATGATGATGGTGATATTATCAATTACATCTATGAACAATCAAGAAAAACAATCGATAATAGATTAATTGAATTTGGTGATAATCTTAAAGCATCAGTTCCTGAAGATGTAATCGTTCAAGATCCTGATTTTGTTGAAAAGAACAAAATGATGCTAATTAAGAGAATCATCCTTCCAATTTTAGATAAGAATTGGAGAGAACATATTGATGATATGGATTCATTCAGACAAGGCGTATATCTACAACAATATGCCCAATCTAATCCTCTTGAAATTTATCAAAGAGAAGGTTATCAAAAATTTGAAAACCTTAATAGAACAATGAATGAACAAATCTACATTACAGCTATGCACGCAAGAGTACGCTTCGATAGAGCTCCAGAAAAGAAAGAAGATGACTTAAAAGGTCTTCATACTAACCAAGATTTATCAAGAGTACGTCAACAAGCACCTGCAAAGAACCAATTTGTAAATGTTGGTCCAAATGATGCATGTCCTTGCGGAAGCGGTAAGAAATTTAAATATTGTCATGGTATAAAATAATAGATTCTCCCAGTAATGGGAGAATTTATGCATTATAGATGAAGGAAAATTATGGACATTAAAGAAAAATTAGTTTGTTTAAGAAAATTAATGATTGAAAATAATATTGATTATTATTATATTCCAACATCAGATTTTCATCTAAGTGAATACGTAGGAGATTATTTTAAAGAAAGAGCCTTTATGTCAGGCTTCAATGGTTCAGCAGGATATTTATTAATTGGTCTTAATGACGCTTATTTATGGACTGATGGAAGATATTTTATTCAAGCTGAAAAGGATTTAAAAAATACAACAATTACATTAATGAAAATGGGCGAAGAAAATGTCCCTACAATTTTTGAATTTTTAAAAAAGAATGGTAAGGATAAAACAATTGCCTTTGATGGTAGATGTGTTCCATCATCATTTGGCTATGCATTAGATTTCTTAGGCTTAAAAATAATATCTAATGTTGATTTAGTAAATTATATTTGGAAAAATAGACCATCTTTACCAAATTCTAAAGCATATATTTTAGATTTAAAATATGCAGGAGAAGACATTAATTCTAAAATTAATAAATTAATTAATAATTTAGATGATGAGCATGCATCATTATCAATTATTACATCATTAGATGATATTATGTGGATTTTAAATTTACGTGGTGATGATGTATATTGTAATCCTGTATTATTATCATATTTAATCATTTATAAAGATCATTTAGATTTATATATTGATAAAAACAAATTAAATGATGAAATCATTAATTATTTAAATAAATCTAATGTAAATATTAAGAATTATAATGATATTTATAATGATATAAAAGAATTTAAAAATGAAGCTATTTTATTAGATAAAAATAAAGTAAATTATCAAATATTATCATTAATAAAGGATAATAATAAAATAATTAGTAAAGAAAATAAATCTACATATTTAAAAGCAATTAAAAATGATATTGAAATAAAAAATACTAAATATGCACATGAGCTTGATGCGGTTGCAATGATTAAATTCATTTATTGGTTAAAAAATAATGTAGGTAAAATTAAAATTACTGAATTATCTGCATCAGATAAATTATTATCATTTAGAAAAGAAAATGAATATTTTAAGGATATTTCATTTGAAACTATCGCTGGATATGGTCCACATGGTGCAATAATCCATTATGCACCAAATGAAGAAACTAATATTGAAATATTACCTAATAATTTATTATTAGTTGATTCAGGTGGTCATTATTTATATGGTACAACAGATATTACAAGAACTATTGTTTTAGGTAATATTTCAAATATTATGAAAAGACATTTCACATTAGTGTTAAAAAGTCATTTAAATTTATTAAATGCTAAATTCTTAAAAGGTACTACAGGTGCAACACTAGATTTTGCCGCAAGACAACCACTTTGGCAAAATGGTCTTGATTATAAGCATGGAACAGGTCATGGTGTAGGGTATTTATTAAATGTACATGAAGGACCACAAAGAATAAATTATAATGCTAGAAATGTTTCAATTGATGCAGGTATGATTACATCTGATGAACCAGGTCTATATTTAGAAAATGAATATGGTATTCGTCATGAATCATTAATATTAGCAATAAAAGATAAGAAGAATGAATTTGGTGAATTTTTAAAATTTGAACCATTAACTCTAGTACCATTTGATAAGGATGGAATAGATAAATCATTATTAAATGAAGAAGAGATTAATATATTAAATAATTATCACAAATTAGTATATGATAAAATATCACCATATTTAGATAATGAATTAAAAGCTTATTTAAAAGAATTATGTAAAGAAATATAAAATATCGTCCTTTGACGATATTTTTTATTTGCTAATAATACATAATTAACTAATTTTTGTTCATTTTATATTTTAAAATATAAATGTTATTTTACTATTTCAAATATTAGTGATATAATCTTTTTGGTGCGTGTTAAAAAAATGGTAGATATAATAATCACACAATATAGTGAAAATGAGAATATCATAAAAAATTTATTAAATTCAATCAATAATCAAATAGGTGTGGATTTTGATGATTTTAATATAACTATTGTTAATGATTGCTCAGATGTTATATTAGATAAAGATTTTTTAGCTAGCTTTTGTAATTTGAAAATTTCATACATAAAAAATGACAAAAATACGGGAGTTGGTTTAGCAAGACAAAAAGGTATAGATGTAACAAAAGATAAATATGTAATGTTTTGTGATAGTGACGATACATTATATGATGATTATGCCTTAGAAAATATCATTAATTATTTAAAAAATAATGATATAGATGTTTTAATTACAAATATCGCAATAGAATTAGATAATAAAATTATTATTAGAAAGAATAAAGGAGTATTTCCATGGATGCATGGAAAGATATATAAAAGAGAATTCTTAAATAATAATAATTTAAGATTTAGTGATAAAGTAATTCATCTTGATGATTCATATTTCAATAATTGTATGTTAGGTGTGGTAAATCCAAATAAAATAAAATATTTAGATGTTACAACATATTTATGGAAAAATAATCAAGATAGTATTACAAGAAGAAAAAGACAATATTCATATACAGTAGAAATATTTGATGAAATATATAATACAGCAAATTATATATATGAATATTTATGTCAACATAAAAGTAATAAAAGATTTAGTCAATATATATCAACTACATTAAATAAATATATATTACTAAATTCAGATTTATTTGATGATCAAAATTTAAAAGAAAAACAAGAATATTATTTAACTAAATTAAAAAATGAAACAATTAAAAACATTTTTAAATTAGCTAAAAAAGATGATTTAAAATTCATCTATGAAATGGAGAAAGAGACTTGTTTAGATAGATATGGTATTAAAAATATCTATAAAACAATTGATGATTTTTATAAAGATCTAAATATTTAAAATAAGAAGGGAGGTTAAGTAATGGATAGTGAATATAATGCTAACAAGGTAAAAGAGATATTTGATGTTTCTGAAAACCAGCAATTTGACGCAGTCGAATATTACAAGGTTCCAGAGGTTTCAAATAACGTAAAAGAAAATATATCTGTTGAAGAACAATTAGATTCGACAAATGGTAATAATAGAATTAATCAATATGAAGATAATAATTCTTATGATAGATTAAATCAAAATAATACTAATAACCAAGATGTTAGAGCTCAAAATCAAGCTCAAGATAAATATCATATTAACCAAGGCGGATCTGAAAATGTTCAAGCAACAAGTGCAGAATCTAGTGCATCTACAACAACTGCAGCCTCAACAACATCTGCCGCAGCAGCAGGGACAAGTGCTGGAAGTACAGTAGCTGCAGCATCATCTTCATTCGCTGGTATTACAATTTTAGCTGCCGCAGCTGTTGCCGCAGTAGGTGCTTCACCAGTTATCGCAACTCCAGACCCTTTAGTAAATGAAAAGACTGCTAAATATGAAGTTGGTATAGATTATATTGTTTATGATCTAGATATTAAAGGCTTAACAGAGGGTATAGATTATTTTATTGATGTAAAAGATTCAACAGGTAATTTCATTGAAGCATATCCTATATCCTCAAATGGACATGTAAGACATATAGTTTCAGGCTTAAATCCTAATACACCTTATGATCTTAGATTATTTGCTAAAGATTCTGCATTCCATGAAATTGTATATTATACAGCTAGATGTAATACAATCTATGATACATCACCTAAGGCAATATTCAATATTTTACCAAATATTGATTATGATAGAGGTTTATATAATCTAGATTGTGAAATATATATTTCAGATTTTGATAAAATATTACAAGAATCATATATTGAGATGTATATAAATGATCAAGAATATATGCCTGAATATGATTATGCTAATGACTTCTATAAATTTAATATTAATAATTTAACTAATGAATCTATAGTGTCAGGTATTGCATATGGTCTATTCCCAGAGGATGAAGATCATCAAGAGCCTGAAGAAAGAATCATAGGTAGTTATGAATATGAAGTTAAATATCCTGGCGATTTCGTATCTAATATGGATAGAAGCTTCGCAATATATGATTTCAATGAAAATAATATTAGTTATGAATTTGATTCTACAGAGGGTAATTTATTATCTATTTACACTGGCTTCAATAATATAATGGATCCAAGAGATTATTATAAAATTACAGCTTATGATGAGGATGGTGAAGAAATTAATTCTTCAATTTCATTTGAACCATCAGTTACATTAGCTATTGAACCAATGTATGAAGATATAACATTAAAACTCACATTACTTAAATTATTAGAAGACGAAGAATTTAGAGAATTAGAAAGTGAAGAGATGGATTATCATATTCCAAATGAATTTATTAAAGATGTTTCAATGGAATATAGTGATACTTCATTTTCAATTACAGGTACAAAAGATCAATCCCTAGAAGAATTAGAAGCAACATTCTATATATACTATAAAGATGGTACAGATTCAGGACCACTTGGATTAGAAGTTAGTGCAATTTCAGATACTGAATTCTCATCATTTACAGAATTACCTTTAATAGATCATAGCTATACTGATATAGATCATATTGAAGTAGTATTCTCAAAAGATGATTTAAGATATGCAAGATTTAGATCTAAGCCAGTTGAATCAAGTATTGAATCATATGACGTATTAGATAATGGTAGTCTTGAAATTGGTTATAATGTTAGTCTTCCAGAAGGTGCAACATTTGTTCGTGCAACAGCAAGACCAAAGAACTGTCAATTAGACGAAATGGCTTATGAAGGATTAGAACAAACAGGAACACTAGAAGTATTAAATTTATATTCTGATAATTTAATGATTGATTTAGATGTTACATATGAATTAAATGGCGTTGAATATACAGTAGTATCAACTATTTCACAAAAATATGAATTAGACGTAGACCTTGATTGGTTTGGTATATATCAAAATAGTGGTTTCTACTATGTTGAAAAGGTATATACAAAAATTGATGGCAAAGATGTTAATTCACAACTTGATGTGATGGTTAATATGTATGATTCATTATCAGGTGAGTATGAAGAAGAAAATCATATTTCAGCTTCATCACTTCAAATAGGTAATTATTATGGAATTAGGACTGGTGATGAATCAGCTCCAAGAGATAAGCTTGATTATAGAATTATCTTAAATGAAGATGGTGATGCAATATCAGGTACAATGTCTATAAATGATACTGATAGCTTCATATCAAATTTAAAAGATGGTTATTATTTTACATATAAGCTTTTAGGAAATAATATTTATTCTACATCATATGTAGAACCTCATTATTTTAAAACATATAATTCAGATGGTACAATAAATCTTCATCTTTATACAGGATTTGAAAATACATCTGCAACAAATAATATATTTGGTCAATTCTTTATAGCAGGTGAAAATTCTGGTGGTATAAATACAATTATGACAGAAGAAACAACTGATCCTTATGTTGTAATTAGTAATTTACCAGATACATATTATGATATTAAATATAATGTAGGTATCAAATATAAAGATACAACATGGTTTCTAAGAGAGTCATTTGATCTAAAAGAAGTTACAGATGAAACAGTCTCATTCATTGAGGGATCAGATAAAGTTACATTATATGAAGGACCAAAGACACAGGTTGATTTCCAAATGCTTGATGTATTTAAAGGAGATTCAATTTCAATTGAAGTTGGTGGAAATACATATAGTATTCCATTAGTAAGAGATTCATCAGATTCAAGAGTAATTGATATGACTGATGAAAATGAATATGCATATGTTGTTGAAACAGATGATTATAGTGTTCAAGTTAATGTTGAACCAAATGATTATAACAACTATAGAAAATTCTATTTCAGCTTACAGATAAATGATGTAGAGGCTCTTGATGCAAAATTAAGCTTCACATATGCACCAACATATTTATTAGACAATATGTCAGGTGTTAATACATCATCAATTGAAAAAGCAGTAACAATGGATATTGCAAAATATAAAGGTGTAATTGATACAGAAAATATTTCTGTAACATATGATGATTCTACATCATATAATATTGAAGGATTATCATTTGATTATCAAAATGATGATAGAGATTATTATATTATCACTGCTGAATGGGATAATCTAAAAGAAGAAACAGGTATTTCAAGCTTCTCAGCAGAAGTAACATATTACACATTAGAATCTGTTCATGATCTTGAAGCAGGTCAATTATATTATCAAATGGTATCATCATATTATGTGCCATATATACCTACAGATAATGAAACAGTAGATGATGGATATTATTTAGCTACAGAAGTGAAGAAATATGAAGCATACGATTCAGGAAAGACATATTATTCACATGTAGTAGGTAAGACAGGTGTCTTACGTAGTGATGGACAAACATCTATCTCAATTGATTCTGATGCATTTGGTGATGAGAACATTACATTATATGCAGTTCAGTTAAAACAAACTGATTGGTATGAATATAAAGCTTATGAAAAAATTGAAATTCAAAAATTAGGAAGCTAATAAGGGAGGAAATATTAGACTATGGAAAAGAAACAAGGTAAAAGTATAGGCAAATTAATCTTAATAATAGTTCTAAGCGCTATTATTTTAGCATTTGTCGCATTAGTAATTATTGAATTTGCTGCTAAAAATAGTGAAGCAGGCAAATGGATTAGAAAGAATGTATGGGATGTAGATGATTTTGTAAATTCATGGAACAATCATTTATCTACATTAATTAAGAGTATTATTTATGTAGCAGTTATTTTAGCAATTTGTACATTGATTAGAATGATTTTCAAAAAGCAAATGCAAAAATCAAATCGTACTAAGACAGTTTTAATCTTAGCTGATGGCTTAGTAAAATATGCATGTGCAATTGCAGTATTCATCTTTGTATTACAAGCATTTGGTGTTAACTCAACAGCAATCTTCGCTTCAGTTGGTATTTTAACACTTGTTATAGGTTTAGGCTGCCAAAGTCTTATTGCCGATATCGTTGCAGGTATGTTCATTATTTTTGAAAATGAATATAACGTTGGTGAAATCGTAACTATTGGTGATTTCAGAGGAACAGTTACAGAAATTGGTATTCGTTCAACTAAATTATTAGATTTAGCTGGTAATATTAAAATTATCAAGAATTCAAGCATTTCAGATGTAATTAACATGTCTCGTGAATTATCACTTGCAGTTGTTGATTGTGAATTCCCATATGATGTTCCAGTTGAAGTAATTGAAAATTTATTAAAAGAGAATTTTGAAAACTTCAAGAATAAGATTCCAGCAATCATTGATGGACCTTTCTATAAAGGTGTATCAGGATATGGTGATTCTAACGTTGCAGTAAAAATTGTTGCTAGATGTAAAGAAGAAGATAGATATCAAGTTCAAAGAGATTTATTAAGAGAATATCGTATGGTATTCACACAAGCTGGTATCGACTTATCATTCAATCAAGTTGTTGTATCTCAATATAAACCAACAGATTATAAAACAACTAAGAAAGATAAAGAGCATGCTGAACAATTCGTACAAGAACAAAAAGAATTATCAAAGGATGCTGACGATCAAAATAATTAAAAAAAAAAGGCCATCGCAAGATGGCTTTTTTTAAATGATTAAAATTGATATTGTTGTTCCAATTAATGTAAATAGAAGAATTATAAATCCATTTTTTATAAAATCCTTAAATGAATAATTTATATCATTTATTTTTAATATTCTAATCCACATTATTCCAGCAAGCGCCCCAATAGGAGTTAATATTGCACCAAGGTTAGAACCTATAATTGTTGCATATATTGACGATATACTTGATCCATCAAGGATACAAGAATATGCTAGTGTCATTGGGATATTATTTAAGATGTTACATGATAATATTGATGTAAATAAAAACATCATAGATCTTAATTTTTCGTTTTCTATTTGATTAAATAATTTATTAATATTTTCAAATATATGATATTCCTTTAATGTTATTATTATTACAAACATTGATAATATAAAAGGAATAATTGTATAAGGAATTCTTCTTAATGGTGCAGCAACAATTCTTGATTTTTTTCTTATTATTGCATAAATAATTAAGAATATTAATAATGAAGAGCCTAATATTAATGTAACTAAATATGATTCTATATTTATATAATTTGCAATTGATAGAAGAATAATTGTAATTGATAAATGTATTAATGAAATGATACATAATAATTTATCATTTATTTTATTTTCTTTATTATCAAATGGCTCAATTTCTTTTTTTAATTGCTTTCTAAATAATATAAATAAAATGATAAATGAAAATATACCAGTAATAATAGTTGGAATAATCATTTTAATAAAATAATCTAAAAATGATATTTCAAATACAGAAGATAAATAAATATTTGTAGGATTACCAATAGATAGAAGCATTGACCATGTATTTGCGGCTACAAATTCCATTACAAGATAAGGTATTGGATTTATTTTACCTTTCTTTGAAAAATATAAAATAAA
>JAEEGL011041915.1_pt1 | contig 10789 bp, 8 predicted proteins | sample 9134231 | NCBI WGS metagenome assembly JAEEGL01 (sample SAMN16246548, study PRJNA631951) | gut metagenome | biome: gut microbiome; feature: rumen; material: fiber-attached | host: Bos | place: Iran: Karaj | collected 2018-10
CTTTTGAAGAGATTGCCGATTTATACTTCTTGGGCAGTGAGCGCTTTATCAGCGCGTATACGACGAGCGAGGCAAGCGGCAGAACGATCCCGAGCACGGCGGAGACGATGAAGGCGGGAGACGAGACGTCAGACGCGCTCTTCCCGAGCACGGTATAGACTATTAACATTGGCGTCAGCCCGAGAAGCGAGCCGGAGAGATAATCCCCGTACCGCGTATCGGATGCACCGAGATACAGGCTGACAAGGTGCATGGAGAGCCCCGTCGAGCGCAGGAGCGCCGCAAGCAGGAGCCTGCTTTTGACGCCGCTTTCGGTAAGGACCTTGAGCTTTTCGTGCTTTTCGGTGAGCGAAACGAGGAGGGGCCTTCCCGCGTGTCTGCCGAGGAAATAGAACGGAGTTATCATTATTACCGCGCCTATATAGTTGAGCATGATCGCTGTCGGGATATTGAACATTATCCCGCAGGCGGTGAAGAGCACGGCGGAATGCATTATGAAATCAACGCTTTTTAGCACGTACAGGCCCAGCAGAGCCGCTCCGGAGGCGACGGGATCATTGGGGTGATAGCTCAGTATCTCCTCGACCGTGAGATTGCCGTGCGCTTTGATGAGCAGATATGCCACTCCGCCCCATGCAAGCAGAAGCACCGCTCCCCAAATAATCAGTTCCCTTTTTCCGAATCGTTTCATGATTCCCTGTACTTTGCCATTGTCATGGCAAACAGATCCTTGGTGGAGGGCGGCGTGTACGTGATGGCATTTGCGCCCGCTTCAACCGTTTTGCTTATAGCTTCATCCGTATTGCCGCCGGAGGCAATGATGGGTACGTCCGGGTAGCGTTCGCGTATCCTGCGGACGAGGTTCGGGGTATCGGGCCCGCCTGCCACGTTGAGCGCGGCCGCTCCGGCGCTGAGCCTTCCGGCAATATCGGTTTTGTCGTTTACGACGGTGATTATGACGGGGATATCCACCGCAGCTGCCACTGCCGCGAGGTTAAGATCGGAAATGGGAGCGTTCATCACGACGCCCATGGCTCCCTGGCTTTCCGCATCCTTGGCAAGCCCTATCGTACGGAGCCCTCTTGTGATCCCGCCGCCTATCCCGCAGAATACCGGCACGTATGCGGCCTTTATTATCGCCTCGCTTATGCACTGCTGCGGCGTAAAGGGATAAACGGCAAAAACCGCGTCTGCGACGCAGTTCCTTATTATCGCGATATCAGTAGTGAATACGAGGGATTTTATCCTTCGGCCGTTGAAAACGATGCCGCTTGATTTGTATGCCGCCTCGGGGATCTTCAGAATGTTTCCGCGGAGGGCGCCGCTGACAGTGGGAATGGAGTGCTGATTCTTGTTAATCATAAGAAGGCTCCTTTTCGGTTCTTATTGCGGAAATGTTCCTGATCCCGTAAAGCACGCCCGAGAGCGCCACGAGCGCAGCGCATACGCCCGACAGCGCCATCGAAAGCGTCTCCGGCATATGCGGGAAGAAAAGATGCGCAAGCATCACGGCGTACATCACTGTGGTTGCAAGCTTGCCGTGCCAGTCGGCGGCAAGCACCCGTCCCTGTTTTTTACAGGCTAATAGACTTGTTAAGCCAACGAAAAACTCCTTTACGAGCAGCACTCCGAGCAGAATGCGTATTCCGCGGAATCTTGTCGCAAGGCAGAATACCATCGCTATCTGCGTCAGCTTATCCGCTATAGGATCCAGAGCCTTGCCGAGCTCGCTGACCATGTTGAACTTTCTTGCAATAATGCCGTCGAGGGTATCGGTCGCGCCGGAAGCAAGCAGAAGCAGCGCCGCCGTGAAGGGCTTTTGCTTTGCAATGTAGACATAAACGATGACGGGAATAAGCAGCAGGCGAACCAGCGACAGTATGTTCGGTATCGTAAAGACCTTGCCTTTTTCAAACAGCTTCATATTTTTGCTCCCCTGAACATCAATGCGCCCTTGTTACACCTTATGATGAACGAATCAAGCTCTCCCGAGCTTTCCCCGTCGATATTCCATATCAGTCCCTTTTCGTTATCGACGGCTATTTCCATGGCCTGAAAATAATCAAACATATCTCCTTCAAACGAGCCGGTCGTTATTCCGTGCAGGATGTCGTTGAAGTTCGCGGTGGTTTTAGGCGCCTTTATCAGCAGCACGTTGAATACGCCCCTCTCTGCAAGCTCGGAGTGAGCGCAGGGAAGCTTTATCACTCCGCACAGAGTGTGCAAATTGGAAACGGCTCCGAAAATGTACTCGTCTTCATATATCCTGCCGTTTGCGGAGAGCCTCAGCCTGTGCGGCTGATTGCGTTTAATCTCTTTAAGCCCGTCGACAACGTACGCGGAAAACCCGAGCCTGTTCTTTTTAGCCTGATCGGTCGTGTAGCCCAGCCATGAAAAAGCTCCGAAAAACGCGGTGCCGACAAAACACCTTTCGCCAAACGAGCCCACATTCAGCATTACAGTGTCCCCTGAAGCCGCCCGCTCTGCCGCTTTGAGGATATTCTTCGGTATCCCGCAGGCGGAGGCAAAATCGTTTGTACTGCCGCACGGAAGATACGCTAACGGCTTTTTTACGCCGGCCGCCACAATGCCGTTGACCGTTTCGTTGAGCGTTCCGTCGCCGCCGGCGCATATTACTAAATCGTATTCGGCTGCGTGCAGCTCTGCTATTTCACATGCTTCACCGCAGCGAGAAGTTAACATGGCGGAAACATTGAATCCCAAGTCCATGAATACCTGCATTATGTTTCCGAGCTGCGTTTCAACGGCGCGTTTCCCCGCAGCGGGATTGGCTATAATCAGCACATTATGCATATCGTTCAATTCTGATTTTGTGATGATCATATCCTGCCTCAACTGTTTTTACCGGTCGATTCGCGGATCAAAAAAAACGTCATTCCCGCTGCCAGAATGACGCCCGGCAAAAAGCAGAACGCAACACAGGCATAACGAAGAAAACCGGAAAGGTAATTCGGTGCCGTCAGCAGCGCTGTTCCCAGCCCGAACAGCAAAAAGACAAGCAGTACGGCAAATACGATCGAATACTTAGCAAGAGCTTTTAAAAATTCATTCATCCATCCCCACTCCTTCAATGCCCCGGATTCTGTTGATCAGACTATTGACATCGAGATCAACCGGCGTTATAATTGTTACACCGTTTCGATTATAACGGCATCGACATAGATTGTCAATTCTTGTTGGGACGGCTGTAACGAAAACGGGCGATATCGTAACGCCGTGACAAAAGGCGGTAATTATATGAACGAGCTTGAACGAATGAATATTTTGCGCCTCTCCAATGCGGAGGCAAACAAGATAACGCGGGACTGCATGAAGGCCGCCCTTGTTAAGCTTTTGAACGAAAAGGATCTCCCGCAAATATCCGTCACGGAGATCGTGACGGCGGCTGGGGTCTCAAGGCCTGCGTTCTACCGGAACTATTCCTCCAAGGAGGATTTGCTGGAGGACGTTATAGCCTCGGTAAAGGAGCTTCTCTCCAAGGTCGTTATGCTGTGGAGAGCGGCCGAAACGCCTTCCGAAAAGCTGGAGCGGATGACGCAGGCGTTTACCGAAGCGGGTAAGAACAGCGTGGAGCTCGGCTGGCTTATAAATATCGGGCATCCTCTGCTGACGGACGAACAAATGGACTCCATCATAGGCAACGAGCACCCCATCTCCGCCTACATGAATACGGCCTGCATCTCCGCCATATTCTCGATAATCCGAAGATGGATAAAGGGCGGCAAGAAGGAGCCGCCCGAAAGCATGGCTTCGCTCTGCTGCGGGATCATAACCGGCATAAGAGAGGGGCAGGAATGAGATACGGTATCGTTTCAATGGAGGGTTAGCTTTGGAAATAAACAAGCTTAAGGTGGATAATAAGGACAAAAGCGCGATGGATGTTGTCGCCGGGCTTATCGTCAGCCTGCGCTACGTCATATTCGCGCTGTTTGCCGTCGCGTGCGTCTACTGCGCCATGTCGATGGGAAAGGTCAGGATCAACAGCGATCTGACCGCCTTCCTCCCCGACAGGGCGGAAACGCGCAGGGGCCTCACCGTTATGGAGGAGGAATTCGTGACCTACGGCACGGCTCAAATAATGGTTTCAAACGTTACGTACGAGCGCGCGGAGGCATTGGCGGAGGCGATAGCCGACGTCGATCACGTGACCGGCGTGACTTTTGACGATACGAAGGCGCATTACAAAAATGCCGCCGCGCTGTTCGTTGTCTCATTCGACGGGCAGGACGACGACCCCGCGCTCAGCGAATCGATGGACGAGATAAAAGCGATCGTCGCGCCGTATGACAACGCCGTGCTGACGCAGGTCGGAAGCGATTATTCGGCAAAGCTCGCCGAGGAGATAACGGGCGTGCTGCTCATTGCCGCGATAGTCATATTCGCGGTGCTGCTGTTCACTTCGAGAAGCTATTTCGAGGTCGTCATATTCGCCGTCGTTTTCGTCGTCGCGGCGCTTCTCAATATGGGTACGAATTTCTGGCTGGGCGAGATATCCTCGATCACCAACTCCATAGCCGTTATCCTTCAGCTTGCGCTTGCGATAGACTACGCCATCATATTCGCCCACCGCTATCAGGACGAGGCCGCCGCGGGCCCCACGGAAAAGGACGCGCTCATTCGGGCGCTCTCCAAGTCCATAGTGGAGATATCATCCTCGAGCCTTACCACGGTCTCCGGCCTCATCGCGCTGACGCTGATGCAGTTCCGCATGGGCTACGACCTCGGCATAGTGCTTTCAAAGGGCATTATCTGCAGCATGCTGACGGTGTTCCTGCTGATGCCCGGACTTATAATGCTGTTCCCCCGCGCAATGAAAAAGACCGAGCACCGATCGTTCGTTCCCGATATAATAGGCTGGGGCAGGTTCCTGATGAAGCGCGGCTGGCTTTTCCTCGTGATATTCGCGCTGATACTGCCGTTTGCGGTGGTGTTTTCAAGCAAGGCGGAATACGCCTTTTCTGACAGTGCGGTATCGGAGCTTATCCCATCCGAGAGCAGGATGCAGATGCATAAGATAATCGACAGCTTTGACCCGAGCACCACGGTTGCCGTTCTCGTTCCGACAGGAGATTACGAAAAGGAGAAGGCGATCCTGCGCGAGGCCGAGGCTCTGCCCGAGATAAAGAGCGCGGTCGGCCTTGCGAATATCGAGGTAAAGGACGGCGCCTGCCTGACCGACGGCTTCACCCCGCGAATGCTTTCGGAGCTTTTCGATATAGAGATCGAAGAGGCGCGGCTGCTGTTCCGCATCTACGGAATAGAAAACAAGCAGTACGGCGCGGTGCTCGACACCTCCGGCTCCTACAGGGTGCCGCTCGTCGACATGCTGCTCTACCTCTTTGAAAAGACGGATCAGGGGCTTGTGACGTTGGATGAGGAGCAGGCCGGGCGGATAGCCGACCTTCGCGGCGAGCTTGAACGCGGCGTCGCGCAGCTGAGAGGCGAAAATTATGACAGGCTCGTCCTGACGTCCTCCGTCCCCACGGAGGGCGAGGAGAGCGTCGCCCTCGTTGAAAAGGTGCGGGAAATGGCAGAGCGGCGCTACGGCGAGGGCAGCGTACTCGTCCTCGGCGAGATAACGAGCGCGAGGGATCTGCGCGATTCATATAAGAGCGACTCGGTGCTGATAAACGTGCTGACGATAGTATTCGTGTTCGCGATCCTGCTGTTCACCTTCAAAAGCCCTGTTGCCGCAGCGGTGCTCGTTTTCGTGATACAGGGCTCGATATTTATAAACTTCTCATTCCAGTACATCACGAACACGACGAGCCTTTTCGTCACCAATATGATAGTTTCCGCTATCCAGATGGGCGCGACGATAGATTATGCGATAGTCATAATGAACCGCTACCTCGCCTTGAGGAAGCAGATGCCAAAGAAGGAAGCTATGGCGCACGCGGTGAACGAGAGCTTCCCGACGGTCGTGACCTCCGGCGCGATAATGACGGTCGCGGGGCTCGTTATCGCGTTCCGCGTGACGGACGTGTATATCGGCCATATCGGGCTTGCCGTCGGGCGCGGCGCGCTGATATCCGTCATACTTGTGCTGACGGTGCTGCCGCAGCTTATAGTGCTTTTTGATAAGGCGATAGAAAAGACCACTTTCAGGATCGGCGGAAAGGAGGCGGAGTGAATATGAAAAAAACAGTGAAAACTCTTGCGCTTCTGCTCTCGCTCGTATTGTTGACCGGCCTTGTGCCTTCGGCCTACGCTTCGCAAAAAACCGTCAGAATAAGTACGGCGGATGAGCTTGCGGCCCTGAGCGCGGACTGCGTGCTCGATAGCTATTCCAAGGAACTGACCGTCGTCATTGAAAACGATATAGACCTGACGGGGACCGGATTTGAGCCTATACCGCTGTTCGGCGGCAGGCTTGAGGGCGGCGGTCACACGATCTCCGGGCTCGAAGTCGGAGGAAGGTTCGGCTCCGCAGGCTTCATCCGCACGGTGCTTGCGGGGGCCGTGATAAAGGATCTCAACGTCTCCGGCAGCATCGCGCCGACGGACGAGGCTTCATCGGTCGGAGGGATCGCCGCCGTGAACCAAGGCACGATCTCCGGCTGCTCGTTTGAAGGCGAAGTCTCCTGCCGCGTTTGCGTCGGAGGGATCGCGGGCGTCAACACCGAGGAGGGCATAATAGAAAACTGCGCCTCAGCGGGCAGCATAGAGGGCGAACACAGCGTCGGCGGCGTCTGCGGGGATAACCGCGGCGTTATACGCTCCTGCACGAATAGGGCGATAATAAACGCGGAGATAACCGAGACCCGGACGGGCGTTGAGATAGACCCCGACGAGCTGCTTTCAAGGCTCTCGGAGTTCCGCCTTACCGCCGAGGAGCTTGTGGACATAACCGACATCGGCGGCGTGGCGGGCGTCTGCTCCGGCGTGCTGCGGGACTGCAAAAACCTCGGCTCCGTCGGGCACGTGAACATCGGCTACAACGTCGGCGGCGTCACAGGAAGGCTTTCGGGGCGCATGGCGGGCTGTGAAAACCTCGGCTCTGTGAACGGCCGAAAGGACGTCGGCGGCATAGTCGGGCAGATAGATCCGTACACCGAATGGAGCGTTTCGAACGAAAAGCTGAATACGCTCCGCGAAAAGCTTTCCGCGCTGCGAAACTCGACAGATTTGCTCACGGAGGAGATAGGCGGAACGGGAGAAAGGCTCTCCGCGGATCTGAACGAGCTGATCTACTCGCTTAATGAAGCCAATTCCGCTCTCGATATCCTTTCGGGCGACGCGGTGAGCTTCGTGAACGGCAACGTGGAAACGCTGAACCTGCTTGCCGAAAGGGTAACGGAGACTCTGCGGCTGCTATCTCCCGCGCTTGACGAGCTCTCGGGCTTTACCGAAAAACTGCCGGAGATCTTCGATAAGCTGGCGGGAGCCGTCGATTCGCTTGCCGAGGCGGGCGATATCACGGGAGAAGTATACGGTGAAGCAGCAGAAGATATAGCGGAAATAAAGGCGGAGATCGAAAGCATAACGGAAGGACTGTCCGCCGTTCTTGCCGAGCTCGAGGCGTTTGCCGCCGATCCGGAATCAGTGGATGTTTCCGTTATCGTAAGCGATATCGCGGCCTTCACCGCTGAGGCAAGGGAGGGGCTCGGCAGGATACGCACTCTCGCCGCTCATATCGGTTCACTTCTGCCGGAGCTTTCTGAGGCAGGCGGGCCGCTTTTCTCCGCGATGAATGCTCTGAGCGAGGCGTTGAGCGCCGCTTCCTCCGCTTCCGAGTCGCTGGACCGCGCCGAGCGGCTCCTGGCGAAAGCGGTCGATACGCTGTCCCGCTACGACGCGCTCACCTTCACCCCCATAAATGAGGATGCCGAGACGCGCAAACGGTTTTTCTCCTCCATAGGGGATGCGTACAGCGCGATGATAAAGCTCTCTGCGGGCGTGGGCGAGAGCGGGCTTAAAGCGAAAATCGAAGACGTTTCGGATAAATTATTCGATCTGACGGAGTTTATGATCGATTCGCTTGAGGGCGTGAGGCTCGAGCCGGGCAGCCTGATAGATGACGACCCCGACGGCGAATGGACGGGGAACGGCGCCATCAGCTCCTGCAAAAACAGCGGTCCCGTTTCCGGGCAGACGAACGTCGGCGGCGCGGCCGGCGCGGTCACGCTCGATTTCGAATTCGACCTTGAGGATCAGTTCCGCCTTTCGTCGCTGCTTTCCGGCGGCGCAAGGTACGTGGTGCATTCCGCCGTCACGGACTGTGAAAACAGCGGCGTGATAACCGCACGCGGAAACTGCGCGGGAGGCATCGTCGGCAGGATGGACTTCGGCACGGTGATGGGCAGCAGCTCCTCCGGCAGCATCTCCGCCTCATCCTGCGCGGGCGGTGTCGCCGGCAAATGCGCCGGGACCGTTTCGGGCTGCATGACCCGTGTGCGCGTTGAAGCGGCGAGCTACGAGGGAGGCATCGCGGGATACTCCCGCAATATAAACGATTGCTTCACGATACCGGAGCTTTGCGGGGACGCAAGCTTTAAGGGCGCCGTCTCGGGCTTTTCCGAGGAGAGCGCGGCGAACTGTTTCTATGCGGACTGTGCCGTTGGCGGCGTGGACGGGGCAAGCTATGAAGGCTGCGCCGAGAGGATCGACTATGAGGAGCTGCTGCGAAGGAGCGGCAACACGGAGCTCTTCGGAAGCGTCTCCGTCTCATTCATCAAGGACGGCGAAACCTTCGCCGAGGTCACGCTTCCCTACGGAGGAAGCCTCGAAGAGCTGCCCGAGGTCGCCGACAGCGACGGACGGCATTGGAAATGGGAGGCGGAGAGCACGGACGGACTTATCACCGATCGGATCATAGAAGGCGCTTATTTCAGCCCCGTGTACGTTCTGTCGACCGGGGAGGATCTGCCCGAATGCCTCGTTGAAGGGATCTTCGACGAAAGCCTAAGGCTTGAGCTTGGAGAGTTCTCCCCTGCCTCCGGCGCATCGTCGGTCGATCCGGATCGCATAATAAGCTCGGGTACCGTCCGCGTCGACGGCTGTTCCGACTCGCTTTCGGTGCATCTGCGTGCCGAAAAGGGCGGGGTGCTCTACACTGAGGGGTCGGACGGAAGGCTCGTAAAAACAGATTACACGGTCGATGGAAGCTATATCATATTCCCGCTGACGAGCGGAAGAGGCTTTATCTACTCCAAAGCCGGCACACGGCTGCTGCCCTTCATCATCGGAGGCGTCTGCGCCGCGGCTGCTTTGGGGCTTGTGATAACAGTTATCGTTAAGATGAATAAGCGAAAAAAACTGCAGCGGAGTTAAGAGGACCGGATCGCAGCGGCGATCTCCGTTAACGGTTGTATGACGCGAACCGGCGAAACAGGGATCGGCGGTCATCCTTTCAAGCTGAGCGCAAACGCCTGCTCCGAGCACTGCCCGGAGCAGATTTTTCTTTTGCATGCGAAGCAGATTCGGGAATTCTCCATGCGGAGAAAAAACAACGCCCCGCGATAATGATACTTGTCGGTAACGCTCTTTAGCATGGTGCTCGTTCAGCTTGCTTTATCCTCTAATCGGCATGCACTCCTTCAGCGGCCTGTCCGACGGTGCTGTTGTCCAACAGCCATATCCCAGTATGAACCGCATCTCAGTCCCGTCATCATCGGTATAGTATGCTATTTGATATTCGACGCCTTTGATAGTTTTACGCTGATGCCTGTTCGCTCTATTCAGTATTTCCGTTACGAATTCGAGCTCGGCCCACTGTTCATCGCTCAGCTTATCCTTTATGAACGCATACCTTGCTCTCTGCTGATCGTTCATGGTTTATTCCTCCTGTTTGATTGGTAGGACAATAAAGCCAGAAAAGATATCTAAAGTCAAGTGATTATCGGCTTTGAAAAGCCTTGAAAAAGATATAGGATGATTGTTAGACCCGCTTTCTGCGGCATCGGGTCCAAGGGGTTACCCCCTTACAAGCTGCCTTTGGGTATAAAAAGGCGATGCTTGCAGGGACATTAACCCATCGGTGTTTAGTATGGCCTCGCAGAGCGCAAAGCACTTTTGATGGACCTGTTCCGTCAAAAGTGCTTTTGTGTTACTTTCGCAGAAAGTAACACAGGCAATCACCGTATGCATGGTGATTTGGAAGGAGCTTTCGCTCCTTTTTCGTTAACCTTGACAGAATTGTCCGGTTTGCTCCTGCCGGCAAAAAAGTTTTCAAAAAGGTATTGACAGCGTAATGCGGGGCATGTATAATATGCTTGCTAATGAAACATATGTTTTATTTAATCGGAGGTGGCATGAGAAGCAAGGACAAGACGCTGATGGCTGCGATAGAGCGGTTCGTGTGCGAATACGCCGACAGGAACGGCTACTCCCCTTCTATGCAGGAGATCGCGGACGGTGTGGGAAGCTCTAAGCCCACGGTGTATAGGTATATCAGCCAGATGAACCGTGACGGCATACTGGAGTATTCCGGCGTGAGGAACGTCCACTCTGCGAAAGATAACCCGAACGCTGCGAGAGTCGGGATACCGGGACGAGTTGCCTGCGGTCTACCGAAGCTTGCGGAGGAGAACATTGAGGAGTACGTCAAGCTTCCCGTTTCGCTTTTCGGCGAAGGGCCCTTCTATCTTCTTACCGCAAGCGGCAACAGCATGATAGATGCTGGTATCGACGATGGGGACTGGGTGCTCGTAAGACAGCAGGATACCGCCGATCCCGGAAAGGTTGTCGTTGCGCTCATCGGGGATGAAGCTACTCTCAAGCGCTACTATCCCGAACCTGAGAATCATCGGATCAGGCTCCACCCGGA
>JAEEGL011126164.1_pt1 | contig 10789 bp, 8 predicted proteins | sample 9134231 | NCBI WGS metagenome assembly JAEEGL01 (sample SAMN16246548, study PRJNA631951) | gut metagenome | biome: gut microbiome; feature: rumen; material: fiber-attached | host: Bos | place: Iran: Karaj | collected 2018-10
CGAAGACCCGGAGCAGGACGATAGTGTACAGTCTCTCCATCGTATGTGGGATGAGTCTGCTGAAGCCGTCCGTTATTGCACTCGCTGTCTCAACAATACAGCCTCTCTATCTCCCAACGAAGAAGCTGAAATCCTGCTCACAATTCTCGTTTGTCAGCAAGCCACCATTCGTGACTATGCCCTGCTTGACCAGACTATAGACAGAGCCTTTAATCTCCTTCCACGTATTACCGACGACCACTTGCGTCTTCATCTCCTCGTCCAACTCTTCGCCGAGACCGAGGATGACACTCTCCTTCCAGACATCGATTTCCTACAGAAATGCTTTGTTCCAATGGATGAAGAGGATAAATATCTTACGAATATATCACGCATTTGAAGAATTCAAAAAGCAATACTTAATAGGTTACTAATGATACCGATAAAGAAACTTTTGACAAATAAAATAGTGTGGTATATGTCCACACGTTATGTAACATACATTTTGGCTTTTTTTGTAAACATGTATATCGCAACAAAGATGGGACCAGAAAACTATGGTATTTGGTCTTTTCTTTTGTTAGTATTTCATTATTTCATGTTCGCAGATCTGGGTGTTCCGTACTCTGTACAAGTCTTCATGGTTCAAAACAAGGAAAATAACAGAGTCGCTGTCAACTACGAAAAGACAGGTTTGTGGATGACGGGGTTCTTGGCTCTATCCTGCCTATTCGTTGCCTTCTACTATAGTATAGGTGGAATTAATAAGGCGCAGGAACTCAATGTTGGATGGTTGTTCTATGGCATGTGTATCTGTGGTTTTCTGAATTTTTTCAACATGTTATATGATAGGATTTACCGAGCAAAGAATCGTCTGTTTGAGCTTGCCTTCAAACAAACTTCCGTAGTTTTCTTCATGGCCTTGGCTGTAATGAGTTTCGAAGGAGCTGACTTGGTGGCAGGTATGGTTTGGAGTTACATTGTATGGTGCTTAGCCTCGTTCTTGGTGTATATCTTTCGGGGTGGGGCAGACTTTAGTGGTAACTACTCTCTGGAATATGCTAAACAGGTTCTAAAGAAAGGTATCTATCTATTCTTTTTCAATGCGGGTTTTTCCTTCATACTCATCACCACTCGAACCCTTATTGGTACACACTACTCGATTGAGGCATTTGGTCTGTTCTCCTTTGCTTTTTTTCTTGGACATTCTGTATATAACTGTCTATTAGCTTTCTCGACAGTAATCGTGACGAAATTGCTTCATCGTTTTCATTCCTCAGATCGTGATGTTATTCTTTCCACTCTTTCTATTGTAAGGGCCAATTATGTTACACTTTTCCACGGTGTATTATACTTAGCCATGATTGCATTTCCCATTGTCCTCTATTTCATGCCTAAATATGCGAGTTCTTTAGAGTCTATGATGCTGTGTACGCTTATGATGCTTCTTTATACTAACTCTTTCGGATACGCATCCTACCTGATAGCTACAGATAAAGAGAAGAAACTAGCCATTTTAGCCATATTATCGTTTGTATTAAATTTGGTAGTAGCATTGTTCCTCATTATCGTTTTGCATGTAAAATTCGAATACGTAGTTTTTGCCACGATGCTTTCATATTTATTTTATACGCATATGTGTACGTACTATGCACGCCAATCATTGGGGTTATCCACATCTTTTCCGAAGGTGTTACTTGATGGATTTCCTGTGGGATTGCTCGTTCCGTTTGTCTTGGCCGTAGTTATTGCCTTAAAAGGCAATCAATTTCTTGTTGCTGTACCTTTTTTTGTTTTCTTTATTATGAATACCAAGGCACTAAAGTCTATTTATAAAACATCAAAAAAGCTATTAGTTAATCCTAATCTTATTGATATTTGAGGAGAATATATAATTGTCTTTATCAGGTTTCACATGAAAGAAGCAGCAATATCGAAAAGTCATTTATTACCCATAATAGCCACATTTTGGTTTTTTGTTGTTTTGGAGTCAATACTTATTTGGAACTCCTATGGACAATTATTGAGGATCATGTCCTTTTTGGGCATGGTATTTGCTACGTTTCTTATAAGTGGGACGAATGGTAGGGAGTTCAAAAGACGTGCATACTTTTTTTCGTTCTTTGCTGGAGCTTTTACGGCATGGCTGACTTACGCAATGAGCTCGACACTTACCAATATTATGAGCTATATGGTAAAATTTGTCCCCCTTTTGCTTGTAACCTTTTGGCCTATTCATATTTTGTATAATACTTATCGTTTAATTCGACTTGTTGTAATCATCTTCGCCATAGGTGGGGCTATAGTATCTATATTGTCATTAACAGGATACATTTCATACATCCCTCATTATGTGCTTCCACCTCAAGAGACGTTGCATATTCGCTTAGGTTTTGATTATCATGTATATGGTATTATTCCAACGCTCCATGATCCTTTTCTTGCTCAAACCCAACGAACTTGCGGTATGATGAAGGAGCCAGGACATTTTGCCGTCATCCTTGGTTTTATATATCTTATTGATCGATTTCGAGGAGTGCGTATCAATCTATGGATTATCCTTGCTGGAATCTTGACCTTTTCTTCCAATTTCTTCCTTATGGTAGTCATAACAGAATTGCGATATCTTTTTACTCGGAAAGTTCTGAAACAAATATTCAAATATAGTATGTATGGTTTTCTTTTGTTCGGTGCATATTTTCTTTTGCCGTCTGATATCAGAGAACGGGCATATTTCCTTTTCTACGAAAGAAACCTTGCAGATGTTATAGAAGCACTGAATTCATCGTCGTCTTCATCGTCTTTAACAGGTGGCTTGGATGAACGGGCAGATGAGAGTTCCATTTACATTTATGAGAACTTGTCTTCCGGGGAATTTCTTGCTGGTGGAGCTGAATATGACTCGGCATATGCTTTATCTGATTACAGAGGACTGATTCTTCGAATTGGAGTTATAGGCGTTGTTTTATCGTGTTTAGCTTATTTTTCTTCGACGTATAATACAAACCCTTTTCTACGTTTATCATTGCTGATGATTTTTGTATTAGTGATGGCACATCGATCGTGGATGTTTCAGTCGCCTTATCTCTATTTCCTTTCCTACTTGGCAGTGACAATATATTCATATAATCAACAGACTGATAGCCCCCAATCAAATATTCAAGTCAAATTATCAGAATAATGTGTTCTTATAATCAGTCCTCTTTGCAAAATGAAACAAAAGAAATAGTTGGGTGCATAAGATTGGAAGAGTATTATGGTATAGTTCGTCAGTCTTGCACAGAAAGTATGAAAGCCGACAAGGGCTTAAATTTTCCACAAAGAAGGAGATATAGTTGTCATAGACCGCATCCGACCGATTAAGATAATTAAGGAATAAAAACAGGCCACGCCTGTGAGGGCGCAGCCTGAGTTAGAATAGGGATCAGGGATTAGTCGTCCATTACATCGCTCCTCATGCCGGTGAGAAGACCTTCGGGCTGAAGGTCGGCATACTCGAGGACGGCATCGAAGCAGGGACATTGTTTCACCCATTCCGGGGGCTCAATCAGACCATCTCCGTCGAGGTCGGGCGAGAGGTCGCGGTGACCGAGGATGATGGCCGAGGGGAACTGACCATGCAGACGGGTGAGAAGCAAGCGCAGGCTCTGGCGTTGAGCCGAGGTGCGCGTATCGCAGGCCTCGCCGAAAATGCTCTGTCCTCCTTCGTAGCAGATGCCGATGGAATGGCGGTTGTGGCCGCGGCAGTGTGCCCCCTGTTGCCATAAGGGGCGGCCTTCGTGGACTTGTCCGTCGCGCGTGATGTAGTAGTGATAGCCAATGTCGCTGTAGCCGCGCTTGAGGTGGTCATGACGGCATTGTCGGAAGGTGTAGCGACGGTCGGCACGTGTGGCCGAGCAGTGCAGGATGATGAGTGTGATGGTACGCATAGCGTAATTTACAATTTGACGATTTACAATTTATTTACAATTGGGTCATTTTGTAATTTACAATTGGTGTGTGTGTTCTGGTCGGCCGGCCTTCAGCAGCGCAGGCAGCTTTGGGTGGTGACGGCTGTGAGCAGGGCTGTGAGGAGGGTGATGATGATGTTGCCGATGCGGCGAAGGAGTTGTCGTTGATTGGTTGTCATTGGAGTTAGGGTGTTAAGGAGTTAGGGAGATAAGAATTTAGGGAGTTAAGAATTGAAGGATTGAAAAATTGAATAATTGAATCCTCAATTCTCCGCTCGGCCCGCAGGGACGCTTGCGTAGCAAAGCGGTGCAAGAATCCTCAATCCTCAATCCTCAATCCTCAATTCTCAATTCTCAATCTTTAATAAAAATCACTCTGTTACGTCGCCTCCTTCGTTTCCGCTGGAAGAGCCTCCACCCGTCGCTTCGTTGAGGGATGACTTCTCGTCCTTCTTGGCCTGAGCCTGCTGCTTGCGTGATGCTACATAGTTGAATTCGGCATCCTGCTTCATCTCGGCGAAGTTGCGTCCACGGTCCCAGCGTACGTTGACGCTCTTGATGTGGTCCTGGGGATTGAACTTGTCGGCATCGTCGATGCCCTCACTGGAGAACGTGACATAGAAGGAACCCATCTCGCCCAACTGTACCTTGTTGCCACAGAGCAGCTGTTCGCGAATGCAATCTACGGTGGCGGTGACGACACCCACCACAACGTCCCGCGTGTAGGGACTTCCGTGATCTGCAATGTGGCGTGCCAACTTCGGAACGTTGGTCGAGCGAACCTACAAGCGACATGGACTGTCGCAGAAGACCTTCCGCCGCCTGTGCGGAATAGGCACCCCTCAACTGAGGGGACTTTTGAAGGTAAACCACTGAATATACTCTACTATCGCCGCACCTTGGAGGCTCTGTTCCGTCTCCACTTGTTGCCTGACGAACAAAGACAAATAAGGGAAACGGCGGTAGAGATACTGATGAAATCTTAATTACACTTTACTAATCATGTACAAACATTTCTTCAAACGTGTTCTGGATTTCAGTATCGCGCTCATTGCGATTATCTGTATTTCTCCCATTTTGTTGGTTGTGACAGTATGGTTGTATTTTGCCAACAAAGGGGCTGGGGCATTCTATACACAGGATCGCCCAGGGAAAGGCGGAAAACTTTTCAAAGTCATCAAGTTCAAAAGCATGACCGATGAAACCGACGAGGAAGGCAACCTCCTGCCCAATTACATGCGTATAACCCGTGTCGGTAAATTTATTCGTAAAACATCTCTTGACGAACTCCCGCAACTGTTCAATGTGCTTAAGGGTGACATGTCATTGATTGGTCCCCGTCCTCTGCTTCCAAAATACCTCGAACTCTATTCGCCCGAACAGGCACGCCGACATGAAGTACGCCCTGGCATCAGCGGATGGGCACAGTGTCATGGACGTAATAATATATCTTGGACGGAAAAGTTCAAGCTGGATGTCTGGTATGTGGATCATTGTACTTTATGGACAGACATCAAGGTCATCTTGTTGACAATCAAGAAAGTCTTGTTGCGTAAAGACATTAACTCGGCAACGGCACAAGTCGGCGAGGAGGCATTTGATGGGACGAACTGATATTGAAAATTAATACTCATATAGTAATGAAAAGATTCTTAGTTTTAGCTGGCGGTAGCGATCAGGCCGACCTTATGGATGTCCTTAGGGAGAAATTCGGTGAATGTTACATTATTCTTGCGGATATGGCACCAAGAGTCATTGCCTCCTCACATGCAGACAAGCATCTACAGATAAGCACGATGGACTTTGATGCCGTTCGGAAAGCGGCTGTGGAAGAGAAGGTTGACTGTATCATTACGGCTTGCGGTGACCAACCACTCATCACTATGGCTACCCTCTCAGAGGAATTAGGGTTGCCTTGTTACCTGACCAAGGACGAGGCTTTGAGTATGACCAACAAACTACTCATGAAGAAAATCATGGTGGAGAATGGCATACCCACTTCTAAATTCCGATACATACACGATGTAGAGGAAGACATCAGTGACCTTAAGTATCCACTGATGATTAAACCCGCGGATTGCAACGGCTCGTTAGGTGTACGAAAGGCAAACAACCACGAGCAGTTTGTGGAGTTTTTTACCAAGGCAAAGGAATACAGCTTTTCCCATCATGCCATTGTTGAGGAATTCAAGGAAGGTAAGGAAGTCGGAATAGATTGCTATGCCCTCGATGGTAAAGCACAGATGCTGATGATGGGTGAAGTGCGGAAAAAGAAAATAGGAGATTCCGTACTACTTATATATCAGACCTACATTCCTGCTGATATTTCCGACAAGGCTAAAGAGAACTTGCAGAAAGTGGCCAATGATATCACTCGTGTGTTCAAGTTGGACAATACACCTATTCTCATCCAGACTTTGGTGAATGGTGATGAAGTGAATGTGATAGAGTTTGCCCCACGCATTGGCGGAGCCTCGAAGCATCGGACAGTTACTTTGAAGACAGGATTTGACATACTGAGGGCCAACGTTGACGCCATGTTTGGCGAGCGTCCTGAAGTCAAGACTATTCCTAACGACAATATGTATTCCAGGAACCATGTATATGCTCGCCCGTGTACATATTCACATGTGGAGAATGTGGATGAACTGATAAATAAAGGAATCATTGAAGAGTATATACCCTATAAGATGAGCGGAGCTCAGGTTGGAGAGTTTCTTGCCAGTCGGGATAGAGTGGGTTCTTTCTTAGTCAAGGCTCCAACATTAAAGGAACTGAAAGAAAAAATCAAGATTGCCGTTTCAACCCTGAAGGTATATGACACGGACGGCAACGAAGTGATGAAACGAGAAATCTGGGAAGAATGAAACGCAATAGGTTCTTTGTAGCAACATCATTGGCTAACGACCCTCACACCGAGGGTATGCACAATGCCAGTAAGATTGCAAATCTTGGGGGGGTGGAGAGTTTTATCTTACCGCCTTCTTTGGACTATACGGCGTTCTACGAAGCTATAGACAAGTATAAGCCGCAGTATGTGGGATTAAGCTATCGACAGAACGAAAATGTCGCTGTCCAGGAAGTTTTTAAGGTTATAAATTATTTTTTCACCTCAGGCTTAATAAAAAAAGAGGATAACGTTAAGATCTTCTTCTCAGGCTTGCCTAAATCGATAAAGGTTTTGACTGACAAGATACACGAGTTGCCTTTACCTGTGTATTTGGTGAGGGATTCTTCGAATATTCGGGAGAAGATAACAGAAACTGTGGATTTGTTTGACATTGTGGAGAATCGTGAACAAGTAATACAGCATTTCTACGAAGAGTTGGTTCCTAAGGGGATAGAAATGTTGGACCAACTGGCCGATGAGGCTGTTCGTGGAGATGATTACAAAAACGAACCTCCGTTGGAAGTTCCCTCATTGGAAGCTACGGGGAATTACATTAGCCGAATTAAAGAAAGTAAGTTCCCTGTACTACGCAGTCATTTCGGAATTCCGGCTCCAGACATTATGCCTACGGTCGAAGGCATCAAGGAACTGGCTGATGCACGAGTGTTGGATGAACTTTCCTTAGGGTCTTCAGACTTGTCACAACGCTATTTCGGCCATCCTGAAATGTTTGAAAAACTGAAGAATGATGGAGGTGTCCCTTACAAGACATTCCAAGACCTTGTAACCATATATCAGGCATCACGTCGAGGTAATTTCCCAGGTGTCAAACCATATTGCCATGTTGTAGATTTGGTTAATTTTGTACACCAATGCTTAGATGCAGGTATGCTCAAAGGTGTTCATCAGGCCGTACCTCTTTATTGGTTTAATGAACTGGATGGACGAGGTCCCGCCATCGTCCGTGAATCCGTAAAAGAACATTTTGCTGCAGTACGAGAATTGGCAAAATGTGGTATTCCCGTTGAGATGAATGACCCGAATCAGTGGAGCAGCCGTTGGGCACATGATACCATCATTGTTACAAGTTATGCACTTGTCAGTGCTGTAATGACTATGTGCGGTGTGGAGAATATGGTGTTGCAGATGCAGTTTAACAAGCCTAAGGAAACGGGTGACTATGCAGACTTGGCAAAGATGTCGGCCGGACTGGAAATGGCAAGGCGCATCTCACAGGGACGACAGAATCCAGCACCGATATTCCGAGAGACTCGTACTGGCATAGAATCGTTAAGCGCAGACATGAATCGTGCGAAATGGCAATTAGCGCGCTCTACTTTCCTACAGATGTGTATGGATCCTCATATTATCCATATCGTAAGCTATTGCGAAGCAAACTATGCAGCACGTCCGGCTGACATCATAGATAGTTCACGCCTTATCCGCCGTGCTGTACGAATCTTCCGTGAGCATAAGCCTGATATCATGAAGGAGGTGGACGTGCCCATTGTGCGTGAACGACGCGACTACCTTATAAACGAAAGCACCTACCTGCTAAATGAAATAGCCAAACTTCATCCCCAATATGTACCTTGTCCATTGGAACAGATGGCAAAATATCTTGGTGATGAAGATGTAATCGCATCTTCCATCGAACGTAAGCTGATGTCAGCCCCTGGCATAATCAACGATAAATACAAAGGTGATTTCATTACTAAACCAATGAAGTATGGAATGATAAATGTTGTGGACGATTATACACATCCCAATATCATTACAGAAAAAGAAAGAATATATAAAATAAATCAAAATAACATACAAATATGAAAGAAATTGCATTACGTTTAATTCTATTCTTTTGGGAACGTCCTTTGAAGACAAGAAAAAAGTTTTTACCCCTATTAAGAGGTATGTTGAAAAGATTTGGGAGTAAATCTCTCTTTAAAGAAATTGAGGAAGAATGTCAAAACTTTAAGAAAGGAGCAACTAAGACATTAAAAGAGGATATATTGTCTTCATTGATATTGTATGGTTCATCTCCTAAAGAATACTTTCTATATGGCTTCCCTGAATTTGATGAGCAGGAAAGAGACCAGTTCCTGACAGACCATTATAGAATCCAAGTATTGAAGAGAGAGATAGGCATACAGTTCTTCAAGAATCAATTGATAAATAAGTATGCGTTCTATTTAAAGAATAGGAGTTATTTCAAAAGGGGATGTATGTTGATAACTCCAGATACAAATTTTGACGATTTTTATGATTTTGTGTATAAAGCAGGGGGAAAAGTTTTTATTAAAGATAATAAAGGGTCATTTGGATCCAATGCATGTATAATAACTTATGAAACAGATGATTTATTAAATGAAGAGTTTAATAAGATAATAGAAACACATGGGGAGTGGATTGCAGAAGAACTTATAGTTCAAGATGAGAAACTGGCTTGTTGGAATAAGTCTTCTGTTAATACGATTCGCATTCCTTCATATTTGACCTCCAATGGTGTAGAGATTTTCCGTCCGTTTATCCGTACTGGGCGAGCGGGGTCATTGGTGGACAATGCCGGAGTCGGTGGGATTTTTGCAACAATAGATGAGTCTACTGGCGAAATTATAACTGATGGAGCTGATGAACTTGGACATTTTTATATTGAACATCCCGATTCTAAAATTAAGTATAAAGGATGGAAAGTTCCTCTTTGGAAAGAATTATTATCTATAGCAAAAGAAGCTCATCTCAAAATGTCAGAACACAAGTACATTGCATACGATTTTGCCCTTACACCTATAGGTTGGGTTATGGTTGAAGGAAACTGGGGTCAATATATGTGTCAGCAGACTTCGACAAGAAAGGGGCAAAAGGCAGGTTTTCTCCGTCTTATGAATTGTTAAAAGAACATTATATTTTTATAATAGAACAATGGTGATAGGAATATTTGGTATCAGCTCACAGAGTGGGCGAGCTTATTTAGCAGATTATCTTGCCAAAGGGTATCATGTAATAGGTTACACACGACCTACGGATCATGGAAAAGAAGTGTTGGACGTTATTCATCAACTGGGTGGGCTATACCTCGAAAGACCTGAAAACTCCAATAAAGAGCAATCACGATTTATACCTTTAGGGCAAAGTTGTGTGACATCTGATTTGGAATACATGGTGGCAAATTCAGATATTGTCATTATTGCCTTGCCGTCCACCTTCCATGAAGAGGCAGTGCGGCAAATGAGTGATGCTGGAATATGGAGGCGCAGGATTCCCATCATATTATCCCCATCTCGCTCTGTAGCATCCCCATACATGTGGAAGATTATCGGGGAACGGTATCCGATAGTGTGCTTTTCTACGTGCCCATATTCGTGCAAAGCCCCCAAACCAGAGGTTGCCCTTATTAAGCGTAGGAAGAGAACATACATTGCCTCGCTGGAAGGAGATGTGAATAAGAAACAGGTGGATATGTTACGTGAACTGTTTCCACAAGCAGCCTTGACCACTGTCCCAGCACTCACTTCTTTAAACAATATTGGAGGTGTGTTCCATTGTGCCACATACATGCTGAATATAGACGAAATTGAGCGTCGAAAGGCTACAGGGGAAGTTTTTTCTTTCTATATGGATGGAATCGCAGCCCGTCCTGAGGTGGGGGAGGTCTTAGAACAAATTGACCAAGTCCGATTGCAAATTGCAAAAGCTCTGGGTATTCATACTTTTGGATTGAGAGAGAACCCACGTGAAGATATTTGGCGTAAACTGACCAATGGACTTAGGGCATTGGAAGAGGAAAGTGCTGAAGATTTAGAGATTCTTCGTCGCATTCGTAAGGAGTTTACGGAGTTCTTGGACAATTGTGTCATTTCTGCACAACATTGGCTGGACATCACCTATGGCGTAACTCGTATAGAAGGAGAATCCTTGAGTGAGGCCATAGGTCGTACACCAACCTATCAGAAAAACTCAGTGCCCCAGCTTC
>JAEEGL011305709.1_pt1 | contig 10789 bp, 10 predicted proteins | sample 9134231 | NCBI WGS metagenome assembly JAEEGL01 (sample SAMN16246548, study PRJNA631951) | gut metagenome | biome: gut microbiome; feature: rumen; material: fiber-attached | host: Bos | place: Iran: Karaj | collected 2018-10
AAAAGGATCCTTCGAATTATGAAGGATCCTTTTTTTGTCAGGTCTAATTAATCATAGATGCAATGATACGATCATTTCTCTCTATATCATCAATCTCAGCGGAGTTTGCACTCTTCCGGGAGAAGATAATCAGCTGCATTTCCCAAAGTCTTCTTTATTGCTCCTTTAACCGGTTTCCCACGAAATTCCGCTGGAACTTCAACTGGTTTTCTTTTCTTGTTTCCTAGATAGGATTCTATGACTATATGGTCATAATATTCTCTGCATATAAAATTCTTTTCACAGAAACGAGTATAAAACTCATCAAGAAGATACTTATCCAGCAGCTTATCCATCAACTCGCCAAACAGAGGCCCAGTGGTTGCCTCATGTATCTGAATCATGCCCGCATAATTGCATTCAATAAAAACCGGAGTATTTTCTTCATCCAGTGCAATATCCCATGAAATCATTTTTATATAAGGAATCCGATAATGTGCTTTTGTAACCTGCTCTTTGATCAAATCAAAATTAGGAATTATAATCTCGTTTTCTTCCAGATCCAAACCATTCGGTAGTTTGGACTGGCGATCGTAGTCATTCGTCAATCTCCATTTGTTGCACTTACCTGTTGCTATATCAATTCCGACAAGTGAGCCTCCTGCACACCAGTTATCTACGCTACTTCCAGTTTTGCCAATGCGAACCAGAGCCGCAAGCGGAGTCACTATTTTATCATGCAAGAGAGTAGTAATCCTCACAGTGTTTACCGAGCTAGGATTAAACTGCTTCATGAAATCACTTTGCTTAAGTACTTTTTGTACAACAAAAGTTCCAGTAAAATGCTTTGTAAAAACACTTTTCAGATTACTATAATCCGAATTATCCTTGTTTAGGAAGACGATTCCTTTTCCTCCTCCCAGGCCACTTGGTTTTACGATTAGTTGTTCCTCGCTTTCAAGAACTGTCCGGCATAGATTAATCAATTCATCCAGTGTTAACGGGTTGAAATCTGAATCATAATATATTCCGCACATTCTTCTGGCAATGCTTTCGGGCTGTTTTATATCCGGATATAAGAACGAGAACATTGCTTTATTCTGAAAAGAAGCAAAGTACTTTTCATTGACGAAATGCTTTTTGAAATATGAAGTACGAATGGCTCCAGGACAGTGTCGTACATCAAATCTCCCGCACCTGTTTTTGAAAGTCTGAAAGGATTTATAATCGATATTCGGATAAGCAAAGGAATACTTGGACCAATAGGCGTCAATAGCGTCCTTCTCTTCTTTTGTTAGAGGGATATCATCCTCTTTTGCAAATGAATTATCCAGACGTCTACTGTCATCCACCGTTTTATAGAAAGATTTTGTTTCATTATCCAATTGCTTTGCTTTCTGGTTTTTTTGTATCCATTCTTTTATGTCTTTCATTATTAACGTCTCCCATTAATCTTGTTATTTTGACAGAGGAAACAATTGCAGTTCATTCATCTGTCAGATTAAAATCTCTCATTCATAGAAGATCCAATTTGGCTTTATTTCATGAGTTAGGTGTAACATGCTCATTACTGTGAAAAACACCGCCGCAAAGAAATAGGATAAAAGAGTATTATATCTTGCAAACCAAATAAGCATTCTCGTCGTTTTTATATATCTAGGTTCCTTGATCAACTCGTAGTTCTCTCTTGCGTAGTCGCTCATTTCTTGGATCGTTTCCGCGTATTTCTTTCTCTCGCTGTTCTTTGTAACGAAAAGGATCCTCCAGGTATTCCGGATCACCCGGAAATATTCTCTTTCAAAGCATTTTTCCAGACCGCCGATGTGCTCCAGCATCCGGCACCTTTGCTTCCGCATATTCCACAGATCAACTGCTGTTTTCAGGTTCAGCGTATGTATCGTACTGCTTTTGCGCTGCCGGTAGTGATAATACTTTTTCCTGGTGCAAACAACCTTTTTGCCGTGCAAAATGACTTCCGTACCGATCGGATAATCCTCGTATGCAACTCCCGCCGGGAAACGGAGTCCGGAATCGAAGAAATCCCTCCGGAAAAGAACATTCCAGATCGTGTTGCTGAAATAATGTCTTCCGTAATGATAGCGTGCGACCTGGACCGGACTCTTCATGACCACAATCTCATCGTCATCGTTCTCCGGATGCGGACATCCGTTGGCATATTCAAAGAATTTCCCGCAAATGGAAATGCGCGCATCATATTGAAGTGCATTCGTCAGCAAGGCTTCGATCATCTCCGGATCGATCCAGTCATCGCTGTCCACAAACGAGATCCAGTCCCCCCGGGCCCGGTCCAATGCGAAATTTCTTGCCGCGGATATTCCGCCGTTCTCTTTGTGAAAAACCTTCACGCGCGGGTCTGTCTTTGCATACTGGTCACAGATATTGCCGCAGCTGTCCGGTGAACCGTCATCCACGAGAAGGATCTCCAGATTCCGGTATGTCTGCTGAAGAATGCTCTCGACTGCCTGCCTCAGATAGTTTTCCACTTTGTATACGGGAACGATCACAGAGATAAGGGGGCAGTTCTTTGTTTTTTCGGACATGCCATACATCTTCAACAGCACTGATTCATCAGGAATCAGTGCTGTACCCCTTCCTGCTTGGGAAGCCGGATATATTCACCCAGCTTGTTGTCCCAGACCTTGGACGAGAATTTCAGGAACATTCCGGGTGTAAAGGTCATCTCTCCGACATAGATCCGTCCGTTTACCTCATAGAAATCGATGCGAACGAAGGGGACATCCGAAGAAAGCATCCGGCACAGGCGGATCATCTCGTCTTTTTTGTCAGGGGGATCCAGCTTGGTGGCGCGTTTCTTTCCTGTCCGCTCAATGGGCAGGATGTCCCAGTTCATATCGACGAAAGTACGGGTCTCTTCCTGATCTCCGCGGCCGCCTACGACCAGTGCGAAACGCGGTTCCCCGTTGCAGCAGTAGAATTTATAGTCTATGGGACGATCATTGTCACCATCCGCAAGGAACTCTTCGATCACGATGGTCGGCTTTTCCATTTTCTGATCGGTGATGCACATATTGTAGTAATAATAATTCTTCCACGGATACAGCCAGGATGAAAGGATTGCCTTTGTTCTGTCGATATTCAGTTCGTCCTTGTTCCGGACAATCATCACTTCACCGGAACCCCAGCCATCGTTCAGCTTGGCCACAAACTGTTTCGGCAGAGAGGGAAAATCGATCTGCCCGACATTCTCATAAACGCCGATTGCCGGAACGACATACTCTTCGCCGACACGGTCGGCGATCCACTGCTTTGCCTTTCCCTTATCCGTTGCTTCCGCAATGACCGGATTTTTATAATACAGGGCAAGCCACATGATCTTTTCGTTCAGCGTTTTCGGATCATCCAGATTGGGGAAATATCCTAAAGTCTTATATGCTTTCTGTTCGCAATGGACACGCTGGATTTCGGGTGTGATCTTGTCCTCCATCATATAGGCTTCCATAGCCGTGTTCGGACTGTATTTCAGACTTACTCCGGTATTTTTCGTACCAGGCAGAGCAGGAGTCTTTTTGTAGCAGACTTCCATACCCAGCATCTTCACATATTTCCGGTCATAGATTTCGCCGCGCTCGACATGTGTTTCGTAAGGGATCCTCAGCTTTCCGACAACCAGATACTTGTTTTTTCCCCATCTGTGCTTATGCACGATTTTTTTCCCGATTTCCCTGAGGTTCTGCTTTGTCTCCACACGGACTTCCCTGAGGCGTTTTTCAAGCGTGGTTTCGACATCTTCGATCCTTTTCTCAGGAAGCGGGATCTTCTCTCCCAGGATAAAGTCCCACTCTTCCGGATCGAAGGCTAACGCAGCCCCTCCCGAGTAGAAAGTCATTTCGCCCAGCAGAACGCGGTCTCCCACATCGTAGAAATCGACGCGGACAAACGGGAAAGGCTCCGCCAGTTTTTCCGCATACTCTATCATCTCTTCAAAATGCACCGGCTTCTCCGGCGGGACAGGGGCATTCCGCCGGCCGCCGTAAGTCAGAGGAAGATGGTTGAAATCCTTATCGAAGAAATCGAAGGTCAGAAGATCATGATTGGACCGGTCCGTAGCAATGAACATGTACTCAAACTTACCGCCGCACATATACAGCTTGTAGTCGTATACCTGCCCGGCGATCTGCTCGAGATACTCCTCCGCATAGATGACCGGCTTCATGTTCTTGTAGCCCCAGTTGAACTGGTCGTAATAGGAGTTCCTCTCCGGACGGATCCAGTCACGCAGCTTTGCCATCACATCTGCTTTGTTGAGCTTGGACTTATCCGGGACAATGATGTTGAAGCCGGAACTCCAGTTCACCTTCAGAACGAACTTGTCCGGAAGAGCGTCAAAATCGATGTCCTCCGGTCTTTTCCAGGTGCCGATCGTCGGAACGATATGCTCTTCCCCGATTCGGTCCGCAACATACTGCTTCACCGCATATTTATCCGCGCACGTCGTGATAAGCGGATCCTGATTATACAGTTTGAGCCACATGATCTTCTCGTTGAAGGATCTGGGATTATCGATGTCCGGATGATACCCCAGCTGTTTTTCCGCCAGCTCCACCAGCAGTTCCTTCTTCTTCTCCATATCCAGAGAAGCCCGCATTTTATAGTGTTCGTGTCTTTCCTTCCTGCCTGCCATATTCTTTTTCTCCTTTTACTGCTTTATATGCGCGCTGATTGCTGTGATCTCTTCTCCGAGACGGCGGTCCCATTCGAGCGGATCGAAAGGAAGCTTGCCGCCGCCTGAATAGAACGTCATCTCCCCGACATAGATCTTATCGCCGGTTTCATAAAAATCGACCCGGACAAACGGGAACGGTTCCGCCAATTTTTTACCGATCTCCAGCATCTTTCCCAGATTCTTCGGCATGGCCGGATGCGGAACGGCATTCGGTTTATGGCCGTATCGGAGCGGAAGAAACTGAAAATCCCGGTCATAGAAAGTATAGGTCAATCCGTTGAAGCGATCTGTTGCGATAAACATGAATACATATTCTCCCTTGTTGAAATAGAATTTGTAATCATATATCTGCCCGTCGATCTGTTCCAGATATGGCTCCGCATAAATGACCGGATCCATATTCTTATAGCCCCAGTTGAAGCTGTCGTAATAACTGTTGTTCTCAGGCCTCATCCATATCTCAAGCTGTTTCTTCATCATCATCTCATCCAGCTTCGATTTGTCTTTCACGATGATATTATAACCGGAGGACCAGTTCACTTTCAGAGCGAAAGCATCCGGAAGTCTGTTCAGGTCAACCTGCTCCGGATCCTTCCATTCGGCGAGAACCGGAATAATAAAATCTTCACCGACCTTTTCAGACACATACTTTTTCACCGCATGTTTATCACAGCAAACTGTAATCAAAGGGTCTTTTTCATGGATCTTTATCCAAGCAAGCTTCTCATTGAAAGTCTGCGGATCACTCAGATCCGGCTTATATCCCAGATTCGCAGTCAGTTCTTCGGTAAGGATCTCTTCTATCCTTTTATCACTCAATTCGTCCCGTATACGGAAATGCCAGACCTGCACGGATACGGAATCTTTCCGTCTGAATGAAAGCAGCTTTCGCGCCATTCTTAAGTAATACCGGTTATATCGGTCGTCTTTCAGATAATGCAGAGAAAACGGTCCGATCCTGATTCTTTTCCCGACCGTTTCCCGTGAGGTCTCATACGGGATCCTGAGCGGGCCAACCTGAACGTATTTTTTCCCGTTTATTTCCACTTTTTTCATTTCACTCTTCCCTGCCTTCAGCATTCAGAAGAAGAATAGCTTCTCTCAGCTTGGTGGAGGATGTTTCTTTCGTATACGGCAGATAAACCACATTCACTCCGTATTCAGCAAGCCTTCTTTCATAATCATTCCAGTTCGGCTTGCCCTTCCAGTCATCTCCGACAAACAGGGCATCAAAATGGTAGTTCTGCCAGGCTTTCACCTTGTCGATGTCTGTCTGCGGAACAGCCAGATCGACATATTTGATAGCCCGGACGATCTCAATCCGTTCCTCGAAGGGAATAAACGCCTTTTTATGTTTATAGGCCACGAGGTCGTCTACCGTAACACCGACGATCAGGTATTCGCACTGTTCTTTGGCATGCTTCAGAAGATTCAGATGACCGATATGAAACAGATCGTAAACTCCTGCCGTATAACCGATTTTATATTTCTTATCCATTCTTTCCCTCGATCAGATCAAGAAACCGTTCCAGAACCCACACAAGCCATTTCTGATCTCCGGTCATATCCTTTACGCAGCCCGGAAGGAACTCGCGGCGAACGGGGCCGGCCCAGTCAGCCAGCCATTCGTTCATGGCTCTCGGCATGGGTGTTTTCGGCGGGATCGTAAAAGCGGGATACAGCTTTGCAAAAGCTTCCCGTACGATATATTTGTTTTCGCCGCGCCTGACTCTCTCTATATCCAGCGGATCGCGGCGAATCGTATGCGAATACGGTGCGAGAAGTTCGATCTCCGCACAAGCGCAGGCGTTCCAGTAGAAATTGAGCGAAGGCTCCGCCTCAAAGTCATTCAGGAATGCCGGAACATCGATCAACCCATTCTCTCTCAGGAACGGACGGATGGGATCCGAGAGGATCAACGGCTCCCGCAGGACCTCTTCCGGCCATACAAAAGACCACCTTCTAAGAAACTCGTCAAATGTCCAGTCCCGGGAGAGGAGCTGGCTGTGACCTCCGTAGATACAATCCGCAGTCTCCCCGAATATCATAAGGTCGCAGCCATCCCGTTTAGCCTGCATGGCCGCTTTGTAGCACTGCACTTCGATAGAATGCGTTGGAGCACCCTTATGCCGCAGCAACCCGTCGATATTATTTCTGAAATCCTCCCAGAAGATCTCCACGATCCTGTGCTCCAGCTCCGGGCGGGCAAATCGCAGATAAGTCTCAGCCTGCCGGGTCTCATCTGTCACCTGCATTCCGGGGACAACGCAACGGAAAGTATAGCAGACAGTATTCTCCGGAACAAGTGCAAGCAGAATGGCGGAATCGATTCCTCCGCTCAGTGCCAATGCACATTTTCTTCCCCGGCAGCGCTCCGACAGGATTCGTCTAAGTTCCGCGATCAGTTCTTCCCCGGTACCGACCGGAGCACGATCTGCAGGGAAAGCCAGATAATATGGAAGGAATTCTTTGCTGAAACACCGTTCACCGTCGACCGTAAAACGGTACATCAGGAAAGAATTCATACAGTAGATCCGATCTTCCTGCATTGCTTTCTCCATAATCAAAGATATTCCCGGAAGCTTCTATCCAAGTCCAGGATCCCCCAACCGTGATGAATCCGTTCATTCTCCGGAGGCAGTTGCATGTAATCATCATAAACCTGCCGGAGCATTCTATCATAGCCGACCGGGCAAGGCACGGTCGTGTTTTCAAACGGAAAATCCACAGCAGCATCAAATATTTCTTTCCGGAAAATCCGTGTATCATAGAGTTTGGAACTCCATGCAAAGCCCACATAAGGGCTTTCATCGAACTTATAGCGGGAATAGAGTTTTTCCCATCTCTTTGCCCAGTAGTCCAGCGGTATAAGGCGGTCAAACGGTCTGCTGGCAAGCCAGATCAGTTTTGCCGGAACCCGTACTGCCTGTCTGTAATCCTGATGACGCTGGCGGTTCAGGCTCGCTGTAAACATGATCCGCAGGGCCTGCTTTTTCCTCTTATGGATGTCTGCCGGAAGGCCGCAAAGAGGCATGATATCCAGAAAAACGCCTTTGTATGCCTCCTTTTCCTTCAATCCACTCTTCTCTACGAATGTCGTTTTCACATCATGGATCTTCAAGAAAAGGCTGGAGACATGATCGTGCTCAGGGGAACGATACAGCTCGTATCCGTCAGGCAGTTCTTTATCTGCAATTTTCTGAAAACGTGCGTAATCCTCATCCGGCATGGCGATATCCATATCATCGTCCCAAGGGATGAATCCTCCATGCCGTACGGCTCCGATACATGTTCCTCCAATAGCAAAATAACGAAGAGAATGCCTTTCACAAATATCTTGGAACACCTGATAAATCTGACAGATCCTTCTCTGAACATCTTTAATCGATGTCTCTTTTCCAAGAGAATCCGCAAAAACAGTTCCATGTGTTTCTTCTACTATCATGTCTCGTCGTCTATAAATGGGTCTTCTAATAATATTCCTTCTTTACTTTCTTCTGATGTATGGGAGAGCAATTCTGGACGATATGCCCGTAGTATCCTTTCCGCCTCTCCTACCAGTTCATCCACTGCGATACAGTCAGTTGGAGATTCCGCAAGTGTCTCCCCCAGTTTTTCAAGCTGTTTTTTGGCTCTTTCCGCTCTAGCCTCTCTCATTCGGATAATGTAGCTGTCCGCCATTTCTTGTGCCTCATCTCGGTTCGCAGGAAGGTACTTCGTCTCCTGATATTCTTGGTATGCATTGCAGTACAAGCTCACTTCATCACTGAAGACGACCTGATTCCCATGGTCAAGCCAAAGAACTTTGTTGCAGAGCTGCTTAATCTGCCCAATGGAATGAGAGACAAGAATTCCCGTAACACCACTGTTCAGGATTTCCTTCATTCGGTCCCCGCTCTTTTTCCGAAAAGCGGTGTCTCCTACACTCAGAACTTCGTCCAGGATCAGAATATCCGGCTGAACAAGGCAGGCAATAGAGAAAGCCAGCCTGCTCTTCATGCCGCTGGAAAGCTGCTTGAAATAATACTCCTGATAATCCTGCAATTCTGCGAAGTCGATGATCTCCTGATACTTCTCATCCATAAATTTTCTGGTATACCCCATCAGTGCACCACGCAGATAGGTATTCTCCCGCACTGTCAAATCTCTGTCAAAACCGCTGGTCAATTCAAGCAATGCTGCAATTTTTCCCTTGATTGCCATTGTGCCCTCCGATGGACGCAATATTCCGGAAACCGCTTTTAGCAGCGTCGATTTTCCTGCACCGTTCGAGCCGATAATACCGAGCAGATCTCCTTTTTCCAATGAAAACGTAATATTTTTATCTGCCCAAAACTTTTTAACCTGATAATTGCCTTTGATCCGGCGCATGCAGTATTCTTTCAAACCAACGGATTTCAAATCGCCAATCAGATAGCAGATGCTGACATTTTCACATGAAATTGATGTCATATTATACTCCTCCGATTACATATAATAGAGGAATTTCTGCCGGTTTTTCTTATAGACCAGACATCCTATTGCGAGGAAGAAAAGTGCATAAAAAGCACACAGAAGATGGTATTTTGCAGAAGGAATGATTCCCTCAATCACAACAAGGCGAAAATACCGGATGAATGTGTAAACCGGATTCAAGAAAAACAAACGCTGGATTTTTACAGGGAAACGGTCAATCGTATAGAAAATGGCAGAAAGATATGTCAACAACGTAAGAAAAACACCATAAAGATATTCGATATCTCGGAAGAAGACATACCAGGCCGACAGGATCATTCCAATGCCAATATTCATAAGCAGAAGACAGATTATCGGATAAAAAAGCATAAACATATGCGTCCCAAACTGAATGTGATCAAAAATACAGAACACAAAGTAGACAATAATCGTCAGACCAAAATTTATCAATGCAGACACATTCCGGCTAAGAAGGAAGAGATATTTTGGAACGTTGATTTTTGAAATGATTCCCGCATTTGAGACAAGGCAACCCATCCCTGCCCTTGTAGACTCCCTGTAATAGGACATTACAATGTTTCCGCTAAACAGGTAAATTGTAAAGTGTGGTGTTGTTCTTCCGAAAAACTCCGTAAATATGATTTTCATCACAAAGAGGGTCAGCAACGGTGAAAGGACACTCCAAACCATACCGAGAACGGTCCTTTTGTATTTCTGTTTAAAATCTCTCTTTACGAGTTCTGTGAACAGGAAATGATACCTCTCAACGACTTTAAAGAACTTCATTACACTTATTCCCCTCGCCCGCAAGGGCAACCGCTTAACTACCCGGTAAATCTTCTGTACCAATTAAATACTCTTTTATATTGATCTGCGATGAAATCCCAACTGTAGGCGTCACGGATCCGACTTTTTGCTTTTTTATCAAATCTCTCGACCGTTTCGGGATCGAGCTGCTCCACTCTGCTGATCAGATTGGCCAGACTGCCTTTGCTTTTATTCCAGTATAAAGCCGCGTCTTCTGCAACTTCCTCGTTAAATCCTACTTTCAGAAGCAGATTCAGCTTTGTACTGCCGAGCGCTTCGAGCAGGCTGGGGTTGGTTCCGCCCACTTCATGACCGTGGATATAAGCGAAAGCATTCTGCCTGATCTGAAGCAGCAGGTCCTGATCGTATTCCGGACCGGCGAAAACGACGCGCGGATTCTCGGACAGATGATACTCCTCTATCAGTTTCTTCCGGAATCTCTCATTCTCATTCGTAATCAGAACAAGTTTTCTATCCGTCTGCACAGCAAGGAATTCCCGGATGACCGTCTCGAAATTATTCTCCGGAACCAGCCGTCCGACCATCAGATAATAGCCGTTTCGCTCTGTCCCGTTCTTCGTCAGCCAGGCATCCAGTTCCTGTTCACCAGTGGTTTCCTCCTGAACGGCGATCTCCGCTCCGTAGGAGATATACGCCGTTTCCGGATGAAAAGCTGCATATTCGGATCGGATGTACTTTTCGATGTTCAGGCTGTCGCAGATCACCAGATCCGCGCTTTTCACCATCAGCCGCTCGGATATTTTCCAGTATTTCTGTACCGGCGCAGGCCATTTGGAACGCATCCATTCATGCCCGTCCGGATTGATGCAGAGCCTGGCTCCC
>JAEEGL011679630.1_pt1 | contig 10789 bp, 10 predicted proteins | sample 9134231 | NCBI WGS metagenome assembly JAEEGL01 (sample SAMN16246548, study PRJNA631951) | gut metagenome | biome: gut microbiome; feature: rumen; material: fiber-attached | host: Bos | place: Iran: Karaj | collected 2018-10
CGTAGTTTACCAGGGAAAGGAAGCATCGGAACGACCGTAAACTGCCGTCGGAACGGGTCGTAGATGACGTTAGAACGACCCGTAGATGACGTTTGGACGAGTCGAAAAACACTATCTCTCTTTATCTCTCGTAACTCGTCATAACTCGTCAAGCGATTATTGCACTACTGTAAATTTGCAAATGATGGCGGAAGGGAACTCGTCAAGCGATCTTTGAAATATTGTCACATAAAGAATTGCTCTCAATAACTGGCGGAGCAGGGGATGCCGAGGGCGATGACACGGTCGCCCGCCCCACTTCTCCATATTCCACAACGGAAAAGAGAGGGGTGCTCTTTACTTTTTTATCAGAACTGTTGTGTAATTCGAACATTTTATGTAAATTTGCAAGCGACAAAGGTGTGTCAAACAAAGTGATAACTAAAAACCAAGAGCAATATGAAAACGAAACACTGGCTACTGTTTCTGATACCCGTGGTGGGGCTTTTTCTTCTGGTGATAGCAATCGTTGCGGGCGTCGCGCTGTACTACTATTTGGGTCAGGGCGATGACGAGAGAAACGACAATCAGCCTCCTGTGACCGAGGTGCGCAACGAGACACAGCCGCAACTGGTCTTCGACGACGAGTTCTTGGAGTCGTTCGACCCTGACGCACCCTTCGAGCAGCCTGGCCACAGCAGTCCCATCAACCTGCATCCGCGTGAGGACATGACCATCACGGCCGATGCCGGTGCCTTCGAGGAGGATGTCACTATACGTGTGACCGACGTGCCTACGGCGACGCTGGAGCAACTCGACCGCCAGATGGATGAGGCGGGTGGCATGATGCTCTTTGCCTATGACCTCGATGCCGGTCTGGGTCCCGACTCTGTCATTCCAGGCAAGTACACCGTGACCATCGACATGGAGAAGCATGGCATCCCTGCGAGCCTGTACGACAAGTTCGTGATGTACCGCGTAGCCTCCGACGGCCGTCTTCAGCCGCTTAATGTCCGGATCAAGGGCCACTTTGCCAGTTATCAGGCCAGCCAGAACAGCGTCACCATAGCCGGACTGGCCTTCCTCACTGTCACTTTGGGCACGGGTACGTGGCTAGTCTTCGGCAAGTTCCCAGCCATCATGAACACGCTACGACGTTTCCATGACAACAATATCTGGCCGCCCAACTGGTTTAAGTGGGACGACACGATCATGCTCTATGAAAAGGACGATTTCGGCAACTTCTACGTGTGCTACCGCTACAGGATGACGGAGAACGGATCACGTGTGCAGGAATACCTTCAAAAGAAGAACGAGATCAATGCGCTGGTCGACTCCATACGCTCTGCTGCCTACTGGTCCTACGTGCGTGATCATCCAGATGCGCTGCTTGGCAATATTGCAGAGAGGCTGGGACTGTCTGAGCGGCATCGTATAGCGTATAACGAACTGTACTATAAGATGCTGGCAGAAAATGAGCGCGTCCAGCAGTTGAAGGACGACCCCTTGTTGCAGACGCCCAAGAGCGTCGACGACATCATCCGGTCGGTCAAGGTGGCTCACCGCTACTGCCGCCAGGAGCAGCACCTGAAGCCTCTGAGTTACGAGTATGTGGTATGGCTCACACCGTCATTCGAAGCCTGTGGGCAGGAGGCCTACAGGCAAAAGGTGCCTTTCTTGGATCCCTATGTGGTGGTGAACTATGAAAAAGTGGTGCGTAACGGGCAGTACGAGGAATCGTACAGGCTGCCCCTGTCGGTATGCCTGACCCATGAGGTGATGCACGTATTCCAGGTAGAATACATGCTCAGTTCGCTCTTCAAGAACGACCGCTTCATGGAGGCCACGGGTGCCCTGGTGGAGCATTTCTTCGCCCGCTGGCTGATGAGCAAGGACATGGCCCCGAGGATGACAGACCTGAAGAGTGTACAAGCCCGTGATATTTTCGGATTCTCCGATCGCGACGAGAAACAGATGTTGAGCACTGCGCTGGAAAGGGATAATCCCAGTTACCAGGGGGTCACGTTGCCCGTGAACACTGCCGGCTATATGCTGGGCGACCTGCTTCAGTACCTGTATGACCACCGGCCTTATCCCAGTGTTCCGTTCACCATGAACACGCTGATGATCTACTATGGTTACGACCACGGATTCCTGGAGTCGGTGCGTACGGCCTTCACTATCCGCGAGGAGACGTTCTTCAAGTATTACGAGGGGTTCTGCGAGGAGTTTTTCGAAGAGATAGACAATAAGCAGACACAGTATCGCAATGCCTACAACGAGAAGATGCTGCCCGAGGTGCAGCATAAACCCGAACAGTGCGTGATGCGTGTGAGCAGACTGGGAGAAAACGGCACGTCCTATGGCTATCCCTATACCGTGAGGGCATTGGATGTGTCAGCCCGTCCTGGTGCCAACGGGCGCAGGCTTTACAACCTCTTTGCCGTACCGTCGGAGAAGGTGCAGCCGTCGGAGATGAGGTTTGCCTTTTTCGATGAAAAGACCAAGAAGTTCACTGAGGACGGACTGTTCTACGATATCAGTGCCACCGGACGCTCTCCGTTCTACTGTTCTGCCGCTCTGATGAGCCGTCCTGGCAGTAAGGACTTATACATGGGCGATGATTACTACTACGACGTGGTGGCCTTCTACCAGCCAGAGGCCAAGCCGTCGGTTGTAGGGCCGTCTGAGGACAAGCGTGGCCTGCTGGTCAAAGTCAACGTGACACCATCTGCCGAACTGAAGGAGAAGAATTATGTGACGGGCCTGCAGGTGGTAGTCAAGAACAACAAGACTGGCCGCCAGAAGACGTTCTATGCCCTTGCCGATGGCATGAAACCGCAGTATGTGGCACGCTACGACCTGCTGGGCATCACCGACACCACCGACATTGATGTCAGCCTGCGCTCTCGCTGGTATTACGACTCGCCGAAAGGGGGACACCGTTATTCGCCCTACACCGATCCTGTGGAGTATGTCGTAAAGAACAAAACCGTCCGTGAGGTTGCCACCCAGGACACCACCATCGTGGCTACGGGGCAAGAGGAACAGTTGGTAGATGACATGGGGGGGCAGGACGATGGCATGGATGTTTATGTACATACCCTCAGTATAGCAGGTGTTGAAAATTTTAGTTATGAACTTCGACTGCCTTCAGGAGATGAAGATCCAAAGTTTAAAGCACATGTTACCTTGCGTGACGGACAGTTTACCATCTCGATGCCAGCCCTTCATAAAAAAAGTAGGAACGGAGCAGAGCGTTATGATGTTTGGGATACGCCTGCTTTCAATATCAAAGGCACTTATCAGCAAGAGCGCCCAGGTGAGGTAAATGATATAATCTATCGTCCACGAGATGTGACACTCTCTGAAGGCATCAGTTTCACAAAAGTGAAAGTCAAAATAAATTCAGGCGAAGAAGAAAATAGACTTACTTTTGGGGTAAACGCTTTTAAGAACATTGATCCGCGAATCGATGTTGATAAGGAATGTCATCTCATTTCTTTTAGAAGGGGTAAGTTGAACTCTTGTAGTATCAATTGTCCCATCTCGATAAAACATCCAAGAACATCGAATGATGTGGACGGGATTCTTTGCATTAGTTTCAATGCCGCTGACCCCATCGATTGAAGCGTCAATTATTAATAACTGGCGGAGCAGGGGATGCCGAGGGCGATGACACGGTCGCGGATGGCATCGAGTTGTTCTGGCGAGGCCTTCAGCAGGCCGTGGGCGGGCGTCTCACGGTCGATGGTATAGACCATCACCATCTGCGGGGCTATCTCGCGGACGGCATCGAGCCAGGGGGCGACATATTCCTCACCGGTGTTGTCGACACTCGCCTTGTTGTCCGATTCTCCTCTCATGAACATGGTCTGGATGATGAGGTGACCCTGGAAGGCCTTCATGTGCTCAATGACGGAACAGACATCGTAGGCACCGACGGGACGGTCAACCTTCGAGATATAGTCAGGACTGACGGTGTCGAGTTTCAGGATGTTGTTGTCCACGAGCATCAGGGCATCGCGCACCTTCTGGTGGTGGATCATGGTGGCGTTGCTGAGCACCGTGACCTTGGCACGGGGACAGTAGAGGTCGCGCAGGCGGAGGACCTCGCTGATGATCTCAGGGAACTGCGGGTGACAGGTCGGCTCGCCATTGCCGGCAAAGGTGAGCACATCGGGCAACTGGCCCTCGGCCTGCATCTGACGCAGTTTGGCCTCCAGTGCCTGCGACACCTGCGGAAGGGTGGGCATGGGTTGCGTGGGACGATGGTCCTTGTTGAATCCGCACTCGCAGTAGATGCAGTCGAACGAGCACACCTTGCCATCAGCCGGCAGCAGGTTGATGCCGAGGGAGATGCCGAGGCGGCGGCTGTGAACGGGCCCGAAGATGGGCGATGGGTAGATGATTGTTGACATATTGGGCGCAAAAGTACTATTTTTATTTGAGATTTGAGGTTTGAGGATTAAGATTTTCAGAGCGGGTACTTAAAAGATGTTAAATGACGACCATTTCTCATTTCTCATTTCTCATTTCTCATTTGAAAGTCGTACCTTTGCACCCGCTTTTCGGAAAATCCGAAGCATTCGACGATGTGAAGGCGTTGTGATTAAGGCGTTGAGCGTCGGAAGAATGTATGGGCAACAACTTAATTAATCATTCAAAAAACTATGTATCTCGATCAAGCCAAGAAGCAAGAGATTTTCGGCCAGTATGGCAAGGCTACTACCGACACTGGTTCGGCTGAGAGCCAGATTGCACTGTTCACCTATCGCATCAAGCACCTGACGGAGCACCTGAAGCAGAACCACAAGGACTTCAACACCGCCCGTTCGCTGACCAAGATGGTAGGTCGTCGCCGTAAGTTGCTGAAGTATCTCTACGTAAACGATATCAATCGTTATCGTGCTATCGTGAAGGCTCTGGGTCTGCGTAAGTAAGACAGATCTCACGAAGTGGAACCATCACAAAGTCCCTCTCCTGCATCAGCGGGTGAGGGATTTTTAGTGTTGGGGTGTCGATGTGGAGGTCGTCGTAGAGCAGGATGTCGATGTCGATGGGACGATCTTTGTAGATTGAAGATTCTTGCGTCCCTGCGGTAGCAGGCGACTGGAGGTCGAGCGGAGAATTGTCAATTGTCAATTGTGAATTATCAATTAACGAACGTTCTGTGGCGTGGGCTGTGGTCTTGCCCAGTTGGCGCTCGACGTGCTGGGTGGCGCGGAGTAGGCGGGTGGGAGATAGCGTGGTGCTGACGAGGATGACGGCATTGACAAACTGATGCTGCGACTCGAACCCCCAGGGCTCAGAATAATAGAGAGCAGACTGGCGCTCCACGACGCCAATCTGCTCGCCAATCAGGGCAATGGCTCTCCGGATATTCTCCTCCTTCTCTCCTAAGTTGGAGCCGAGCCCTAGATAAACCTGATGTGAAGCCTTACACCTCAAATCTCAAATCTCAAACCTTAATCGTTCAGTATCAGCATGGCATCGCCGTAGCAGCCGAACTTGAACTCGTTCTTCAGGGCTACCTTGTAGGCCTCGGTGATGAGGTCGTAGCCACCGAAGGCAGCCGCAGCCATCATCATGGTTGACTCGGGATGATAGAAATTGGTGACCAGCGTGTCGGCCAGTCCGAAGTCGTAGGGAGGGAAGATGAACTTGTTGGTCCATCCGGAGAACTCCTTCAGCATGCCGTCGGTGCCTACGGCAGTCTCGGTGGCACGCATGGTGCTGATGCCTACGGCACAGATGTGGTGCCCCTCGGTCTTGGCCTTGTTGACTGTCTCGCAGGCTTCACTGGAGACAATCATCTGCTCGGAGTTCATCTTGTGCTTCGTCAGGTCTTCCACCTCAATGGGGTCGAAGGAGCCCAGGCTGCAATGCACGGTGATAAAGGCGAAGTTGATGCCGCGTATCTCCATGATCTTCATCAGTTCGCGACTAAAGTGCAGACCGGTGGCAGGAGCCGTGACGGCACCCTCGTTCTTGGCATAGATGGTCTGGAACTGCTCCATGTCGTCAGCCTCGGCGAGCCGGCGGTCTACGATGTAGTGGGGCAGGGGAGCCGATCCGAGGGAGAAGAGTTCGCGCTTGAACTCGTCGTGCGGACAGTCGTAGAGGAAACGCAGGGTACGGCCGCGGGAGGTGGTGTTGTCGATGACCTCAGCCACCATAGGGCCGTCGCCGTCGAAGAATAGTTTGTTGCCAATGCGGATCTTGCGTGCCGGTTCCACCAGCACGTCCCACAGGCGCAGTTCCTCGTTCAACTCGCGCAGCAGGAAGACCTCAATCTTTGCATCGGTCTTCTCCTTGGTGCCGTAGAGACGGGCTGGGAACACCTTCGTGTCGTTGAAGACAAAGGTATCGCCCTCGTCGAAATAGTCGGCGATGTTGCGGAAGACGATGGGCTCCTCGGTATCGTTGCCGTTCTCGTCTTTCTTGAAGATGTCGATCTTCTCGCTCTTGCGGTGAACGACCATCATACGGCACTGGTCGCGGTTGTAGACGCGCTCCGTGCTGCCGTCTTCGTTTTCGAATGTGCGGTGGGCCGGGTAGAGCGACACCAGTTCTTCTGGCAGTTTGAATTTGAATTGTGATAGTTTCATCTTCTATTAAGGGTCTTATGGGTCTTTCGAATTAATGGGTCTTATGAGAATCTTGGGGGAGATGGGACTCCATCCATTGCGGGAACTCGTCCAGCGTCAGGCAGTCCTCTATGCGGACATCACCCAGACGGGTGCGGCAGAGGGCCGTGAGGAAGGCACCGCTGCCCAGAGCCTCGCCAATGTCGCGGGCCAGCGAACGGATATAGGTGCCCTTGCCGCAACTGACGCGGATGCTCATCTGCATCGTGGCAGGGTCGAAGCCGGTCAGTTCTATCTCGTCGATATGGATGGGCTTGGCCTTCAGTTCGGCCTCGCTGCCCTGACGGGCCAGTTTGTAGGCTCGATGACCGTCGATCATCACGGCCGAATAGATAGGGGGAACCTGCTGGATCTCCCCAATAAAATTGGGGAGCACCCGCTCAATTAATTCACGGGTGATGTGGCGGGTGGGGTAGGTCATGTTCACCGTGTGCTCACGGTCGTAACTGGGGGTGGTGGCTCCCAGTTGCAGCGTGGCCGTATATTCCTTGGATGCCAACTGCAACGACTCGATACGCTTGGTGGCTTTGCCGGTGCAGAGTATCAGCACGCCGGTGGCCAGCGGGTCGAGGGTGCCGGCATGGCCTGTCTTCAGCCGCTTGACATGAAGGGCTTTCGACAGCCGCGTGCGGACATAGGCCAGCGCACCGAACGATGACATCCGATAGGGCTTGTTGATATAGATGAATTCTCCTTCCTGGAAGTTCATTGCTGGGGCGAATGGACAATTTCTTTTTGACGAATGGACGATTCTCCTAGTCGACCATGGCCAGTGAATGACCAGTCAGTAGCAGGATGATAATGATGCCGCCGACGATGATGCGGTAGATGCCAAATGCCTTGAAGCCATATTTCGTGAGGAAGGCTACAAACCACTTCATGGCCAGCAGTGCCACGATGAATGCTACCACGCAGCCCAGGATGAGCATCATGATGTTGTGGGTGGTGGCCCATGTCGCATTTTCCTTCAGCAAATCCAGCAAATCCAGCAGCGTGGCTCCCGCCATTGTCGGCACGGCTAGGAAGAATGAAAATTCAGCAGCACGCTTGCGGGTGAGCCCCTGCGTCATGCCACCTACGATGGTGGCCATGGAACGCGATACGCCGGGGATAACCGAGATGCATTGGAACAGGCCGATGTTGAATGCGCGCTTCTCGGTGAGTTTAGTGGCCTCGGTGCCCTTGTTGAACAGCCTGTCACAGAAGAGCATGAAGATGCCGCCCACCACGAGCATCACGGCCACTACTTCTACGCTGTCGAGCAGCCAGTCCAGCAATCCTGACTTCTTGGCGGCCAGACCGATGACAACAGCAGGCAGCACGCCGACGATAAGCAGCCAGTAGAAGTGGTACTTGTGCTTTAGTCTCTGAAACGGCGAACTTCCCTCAGGGACGGGCGTGTGGTCGAACTGGAAAAATTTCTTCCAGTACAGGCATACGACAGACAGGATGGCTCCAAACTGGATGATGAATGTGAAGGCGTGTACGAAGGAATCGCCCTGCGGCACGTTCAATAGGTTCTGCGCGATAATCATGTGGCCGGTCGATGAGACAGGCAGAAATTCCGTGAGTCCCTCAACAATGGCAATGATGATAGTTTCTAACCAATCCATAACAGATTATTTTTGCGTGTCTATTTACTACTCAGTTGGGTGTCCTGGCTCTCTGCCTCGTAAGGCATGTCTTTCTCCTTGGGCTTGTAGACCACGGCGTAGACGATGGATACAAAGCCAAAGAGGCACACCAGCGGTGCTACCTTGATGCGGCGTGCGCTGAAAATCTCAGGGTCGTAGGCCTGCTCGGTAGAACCGCCACCGCTCATCAAGATGAATCCGAAGATGACAATAGCCATTCCAATGGCCAGCAGGATGTAGTTCATTCGGCCGAAGGCCAGATTTCTCTTGTTCATTATGTATTCTTTTTAATCTTCCAACATTAGATTTTATACAGTTCCCTTGCCTTCATCCTCAGGTATTTGTTGACCGAGAGCAGGGTGCAGAACACCATGATGACAAAGCCAAAGACGAAGACGCAGGCTGCCGTGATGGCCAGTTCGCGCCAGGTGATGATCTCCTCGATATAGGGCATGTAAGGCCATGCGGCATAGCCGATACCTCCCAGGATGATACAGGTCAGCAAGGCAGAAATCAGACCTACGGCGATGGCCTGGTTGAGGAACGGGCGACGGATGAATCCCCACGAAGCCCCCACCAGTTTCATGGTGTGGATGGAGAAGCGGCGCGAATAGATGCTTAGTTGTATGGAGTTGCTGATCAGCGTGTAGCAGATGAAGATGAGCAGTCCGGCCAGCACCAGCAGGGCGATGCTCATCGGTTCGAGGATGCGGTTCATGCTCTCTATCTCATCTTTCGTGTAAGCCACATCGACCACCTTGTCGTTCTCGCGCAGGCTGGCGACAATCGTCTCCAAAGAGTCGGAGTTGGCATATTCTGCCTCCATCTTGATTGTCAACTCAGCCGAGAAGGGGTTGCCGCCGGCAAACTCCACAGGGTCGATACCCATCTCCTCCTTGGCCATCTCCAGCGCGTCCTCGCGACTGATGTATTCCACCTGGCGAGCGTAGAGTTCCGTCTCGAGATACTGTCCCAGGTCTTTGCCTTCCTCCACGCTGACGGTGTCGCCGAGAATGACGCTAATCTCCACGTTCTCCTTGAGGCTTTGCTGAAGGTTGCGTGCCGTCAGCACAGACAGAACTACCATGCCTAACAATACCAGCACCATCGTCGTACTGATGCAAAGCGTTACCAGTTGCAGACTCCGACGGTGAGGTTCAAAACTTTTTCCTTTTCCCATTTGCAAATAGGGCCCATGAGGCCAAAATCGGCACAAAGGTACAAATAAGCGCGCAAAGAAACAAATAAAAAAAGATTTTTTTTGTTTTTTGGGGTAAAATGATTATCTTTGCAAAAGGAAAAGAACGATGGCGTATGAAACAGTTTGACGGTAAGAGTTATAACGAAATGCTGCGAGGATTGGAGGATCGGCGCCTCCAACTGAACCGTCCGGCAGAGGAACAACGGCGCCGCGCCATGTCGGAACTGGGTTCAGGCCAGTCGTTGTTTGCCGACGATATGCCGAAAGACATCGGTCGTATCATGAAGGTGGACACACTACGGTGGGATGCCAATCCGCCGTCGCTATGGAACAAACTGACCAAGACGCTCATCGTTGTGCTCGTTGTAGGTGTCATCTCCCTACCGATAGCCTTCCTCGCTTCTGAAACTGCCGCGACCTTCTGGATCGTCATCGGCGTGGTGGCACTCGTCACGTTCTATAATCTCATCAAGTCATGGAAAAATCCCATCGGCACCGACTATTTCGTGGGCGACCTGGGATGCAGCATCGTGAATTTCAAGGGGCGCCGGAGTGTACTGGACAGTCGCTGGACCTATCACTACCGCGACTATAATGTCTTCCTGCTCACTGAGGAGTGGCAGGGGATAGGCACTGACGGACAGGCCTACAACGGGACGCTCTTTGAGAGCGGCTTCTTCTATCTCAGGTTCGGCCATCCTAACGAACTGTGCAGTTCGGAAGGCTACGACCTGGGCACTCACTGGCGACGCTACGACAACGGTGTCGTGCCCGAACCGCAGTTCTACTTCTGGAGTGGGGTGGAGGAGCGGTGGACAGACTGGCTGATGGACATGCTGGGCGATGACCTGAGGAAGATGGAACGCCAGACCTTCTACGAGTTCCGTCAGCCTGCTGACATGACAGGGCAGAAACAGCCGCGCGCCAGTCGTCAATATCGGGTCATGCCCAGCATCTCGCTGGATGCCAGTCAACTCATTGTGGGCGACCGCATACTGACGCATGAGGATGTCTCGAATATCAGCAGGGAGATAGGCGTCGGATTCTATGTGCTGGTCATCTATACCACCGATGGTGAAAGGCTGCGCGTCTCCATCTCCCATCTAGGCAACCGCTTGCTTCTGCTCCGTCTGCTGGAGAAATGGCAGGGGACACCGGTGAGATATGAAAGATGATTAAAGAGTTAAAAAAGGTAGCGCGGCAGCAAATTCTTCACGCTTCACTCTTCACTTTTAACTTAAAATGAGTACCTTTGAGCCAGGCTCGAAAGTACTTTCGTTCGACAATAAAAACAAAAAAAGGAAATTTTGTTTTGTATTGTTCTC
>JAEEGL013022591.1_pt1 | contig 10789 bp, 4 predicted proteins | sample 9134231 | NCBI WGS metagenome assembly JAEEGL01 (sample SAMN16246548, study PRJNA631951) | gut metagenome | biome: gut microbiome; feature: rumen; material: fiber-attached | host: Bos | place: Iran: Karaj | collected 2018-10
TGCCTTGATTTATTGCAGGGATACCTTGATTCGGACAGGATTTTATTGGTTTCACCTATGGATCTTGGAGAAGATGTCTGGCATGAAGACAAGGATCCTGAATTTAGCAAGGAATCAGTGGTTAAAAGTAAACAGTTAAAAGAGGTATATAAGACCATAGCCAAAAAGCGAGGAGTACATTTCCTGGCAGCATCTGATATCGTGAAAGCAAGCCCCATAGATAACGAACATTTGGATGTGGAAGGCCATAGAATATTTGCTGATTCTATATATTCAGAACTAGTCGCAATGAGCTGATATTGTAGCTATTTCCATATCAAAAACGCATAAATTTTTTATAAAATATTTGTGTAGAAATTATGAATTTAATCTGTTAGAATTAGAAACGCACCTCTGAAATATTAATTTCAGTCGTGCGTTTTTTGGAAGCGTTTTTTTAGAGGATTTTGGTATTGGAAATGGGGATAATTCGGGGGAATTTGTCATCTAACTCTAAATGGGATAGTAAGCGCATTGGGGCCATCGTAGTTTTGGTGGCGTTATTTGTATTGTCTTATTGCCTCATTCATTTCGGTCTGGTCCAGGAAGACGAGACCAAGTCTACGTCCCATTTTGTCAGGGCCAAAGTCATCAAGCTTATTCAGAATAATACTCAGGCTGACGAGTCAACGGAGGGGATACTTCGTGGTTCGCAGGAGGTTATTGTCCAGGTCGTTTCAGGCAAGTTCAAGGGTAAACAGTATCAGACTACTAATTATATGAGTACGTTGTTTAACGTGGACGCTAGAGAGGGCGCCCATGTGATAGTGCGTCTTGATCCGCAGGGAGAGGGATACAGTGCGTTTATTTACAGCTCTGACAGAAGCTATGTGCTGCTGGTGCTATTGGGGACTTTTGCACTGGCGTTGATTCTGATTGGCAGAGAAAAGGGGACAATGGCTCTTTTATCTCTGATCATTACTATGTTCTCAATTGTGGGAATTCTGTTCCCTCTTATTGAATATGGCTTTCCAGCCATTCTTGTTACTATTCTTATTGTCTTTTATACTACGGTATTCACATTTGTTTTAATTGATGGTATCAACAAGAAGACCATCAGCGGGGCACTTGGAACTCTTGCGGGAGTTGTAATTGCCAGTGTTTTTGCGGCAATCGCCGGCTATTTTTCTCACATTACAGGTTTTCAGACAAACGAAGCAGAAGAACTATTATTGATCGGTACAGACCATGGGATGAAACTCAAAGGTCTTTTTACAGCGGGTATTCTTATCGCTTCACTGGGAGCAGTTATGGATGTGGCAATGAGTATTGCATCTGCTATCCATGAGCTTCATGAGGTGAATGATAAGATGACTGCCATAGAGCTATTTCGTTCGGGTATGAATATTGGACGAGATGCAATGGGAACTATGGCAAACACCCTGATCCTTGCTTTTGCAGGATCTTCCTTTACACTTCTCCTACTTATTTATTTCTATAACATTACACCAACTCAGTTGCTTAATACTGACATGGTTGCAAGAGAAGTGATTCAGGGGCTGGCGGGCAGCATAGGAATTGTACTTACCGTACCGATTGTGGCATTCCTCTCCGCAAGGATTGAAACTATAAAATGAGGAAGGTATGAAATAAAGAAAGGTGGGAGCGTATGAAAAACAGAAAGCGCATACTGGCACTGATCCTCGCTGGATTCATGTCAGTAACAACAGCATTTCAGGCTACAAGCACTGTTGTATTTGCAACAGAAGCTGCTGAGATGACTGTAACAGCCGCTGCCGAGGATACATCTGATGTATCTGCTACAGAAGAAGGCAGCGTTCTGGAAGAGACTGTAGTTTCAGAAGAAGTTATTTCAGAAGAGACTAAGTCTGAAGATGCAGCTAAAGAGACAGCGTCTGAAGAAGCTAAGGCTGTGATAGTAGCTGAAGAAACTAAGGCTGCAGATACTGATGCGGTTGTTGAAGCTGAAGTTGAGGCTGAAACTGAAACTGCAGAGGTAGAGATTGCAACAATCAAAGAGGTAAAAGAGAAAGCATCTGGCGAATTTACCGTAAAGGGCGTTGTTGTTTACGTAAGTGGCAAGAACGTTTATATCCAGGATGAGACAGGAGCTATCTGCCTCTATGGATTAACAGGTGTTGCTGTAGGCAATCTTGTTACTGCAAAGGGAACATATCAGGACTACAACGGACTGACAGAACTGTCAGGAGCTACACTTGTAGAGAATGATACAACAAATACAGTAGATTATGGCTTTACAACATTCGACGGAGAAGAGATTGCAACTCTTGTAGCAAATCATGATGATTATGAGTGCCAGAGAGTTATAATCAAGAACGTTACTGTTGCTTCTAAGGCTGATATTACAAAGGGCAAGGTTACACTTTCTGCTGGTTCAAACAGCATTCTTGTATATGACAAGACTAATGTAACTAATGCATTTGGAAGCCTTGAAGAGGGCACAAAAGTTAATGTAACTGCAGTTGTAGGCGATTACAAGGGAATTCAGATTGCTCTTTATTCTGATGATACTCACCAGATGGTAGAGGTTGTTTCATCAGAGGAGCCAGCAGAACCAGAGCCTGCAGAGGCAGAGGTAGATGATTCTGTAACACTTAAGGTTGCATCTTTTGCTGGTACTGATGTATCTGCATTTGCAGAGGATGTAGTTCTTTATGCTGATAAGGCTAATGCAAATGATGGTCAGAACAAGGATCATGAGATCACAGCATTCAAGGGTGGAAATCAGGTTGCTCCTGTTTATGGCTATAAGAGCAATGGAAATCAGCTTTACATCATCGGCTCAACAGGAATGACAACAGGTGACTATTATCAGGTTACTGTAACAGGTAAGGGCTATGGCCTTTACAAGCTTGCATTCTCAATGAAGGGCTCAAACACAGGTGCTAAGAACTGGACAGCTTCTTACAGTGTTGATGGTGAGAACTTCTCAAATATCGGAGACAAGTTTGTTGTTTCAACTAGCTGGGCAGAGTATACATTCGAAGTTCCTGCAACAGTTAAGCATGTTGATAAGCTCTACTTCAGAGTAGGACCTGCTGACGATACTTCAATCAATGGTAAGACAGTTGCTTCAGGCGGCGTTAACCGTTTCACAGAGATTTCTGTATCCGGAAGCCCTGTAGCAGCTCCTGACATCACATCATCAGTAAGTGTTACTCCTGAATCAGGCGAGACTCCATTCAATCAGGAGCTTGCAATGACATGTGAGACTAAGGGCGCAGAGATATTCTATTCAGTAAATGGCGGCGAGTTCGCAGTTTATGATGATTCTGCAAGACCTGTTCTTACACAGGATATGTTCGTTACATCAGGTGAACTTGATGTTGTTAAAAAAGCTACTGTAACAGTTTATGCTAAGGCAGAAGGCCGTTCAGAGAGCGTTAAGAAGGATTATGTATATACACAGGCTCAGGTTGGCACTGTAAAGGCAAGTCCTAACGGCGGCGCTATCAGAAAGACAAGCCTTATCACTCTTAAGACAGCTACAGAGGGCGCTAAGATTGAGTACTCTCTTGATAATGGCGAGACATGGATCGAGTATACAGAAAGCTTCAAGCTTGATACTCTTCCAGCTACAGTTCTTGCTAAGGCAAGCTGTGAAAACTATGCAGACAGCGTAGTAGCTACATTCGAATTTACAGAAAGACTTAATGAGTCTTACAATATTTACTTTGGTCAGCTTCACTCACACACAAGCTATTCTGATGGTTCAGGAACAGCTGAGGAAGCATTCAATCATGCAGCAAATGAAGTTGAGAACCTCGACTTCCTTGCAGTAACAGATCACTCTAACTCATTTGATAATGATACATCTGCAAACATCAATGATGGTTCAGTATCATCAGAGTGGGTACAGGGACACGAGCTTGCTGATAAGTATACATCAGAGGATTTCGTAGGTCTCTTTGGTTACGAGATGACATGGTCAGGCGGAGCTCCTGGTCACATGAACACCTTTAATACAGGCGGATTCATGAGCCGTAACATGACTGGTTATGAGAGTAAGTCAAGAGTTGCGCTTCAGAACTATTATGCACAGCTCGTTAACACTCCTGAGTCAATCAGCATGTTCAACCACCCAGGTACAACATTCGGTGATTTCTATGATTTTGCTTACTATTCAAAGGCTAACGATCAGCAGATCACTCTTATCGAAGTTGGTAACGGTGAAGGTGCTATCGGAAGCGCTGGTTACTTCCCTTCATACGAGTACTACACAAGAGCTCTTGATAAGGGCTGGCATGTAGCTCCTGCAAACAACCAGGATAACCACAAGGGAAGATGGGGAGATGCAAATACAGGAAGAACTGTAATCCTTGCAGATTCTCTTTCACGTGAGAACGTTTATGATGCTATCCGCAACATGCGTGTATATGCAACAGAGGATAACGACCTTAATATCTACTACACCTTAAATGGTGAGGATATGGGAACAATTCTTGATGAGAATCCATCAGAGGTTAACATCAAGGTTAAGACATCTGATGCTACAGACTCAAGCACAATGACTGTAGAAGTTATTGCAAACGGCGGAGTAACTGTTGCATCTAAGACAGCTAACGAGAGCGAAGCTGAGACAGAATTTACTCTTGCACCAGATTACAACTATTACTACATCAGAGTAACTCAGGCTGATGGAAACATCGCTGTAACAGCACCTGTATGGCTTTCAGATGTTGAGGCAGTTGGAATCGGATCAGTTTCTGTAGATACTGCTCTTCCAGTTGCAGGAGAAGCTCTTACAGTAAAGGCTAATTTCTATAACAACGAAGCTAGTGATTTTGATGTTACATCTATCACATATGAAGTTGCTGGTGAGGTTGTTCATACTACAGAGCTTACAGAGGCTAACAGCGTAATCAAGTCACAGAGCGAGCTTGAGGATTTCTTTGAGCTTACAGTTAGTGATGTTGGAACAAAGCCTGTAGCTGTAACACTTACAGGTTACCTTAACGGAGCTGCCAAGAAGTACACAGCTTCTATTGACCTCGTATTCATTTCTCCAGATATGATCACACGTGTAGTAATTGATGGTTCACACCTCAATGACTATGTAAGCGGATACTATGCTGGAAACACAGGAAACTTCGCTGATATCGCAGCAAGTGATTGTGTAAAGGTTGATGTTGTTAATACAGAGATCACAGCTGAGACACTTGCAGATGCTTCTGTATTTGTTGTTTCAGCACCAAACAAGAACACCAAATATGGTGAAGTTAAGCACTTTGAAGATTCTTTCATTGAGCTGGTTAAGAATTATGTAGCTCAGGGCGGAAATCTTATCGTTTGCGGTATCGCAGACTATCAGGATACAAAGGATTGTCAGTCATCTGCAGAAATCAATAAGCTCCTTGAAGCTATCGGAGCAACAACAAGACTTAACTCAGATGAGCTTGTTGATAATGATAGCAATGGCGGACAGGAGTACAGACTGTACTTCAACAACTTTAACAGAGATTGCTACCTCAACGCGGGAGTAAGCGATACTCAGGTTTATAGCGCATACAGCGCATGTGCAGTTCGTCTTGATGAGGCAGCTGTAGCAGCAGGCAAGGCTGAGGCTGTAGTTTATGGACATGCTACAACTTACACAAAGGACTGCAAGCAGTTTGATGATCAGTATGTTGAGATTCCTAAGGGAAGCGTAGTTGCAGCAGCTAGAGAGCAGCTTTCAAGCGGTTCAGAGCTTCTTGTAACAGGTACTGTATTCCTTTCAAACTTCGAAGTTAAGAGTGAGCTTGACTACGGCGGACAGGAATACTATGCAAACCGTAACATCCTTCTTAACTACCTTGCTGGAGCAAAGAAGGAAACAAAGGTAAGCACAATTGCAGAGCTTAGACAGGGTGAGCCTGGCCAGATTTTCACAATTGAAGGTTATGTAACAGCTGGTACTGCAGTAGAGGGCAATAAGTTCTTTGATACAATCTATGTTCAGGATGAGACAGCTGGAACAACAGTATTCCCTATTGCTGATGCTGGAATCGAGCTTGGAACAAAGGTAAGAATCACAGGTTTCGTTGATGGATATCAGGGAGACAAAGAGATTCAGATTTACAACTACTCAATTCTTAATGCAGAGAAGAAGGTAATTGAGCCTAAGAAGGTAACAACTGCTGAGGCAGCTGATTACGATACACTTGGCGGATCACTTCTCAAGGTTGAAGGTAAGGTTACTAATGTTGTAACTAATTCATCAGGTGTTGATTACTTCTATGTAGTTGATGAGTCAGGCGTTGAAGCTAGAGTATTTATCGATGGTTATATCCTTGCTTCTGACGGAAATGACACTGTTAACGAAGATGTTAAGGTTGGCAACACTGTAAGTGCAGTAGGTCTTTCTTACTACAATCCAGATGGAGCTTGTCTCAGAGTTCGTGACAGAGCAGAGATTGAGCTTGTTTCTGAAGAGGTTGAAGTAAAGGCTGAGCTCGTAACAAAGTGGGGCAAGACATACTACGTTGCTGAAGATGGCACAAAGCTTACAGGTAAGTATACAATCGATGGAGCTGACTACTTCTTCAATGCTAGCGGCGTTATGGTTAAGTCAGCATTCTTTGAGTTTGATGGTGTTAAGTATTATGCTCTTTCAGATGGTGTAATTGCCAAGAACCTTAAGATGAGCAAGTGGAGCAAAGAGTATGTATTCGATGAGAATGGCGCTCTTATGACAGGCATCTTTACATTCAATGGCAAGAAGTATTTTGCTGATGGCAATGGAGTTATTGCTAAGAGTAAGTTTGTGACTGTAGATGGTAATGAGTACTACAGCAAGGCAGATGGAACTCTTGCAGTTTCTGAAGTGATCACAAGATGGGGCAAGAAGTACAAATTCGATGAGAATGGTGTTCTTGTGAAATAATAAGAATTATTAGAACTTCATATTCTTAAATACAAACTCCGTGGTAGAGATTTCTTTCTATCACGGAGTTTTGTGCTATACTATAATATAGTGATAAAATGTCCAAAAAATGTGGGGAAGAGGACTAGGAGAATGCCGAATAAAAACAGAGTTAAGCTAAAGGGGAAACTTAAGACATATCTTCGTGTTTTTACATATCTAGGGATTTTACTTGTTCTGATAAATATAGCGGTGTTTACTGCTGATTTCACGGCAGGGCTTATGTTACTTGCATTTACAGCGCTATATTTCATAGTTGTTCTGTATATCAATTTCTACAACAAACCACTTATCATGAATGAGCTGGTGAGCTTTGCCACGGAGTATGGGCAGATACAGAAGAAGCTCTTAAGAGAGCTTGATCTTGCACATGCTGTTCTTGATGATACAGGTAAGATTGTATGGACTAACCAGCTGTTTGAGAGAATTACTCACGTGGAGAGAGGGTATAAGAAGTCTATCACAACTCTTTTCCCAAGTATTACTCCTGACAAATTCCCGGAAGGTTATGAAGAAGCTTCCTATGATCTGGAATTTGAGAACAGTAATTATAATATGAAGCTTAAGAGGATTTCACTTCATGAGATGGCAAATAATAGTGATATTATTGATGCTCATGAATATGAAGGAAGTCTCATCGCTGTTTATCTCTTTGATAAGACAGCTCTCAAGCTTGCTATTGAAGAAGTAGACAATCAGTCATTGGCTGCAGGACTTATATATATTGATAACTACGAAGAGGCTCTTGATAGTGTTGAGGAAGTAAGAAGATCTCTTTTGACTGCTCTTATAGACAGAAAGATCAACAAGTATATAGCTTCTAACAATGGTATTGCCAAGAAGATAGAGAAAGATAAGTACTTTATTGTAATGCCCAAGAAGTCCTGTGAAATGTTGCGGAATCAGAGATTTGATCTTCTTGAGGATGTTAAAACGGTTAATATCGGTAATGAGATGGCGGTTACACTCAGTATTGGTATTGGACTTGACGGACTATCCTATGCGCAGAACTATGAGTTTGCCAGAAACGCCATAGATCTTGCTCTTGGACGAGGCGGAGATCAGGCGGTTGTTAAGAGCGCTGACAATATTGCATATTACGGCGGAAAGAGCCAGCAGATAGAGAAGAGTACACGAGTTAAGGCAAGAGTTAAGGCTCATGCTCTTCGAGAGATTATTTCTGGAAAAGATACAGTTATTGTTATGGGGCATAGAATTGGCGACGTAGACAGCTTTGGTTCTTCGATAGGTATCTACAGAATTGCCAAGACACTGGATAAAAAGTGCCATATCGTACTTAATGATGTGACAACATCCATGCAGCCTTTGGTAGATCTTTTCAAGAATAATCCTGATTATGAAGAGGATATGATCATCAACAATCAGCAAGCCATTGACATGGCTGGAAGCAACAGCGTTTTGGTTGTTGTTGATGTTAATAAACCAAGTATCACAGAGTGTCCAGAGCTATTGAGATTCTGTAAGACGATAGTGGTACTGGATCATCACAGAGCAGGAACAGAGGTTGTTGAGAATGCTACACTTTCTTATGTTGAGCCTTATGCTTCATCTGCCTGTGAAATGGTATCTGAGATTCTTCAGTACATTGGAGAAAACGTTAAGATCAGAAATGAAGAGGCAGACAGCCTGTATTCAGGAATGATCGTGGATACCAATAACTTTATGAATAAGACCGGTGTACGTACCTTTGAGGCAGCAGCTTTCCTCAGAAGAAATGGTGCGGATGTCACAAGAGTAAGAAAGCTCTTTAGAGAAGATGCTCTTGAATATAAGGCTAAGGCCGATGTTGTCAGCCAGGCTCAGGTTTATCGCGGAAGATATGCTATTTCTGTTCTTAAAAATGACGAACTTCAGAGCCCTACAATTATTGGAGCTCAGGCTGCTAACGAACTTCTGAACATCAAGGGCGTCAGGGCAAGTTTCATTTGTACAGAGTATCAGAACCAGGTATATGTCAGTGCCAGATCCATCGATGAGGTCAATGTTCAGGTTATCATGGAAAAGCTGGGTGGTGGTGGCCATATGAGTTCAGCTGGATGTCAGCTCGAAGGCGTAGATGCTGCTCAGGCTATTGAGATAGTCAAGCAGACACTGGATAAAATGATAGAAGAAGGAGAATTGTAATAAATGCAGGTAATTTTATTAGAAGATGTTAAGACTCTTGGCAAAAAAGGTGAGGTAGTAAAGGTAAGTGACGGTTATGCCAAGAACTTTGTTATTCCTAAGAAACTTGGAGTTGAAGCTACACAGAAGAACTTAAATGAGCTCAAGAATCAGCAGAAAAGAGATTCAATCGTAGCTCAGCAGGTGCTGGATGAAGCTAAGGCTTATGGCGAGAAGATCAGTAAGGAAACAATTCAGCTGACCATGAAGGCCGGAGAGGGCGGAAGAGTATTTGGTTCTGTTTCTACTAAAGAGATCGTTACAGCAGCCAAGCAGCAGTTTGGATTTGACATTGATAAGAAGAAGCTTCAGCTTTCAGAGCCTATCAAGTCATTTGGAACCTATGAGATTCCAGTAAAGTTACACCCACAGGTTACATCTACAATTAAAGTTTGTGTAAAGGAACAGTAAAATGGCAGAAGAAGCACTGTTAAAAAGAGTAATGCCTAACAGCCTTGAGGCAGAGCAGTCAGTTGTGGGTGCAATGCTTATGGACAAGGATGCTATAGAGATTGCGGCAGAGATTGTTAATCCCGATGATTTCTATAACAGACAGCTAGGCGTTCTTTTTGAAACAATGGTTGAACTTAATAAAGAAGGCAGTGCGGTAGATGTAGTTACATTGCAGAACAGACTTCGTGAAAAGAATGTGCCACCGAATGTAAGCAGCGTAGAATTCATTGGAGATCTTGTAAATGCTGTACCAACATCGGCGAATGTAAAATATTATGCCAAGATCGTGGCAGATAAATCTACCTTAAGAAAGCTGATTCACGTAAGTGAAGAGACTATAAATGACTGTTATGCAGGCGGAGAAGATATGGAAGGCCTGGTGAATGATGCTGAGAGAAAGGTTTTCCAGATTGCACAGAAGCGTAATACTGGAGACTTTGTTTCTATCGATCAGGTAGTAATGAATGCCCTTAACAGAATTGAGATTGCCAGCAAGATGAAAGGCAACGTTACTGGACATGCAACAGGATTTATTGATCTGGATTACAATACAGCTGGTTTCCAGCCATCTGACCTTATACTTATAGCAGCAAGACCAGCTATGGGTAAAACAGCTTTCGTACTTAATATAGCTGAGCACATGGCATTCCATGACAATAAATGTGTAGCGATGTTTTCACTGGAAATGTCAAAGGAGCAGTTTGTTAACCGTCTCCTTTCAATGGAATCACATGTAGATTCACAGCATATCAGAACTGGTAATATGTCAGATATGGATTGGGAGAAGCTTATTGAAAGTGCCGATGTTATCGGATCTTCCAAGCTGATAATAGATGATACTCCTAGTATTTCTATCCAGGAGCTGAGATCTAAGTGCCGTAGATACAAGATGGAATATGACCTTCAGGTTGTAATGATCGACTACCTTCAGCTTATGTCAGGCGGTTCAGGAAAGAGTTCAGAATCAAGACAGCAGGAGATTTCAGAGATATCAAGATCTCTTAAGGCTCTTGCCAGAGAGCTTAACGTTCCGGTAATAGCTCTTTCACAGTTGTCACGAGCAGTTGAGCAAAGACCTGATCATAGACCTATGTTGTCAGACCTTCGAGAATCCGGAGCCATCGAGCAGGATGCGGATATGGTAATGTTCATCTATAGAGATGACTACTACAATAAGGATACTGAGAAGAAGGGCGTGGCAGAGATAATCATTGCGAAGCAGAGACA
>JAEEGL013207704.1_pt1 | contig 10789 bp, 7 predicted proteins | sample 9134231 | NCBI WGS metagenome assembly JAEEGL01 (sample SAMN16246548, study PRJNA631951) | gut metagenome | biome: gut microbiome; feature: rumen; material: fiber-attached | host: Bos | place: Iran: Karaj | collected 2018-10
ATCATGCCGCCCATCATGGGCGCCGCCGCCTTCCTCATGGCGGATTACCTCGGCGTGCCGTATTCCGACATCATTGTCCGTGCGATCCTGCCGGCCTGCCTGTATTTCCTGGGCGTCTTCCTGTCCGTTCACCTGGAGGCGAAGCGCCTCGGCCGGAAGGGCCGCAGCAAGGAGCAGCTGCCCCGGCTGAAGGAACTGATGAAGGAAAGCTACCTGCTTCTGCCCCTGGCGATCCTGATCTATCTCGTCTGCTCCAATACAAAGACCATGCAGTTTTCCGCGGCCATCTCCATCCTCGCGACGATCGCGGTCGGCATCATCAGCAATATCCACCGGAACATTCGCCACGGAAAGCCCCTGGAAACCGGGGAGGGAACACACAACCAGCGGTTCAGGGCGGTCAACGTGTTCGAAGCCCTTGAAAACGGCGGAAAAAGCTGCATTTCCGTCGCGGTCGCCTGCGGCGTCGCCGGCCTGATCTGCGGCTGCCTGACGGTCACGGGGCTTGCCAGCACCGTGATCAACGCGATCGTGACGATCTCCCAGGGAAAACTGTTCCTGGGGCTGGTCCTGACCATGATCTGCTGCATCATCCTGGGCATGGGCATTCCGACCACTGCCACCTACTGCATCATGGCGTCCACCTGCGCGCCGATCCTGATCCGGATGGGCGTCCCGATGATATGCGCGCACTTCTTCGTCTTCTACTACGGCATCGTTGCGGACATTACGCCGCCCGTCGCGCTGGCCGCCTACGCGGGATCAGCCATTTCGGGCGGCAGCCCGATGAAGACCGGTGTGAACGCGACACGGCTCGCGATTGCCGGATTCATCATTCCGTTCATCTTCGCGATGAGCCCGGATATGCTCCTGATCAACACCACCTGGTATGAGGTGGCGCTGATCACCGTGACCTCGGTTATCGGCATGTACGGCGTCACCTACGGCCTGAGCGGGTTCAGCGCCTCTGAAAGGGAAGGCTCCGGACGCGTCCTCGGGATCCTGCTGCGGATCGTCGCGATCGCCGGCGGACTGCTCCTGATCTATCCCGGATATGTGACGGACATCATCGGCGTGGTCCTGGTCGGAGGCGTGTTCCTCTGGCAGAAACTCGGACAGCGGAAGAAGCCGGCCGAGGCGTAAAAATCCAAAACGGAAACGACATCCCAACCGCACGGAAACGTGCGGTTTTTACTTGTCTTGAGCGCATAAAAACAGTATAATAAAAGATGGTATATTTTGCCCGTGAAGGAGGGAAAAGGGTGTTCTGTCAGGTGATCATCGACATTGTGCACGAGAACGTGGCAAGCCCTTTTACCTACCGGATTCCGGACGGAATGGCCCTTGAACCCGGACAGCGGGTCGCCGTTCCCTTCGGACACCGCGAAAAGGAAGGGATTGTCCTCAGCCTTTCAGACGAGTGCGATCTCGAGGCTTCGCGGATCAGGGACGTGATCCGGCCGCTGGAAGACTACGCGGCGGTCCCGCCGGAGCTCATGGAACTGGCCCGGCAGATGGCGGAAGAGGTCCACTGCCCGCTGGCAGAGACCCTGCGCCTGATGCTTCCGGCGCAGATGCGCGGCGGACGGGTCCATGTCAAAACAGAAAGAACAGCCAGAATCGCGGTTTCCCCGGAGGAAGCGAACGCGATTGCGGAAGGGGAAAAACGGAGCAAAAAACGCGCCGCCCTGCTGCGGATCCTTTCCGACGGGGAGATTCATACCGTCAAAGAACTGGCGGAGCAGGTCAAGGATCCGAATGAGGCCCTGAAGAAGCTGGCTGCCGACGGCCTGATCGTCCTGGACGACGAGGAAACGCTCCGGACGCCCGGCGGCTCCTTCGCCCAGTCAGGGGATCCCGGATTCACGCTGACCGCCGGACAGGAAGAAGCGCTGGAAGAGATCCTTCCGTGCCTCCGGGGAAAAGGCGGCCGTTTCCTGCTCCACGGAGTCACAGGCAGCGGAAAGACCGAAGTGTTCATGGCGGCGGTGCGGAACGTGCTGACGCTCGGAAAGAGCGCGATCATCCTGGTACCGGAGATCGCGCTGACGCCCCAGATGGTCGCCTGGTTCCGGGGCCGGTTCGGCCCGGTTGCCGCGGTGATCCACTCCCGGCTCAGCCCCGGGGAGCGCTTTGACGAATGGCGGCGGATCCGCCGCGGGGACGCGCGGGTCGTGATCGGCGCCAGGAGCGCCGTGTTCTCCCCGGCGCGGAATCTCGGGCTCATCGTCGTGGACGAGGAGCATGAGAGCACTTACCTCAGCGATCACCATCCCCGGTATGACGCGCGGGAAATCGCGAACCGCCGGTGTGAGCGGGAGAAAGCGACCCTGATCCTGGCCAGCGCGACGCCCAGCATCCTCAGCTTTGCCAGGGCAAGGCGCGGCGACTATATGCTGCTGGAAATGCCCCGGCGCGTACAGGACCGTCCGCTTCCCGAGGTGGAGATCGTCGACATGCGGGAAGAGCTGGAGAACGGCAACCGCACGGTCCTGAGCAACGCCCTCCGGAAAGCGCTGAAGGACTGCGCCGCCCGGGGAGAGCAGGTAATGCTCCTGATGAACCGGCGCGGATACAATTCCTTTGTGTCCTGCCGGAGCTGCGGATATGTGGTCAAATGCCCGAACTGTGACATCAGCATGACCTATCACATGGCCAGCGAAGACGGACTGCTGCGCTGCCATTACTGCGGGCAGGCCATGAAACCGCCCGCGTCCTGCCCGGAATGCGGAGGCAGGTATATCCGTTACTTCGGTGCGGGCACCCAGAAGGTGGAGGAGGAAGTCAGGAAGCTGCTTCCCGGCGTACCCACCATCCGGATGGACTATGACACCACGAGCGGCAAGGACGGCCACGGAAAGATCCTGGAGGAGTTCCGGAGCGGCCGGGCCCGGATCCTGATCGGCACCCAGATGATCGCCAAAGGGCTGGATTTTCCCCGGGTGACGCTGGTGGGCGTGATCGCCGCCGATATGACGCTGAACCTGCCCGACTACCGGAGCCGGGAGCGGACGTTCCAGCTCCTGACGCAGGTTGCCGGCCGCGCGGGGCGCGGGGAGCAGCCGGGCAAGGTGATCGTCCAGACCTACAAGCCCGAGGATCCGGTGATCGGATACGCCGCCGCGCAGGATTACCGCTCCTTCTTTGAGGACGAGTTCACCCGCCGCAGGCGGGGGCTCTATCCGCCCTTCACGCTCCTGGCCCGGTTCCTGGCGGAGAGCGTAAAGGAGGAGGCGGCGGCCGCCGCGGCGGACAGGCTGGAGCAGGAAACGCGGCGGATGGTTGAAGCCCATGCGGCCTGGGGACGGAAGCTGCTGCTGATCTCCAACGATTCCCCGAGCGTGAAAGTGCTGCGGGGAAAGAGCAGGCGGCATGTGCTGATGAAAATGCTCGTGAGCCCGGAGGCGGATGAGATGCTCGCCGCCATGACCGAGCTTTCACGCGGCGCGTTTGAGAACGCGGAAGTCTGGTTTGAGGTAAACCCAACCACCATGATGTAAACAGGATTCGTTCCGTACGCAGAAAAGCGGACCGGATGTCCGGGAAGGATGGAAAGATGGGAATTCGCAGGATTGTAACGATCGGGGACGATACGCTCCGGAAACACTGCAAACCGCAGGAGAAGTTTGACAAAAGGCTGGCGGTTCTGCTGAAGGACATGGCGGATACCATGTACAAGGCGGAAGGCGTCGGCCTGGCGGCGCCGCAGGTGGGTATTCTCCGCCGGGCGGCTGTCGTGGATGTCACGGAAGACCACAGCGGCCTGCTGGAACTGGTGAATCCGGAGATCATCGAACGGGAAGGCGAACAAACCGGGCGGGAAGGCTGCCTGAGCGTCCCGGGCCGCCAGGCCGTCGTGACACGGCCGATGAAGGTGAAGGTCCGTTACCAGGACCGGAACGGCGACCTGTTTGAGCTGGAGACGGAAGGCTTTGAGGCCCGGGCGATCTGCCACGAGCTGGACCACCTGGACGGGCGGCTGTATATTGACGTGATGGACCGGGAGCTGACCGAAGAGGAGATCCAGGGACATATACCGGAGGATGACGCGCAGTGAGGATCGTATTTATGGGCACCCCGGAATTCGCGGTTCCCTGCCTGGAAGCCATGATCCGGAACGGCCTGGAGATCGCCGGCGTGTTCACCCAGCCGGACCGGCCGAAGGGACGCGGGAACAAGCTGACGCCGAGTCCCGTCAAAGTGGCCGCGGAGAAGGCCGGCATCCCGGTGTTCCAGCCGGAGAAGATCCGCCGGGACGGCGTGGAAGCGCTGAAGGCCCTGAAGCCGGATCTGTGCGTGACGGCCGCCTTCGGACAGATCCTGAGCCAGGAGATCCTGGATATTCCGCCCCTGGGCAACATCAACGTCCACGCGTCCCTGCTGCCGAAGCACCGCGGCGCGGCACCGATCGCCTACGCCATCATGTACGGCGACCGGGAAGCCGGCGTCACCACCATGATGATGGACGCGGGCATCGATACGGGCGATATGCTGCTGCAGGAAAGGACGGAGATCGGCGAAAGCGAGACCTGCGCCGAACTGACCGCCCGGCTCAGCGAAATCGGCGCGGAGCTCCTGATGCGCACGATCCGCGAAATGGAAAAAGGAACGCTTAAGCGCGTTCCGCAGGACGAAACACAGATGACCTATGACCCGATGCTGAACAAGGGCATGGGTATCGCGGACTTCACCGTGGACGCGGACCTGGTCCGGGGCCGGATCAACGGACTGAACCCCTGGCCCTGCGTCTCCGTGCCGCTCGGCAGCGAACGGCTGAAACTGCTCCGGGCCGTCCGGGCGGACGCCGCCGGGACGCCGGGTACCGTGGTCTCCGCCGATCCGAAAGGCGGCCTCATCATCGCCTGCGGGAACGGCGCCGTCAGGATCCTGGAGATCCAGGCTCCGGGCGGAAAACGGATGCGGCCGGAAGATTACCTGAGGGGACATGCCATTCCGGCGGGAACAGACCTGAAAGAGGACAGGAAATGAACGAACAGAAGACCATGGAAGGACTGGCAGCGCGGCGGACCGCGCTGAAGGTGATCCGCCAGGTAACGGAGGAAGGCGCCTATGCCTCGCTGGCCCTGGACGCGGCGCTGAAAAACTGTGGACTGTCCGGCGCGGACAGGCGGCTGGTTTCCCGGCTGGTCTATGATACGCTGGATCACCTGATCCGGATCGACTGGGCGCTGGCCCGGGTCATGGCCAAACCGGACACGGATATCAAGCTGAAGAACATCCTGCGTCTCGGCGCCTGCCAGATCCTGCTGGAGGACCGGATCCCGGACAGCGCGGCGACGAATCTCTGCGTGCAGCTCTGCGTGGAGCTGGGCATGCCCGGACTGAAGGGCGTCTGCAACGGGATCCTGCGCAACCTGATCCGCAGGAAGGACGAACTGGCCATGCCTGAGGAGGAGACCGATCCGGTCAAACAGGCTTCCGTTCGCTACAGCGTGCCCGAATGGCTGTACCTGAAACTGCGCGGGGACTACAGAGAGGAAGCGGACCGGATCCTCGCGTTCCGGAACCCCGACGACGGCTGGACGCTCCGGCCGAACCTGACCCGGCTGGACGACGCCGCTTTTGAGCAGCTGCTCGGCAAAAAGGTCTGGAAGAAGGAACGGACGGACCTGCCCCACGCCTGGAAGATCACCGGCGCGATGGATATCGCCCGGGACGCGGATTACCTGGCGGGCAATTTCTCCATCCAGAGCATCGGCAGCATGATCGCGTGCCTGGCCATGGGCGTGAAGCGGGGACAGCAGATCCTGGACTGCTGCGCCGCGCCCGGCGGGAAATCCTGCTATCTGGCGGAGCTGATGGGTGGCACCGGGCGGGTGCAGGCATGGGATATCCATGAGCACCGCGTCGCACTGATCGAGGCCCAGGCAAAGCGGCTCGGGCTGGAGAACATCCGTCCCATGGTCCGTGACGCGGCGAAACGCCGGGAAGACCTGGAAAACAGCATGGACGCCGTCCTGCTGGACGCGCCCTGCTCCGGACTCGGGTTCATGGCCCAGAAGCCGGACCTGAAGCTCCGGGTCACGGAAGAAAGCATACAGGAGCTGACCGCGCTGCAGGAGAAGCTGCTGGACACGGTCTGTGCCTATGTGAAACCGGGCGGCACACTGGTCTACTCCACCTGCTCCATCCTGAAGGAGGAAAACGAGCGGCAGGCCGAACGGTTCCTGGAGCGGCATCCGGAGTTTGAGGAAACGTCCCTTCCGGAGATCATCCCGCAGCGTTACAGGGCCCGGAAGGAACGTGGGCTGCAGCTGCTGGAGCACCGGGACGGCGTGGAAGGCTTCTATCTGATCAGGATGAGGAGAAAAGATGACTGAACTGACCGGCATGACCTGTGGGGAGCTGACAGCCTGGGTAAAGGAACAGGGATATCCCGCCTTCCGGGGAAAGCAGATCTTCCGCTGGATCCACCAGGGCGCGGACTTTGACGGGATGACCAACCTCTCAAAGGACCTGCGGGAGGAACTGGCGCAAAAAGCGGTCGCGCAGCCGGTGAAGATCGGCATGACGCGGCGGAGCGGGCTGGACGGCACCGTCAAGTTCCTGTATGAGCTGAAGGACGGCAACTGTGTGGAAGGCGTCCTGATGCGCTACAAGTACGGCGTGAGCCTGTGCATCTCCACCCAGGTGGGATGCCGGATGGGCTGTCGCTTCTGCGCCTCCACCCTCGAAGGGCGGGTGCGGGACCTGACGGCCGGGGAAATGCTGGGGGAGATCCTCTGCGCGAACAGGTACCTGGCGCCGGAAGGTGAAAAGGTCAGCCATGTGGTCCTGATGGGCAGCGGGGAACCGCTGGATAATTACGATAACGTGATCCGTTTCCTGTGCCTGCTGCGCGAAGAGGAGGGCATCAGGCTTGGCCTGCGGAACGTATCGCTTTCCACCTGCGGCATCGTGCCGAAGATGTACGCCCTCGCGGACGAGGATCTGCCGGTGACGTTGTGCGTATCGCTGCACGCGCCGAACGATGAGATCCGCCGGGTGACGATGCCCATCGCGAACACTTACTCTATCGATGAGATCCTGAAGGCCTGCAGGTATTACATTCAGAAAACCGGCAGGAGGGTCATCTTCGAATATGCCCTGTCCGGCGGCATCAACGCCGGCGAGGAACAGGCGAAGGAACTGGCGGACAGGCTGCGCGGCCTGCAGTGCCATGTGAACCTGATCCCGCTGAACGTCGTTGAGGAACGGGACATGAAGGGCGTGACGGAAGACAACGTCCGCCGGTTCCTGAAGGTGCTTCAGGACAGGAACATCTCCGCCACAAGGCGGCGCGAGATGGGCGACGATATCGAAGGCGCGTGCGGACAGCTGCGCAGGAAGACAATAAACGCCACAAAGGGAGAGTTGGCAGATGCGGAAGTTTAACCTGAAAGGGACCGTTGTGGAGCGGATGAAGGGCATTCCCCGGGAAGAGCCGAAACCTTCGGATACCGCTTCCACGCTGAAAGACACAGTTCCTGAGATGAGCGCTGCGTTTACCGAACAGCAGGGCGTGTTTGCCGTTGCCTGGCGTACAGACGTCGGCAGGCTGCGGAAGAACAACCAGGACGCGGTCATCCTCGGAAACGGGCTGGCCGGCGTCGCAGACGGCATGGGCGGCCACAAGGGCGGCGAGATCGCGTCCGCCGGGCTCCGTGACGGCCTCCTGCGGGAAACCCGGGAGCGCAAACCTGACCTGGAAACGCTGCGCGAAGCGGTGCGGACGGTCAATCGCGAACTGTGGGAACAGCAGGAAAAGGACATCTCCCTGACCGGCATGGGTACGACGCTGACGATTGCGTGGCCGACAGAAAAGGAAATGATCATCGGCCAGGTCGGGGACAGCCGCGCCTACCTGCTCCGTGACGGAGAAATGAAACAGGTGACGGAGGACCACAGCATGGTCGCCGATATGGTCCGGAAGGGCGTGCTGACGGAGGAACAGGCGGCGTGCCATCCGATGCGGAACTATATCACCCGCGCGGTCGGTACGGAGGAAAATGTCGAGATGGACATCACCTTGCATGACCGGAAACAGGGCGACCGCTGGCTGATCTGTTCGGACGGCCTGTACGGTATGGTGCCCCGGGCGGAACTGAAGCTCGTGATGGAGGAAGAGAACCTGGAATTCGCCGCGGACAGGCTGCTGCAGGCAGCGCTGGAGGGCGGCGGAAAGGACAATGTTTCCATTGTGCTGCTCCAGGACAATACCGTTTTCCCCGCGGAAGAAAACGACGGCGCTGACGGGCAGGCCTCCGGGGAGGTGAAGCCGCAGTGAAGGAAAAGATCCTCGCGAACCGCTACCGCCTGACAGAACAGATCGGTATGGGCGGTATGGCGATCGTCTACCGGGCGGTCGACCTGAGAACCGGACATAACGTGGCCGTGAAAGTCCTGCGGCCCGAATACAACGAAGACAGCGAGTTCATCAGCCGTTTCCAGCGTGAAGCCGAAGCGGCCAGCAAGATGACGCACCACAATATCGTCAACCTGCTGGACGTCGGTATGGACGGCGAGAACCGATACCTGGTCATGGAATACGTCCAGGGCAAGACCCTGAAGACCGTCATCCAGGAGCGCGGCAAGCTCAGTCCGGCCCTGGCGGGGCAGATCGCCATCCGGATCCTGAGCGCGCTGGAGCATGCACACCGGAACGGCATTGTCCACCGGGACATCAAGCCCCAGAATATCCTTGTCCACGCGGACGGACACATCAAGGTCGCGGACTTCGGTATCGCCCGCATCGCCAACAGTTCAACCCTGACAAAGGGCGACAATGTCATGGGCTCCGTTCACTATTTCTCTCCCGAGCAAGCGAAGGGAGAAGGGGCAAACGCTACAAGCGACATTTATTCCACGGGCGTCGTGCTGTATGAAATGCTGACGGGAAGGGTGCCCTATGACGGCGACAACCCGGTGGCCGTCGCCATGCAGCATCTCCATGCCACGCCTGTCCCGATCCAGAACCTGGCGCCTGATGTGCCGCCCGCGCTGGTCCGGGTATGCATGAAAGCCATGGAAAAGAATCCCGCGCTGCGTTACCAGACGGCGAGGGATATGGCGGCGGATATCCGCGCGGCGCTGGAGAACCGGCCCGAACGGCCTGTCTATCCGGAGAAGGAACTGGACGTTCAGCAGCCGAAACCCCAGATGATCAAGGAAGAGGCTGCCAGGCAGCAGGTTTCCGATACCGGCAGGAACAGGAACGAGGCGGCGCACCGCAGGAAGATCCGCACGATCATCCTGACTACCCTCCTCGGCGTTGCCCTCGCTGTCGGCCTGTTCTTCGGCATCACGGCTATCTTCAACAGCGTGGTGACCACCGCGACCGTTCCGTTCCTGACCGGCCTGGATGTGAAGGACGCGAAGGAACTGCTGATCCGTGAGGACCTCAAATTTGAGGAGATGTATTTCAACTCCGAGGACGTCAAGGCCAATGTCGTCATGGTGCAGAAACCGGAAGGCGATACGGTCGTCCGCAAGGGTGATACCGTCCTGCTTTCCGTGTCCAGCGGACCGGCGCAGCTGACAATGCCCTACGTGATCGACATGAATGTGGAAGACGCCACGGCGCTGCTGAAGAGCTACGGTTTTTCCGTCACGATCCTTCCCGTGATCAACGGGGAAGCCAATGTCAACACCGTTGTCTCGCAGACGCCCGCGGCGAATGAGAAGCTGAACAAGGATACGCCTGTCAGCATCTCCATCAGCGGCGGAAAGACGACGGTCCCCCAGCTGAAGAACCTGACGCTGGCGGAAGCGGAGGAGATCCTGAAGCAGAACCAGCTCCGGATCGGTACGGTGCTGAGCTATGTGGACACCCGGAACGCGAAGGAACACGGCAAGGTGACCGGACAGTCCCCGGCGGAGAACCTGGACGTCATGCTCGACTCCGAAGTCAGCCTGAGCGTCTACCGGTATCCGACAGACCGGGCGGATTATTCCTTTGAAGTGACGCTGAACACTACGGAGGAGGACCTGAACCTCCGGATCACCCTGCAGGCGGACGATTCCAACGTGGAATATGAAAGCTTCACCCATATCTATCCGACGGACATGGAAAGGAAACAGCCGGTCACGATCAATCTGCCCGACGGCAGGCACTATACCTGCCGCGTGTACCAGAACGGTGAAGTGACGAACGAATTCGGAATCGGCGGGACAGAATGAACAGGGAAAAGGAACAGGCAACGCAGCCGCTCGGCAGGCCGCTGAAAAAGGGAACGCTGATCCGGGGGATCGGCAGTTTCTACACGGTCCGGGACGCTGAACGTCAGGAATACATCCTGCGCTGCAAGAAGAAATTCAGGCGGGAAAACCTCTCGCCCCTGGTCGGGGACGAAGTGATGTTCTCTCCCGGGCAGGGAGAGGAACACGGGTGGCTTGAGGAGATCCTGCCGAGGAAGACGGTATGCCTGCGGCCGCCGGTCGCCAATGTTACGCGCCTGGTGATTGTGATCGCGCCCGTGCCCGAACCGGACCTGCTGCTGGTGGACCGCCAGATCTCCCGGGCTTTCAGCCAGGGCATGGACGTCCTGATGATCGTGAACAAGTGCGACCTGGACGATTCGCTGGCGGACCGGATGCGCCGGGAATATGAGCAGACCGGCATCCGTGTGATTGCCGCCAGCGCGAAAACCGGGACCGGGATCGAAGAGGTCCGCAAAGCGCTCGCGGACGACGCGCTGTGCTGTTTCACCGGCCAGAGCGGCGCGGGGAAAAGCACCATGCTGAACCGGCTGCTGGACCTGAATCTTGAAACGGGGAATATCTCCGTCAG
>JAEEGL014335088.1_pt1 | contig 10789 bp, 7 predicted proteins | sample 9134231 | NCBI WGS metagenome assembly JAEEGL01 (sample SAMN16246548, study PRJNA631951) | gut metagenome | biome: gut microbiome; feature: rumen; material: fiber-attached | host: Bos | place: Iran: Karaj | collected 2018-10
CCCTCATCCTGTTGTTCTTGAATCCCCTGATGGTCTTCTCCCTTCTGAGCTGGGGCATGTCTCCGTGGATGGCGCCTATCTTCATGCCCTCCTTGCTGAAACCGTCGTACAGGTCGTCGACCATGGTCTTCGTGGAGCAGAATATGAGCATCTTGGGGTTCCCGTTGGCCATGATGTCCCTGAGGATTTCGATCTTCTTGCTGCGGGGAGTCTCGATGTAGTACTGCTTCACCAGGTCCGTCGCGGGGGTGTCGTGGGATACGGAGATCTCCATCGGGCCCTTCATGGACTTCTTCGCCAGAGAGCGAATGTCGTCGCTGAGGGTGGCGGAGAACATCAGCGTCTGCCTGTCCTCGGGTGTGAGGCCGATGATCTTCTCGATGTCCTCGATGAATCCCATGTCCAGCATCCTGTCCGCCTCGTCGATGACCAGCTCCCTGATCGCGCTGAGGTCAAGGATCCCCTTTCCGTGGAGGTCCAGTAACCTCCCGGGAGTGCCGATCACCACGTCGCAGCCGTTCTCGAGGGTCTTGATCTGTGTGCCGTAGGATGCACCGCCGTAGATCGCGGTCACCCTGTGACCGGAGTACTTGCAGAGGTCCCTGAATTCGTTGGAGACCTGAAGTGCCAGCTCCCTTGTGGGAGTGAGAACGATAACTGACGGGAGCTGCGATCCGGCCTTGACCCTTCCTAAGGAAATCAGTGCATACGCACCCGTCTTTCCGGTACCGGTCTGAGCCTCTCCGAACAGGTCTCTGCCCAGCAGCCCTTCGGGCACGGATTCCCTCTGGATGGGCGTGGGTTCCTTCCAACCCATATCCTTCACTGCGGAAATGAGCTTCTTGTTGATCTCGAGGCTGCTGAATCCAGACATCTTTCACTCCGCTGTTACCATAACGGGTCCTGAATAAAAACGTGAGCCATCGTCAGGCCGCGGCATCGGCCTTCGGGCCCATGGCAGCGTACTGCTTCCTGAAGAACCACTGCGCCAGGGCCATCATGAGGATCCCACCGAAGATCTCCCCTATGGCGAGGCTCCAGTAGAACCAGTCCATGTCATGGTAGCTGGACACCACGAACATGGCGATGAGCACGATGTTCCTTATCAGCGAGGATGCGAGGGCGTATTGGCTCTTCTTCAGGGCCGAGAGCATGGAGGATCCGACGTATATCAGTCCGAAGAACACCATGAAGGAGCAATAGATCCTGGTGACGCGAACCAGCTCATCACGGAACCCTATCATGCTGGGATCGTAAGTGAACAGCAACACGATCAGCGGGGCGGCGATGGCGATGATCGCCGACAGTATCGTCCCGTACAGCGTGGCGGATCTAACAGCGAAATAGTATCCCGTGCGCATCCTGTCCCTGTTACCCTGACCTATAGAGGATGAGCACACTGGCACCATGGCCGCCGCGAACGACTGTGCCACGACGATCATAAGCGATGCGATCCTCCACGGGATGCTGTATGTGGTCATTCCCTCCGGACCTCCCGTACCGATCACCAATGCAACGAGGACCAGATTGAGGATCGACATGACGTTGAGCTCTAGCATCTGCGGGAGTCCGACGTTCATGACGTCGCTTATCGATTCCCGGTCGATCCTCTTCTCGGACAGCTTCAGAGGAACGTAGGATCTGCCCTTCAAATAGTGCATGACGAAGATCGCGGTAGCCATCACCGACGATACCATCGTTGCTATGGATGCACCCAGCAGGCCCAGGCCTAGACCGAAGATCATGATCGGGTCCAGGATCAGGTTCATCACCGCGGAGAACCCTAGTATGATCGAGGACATCTTCGCCGCACCCTCTCCTCTCAGTGCACCGGCGAACAGCCCGTTCATCACCAGGGATACCAGCAGAACGAAGACCGGCAGCAGGTACTGCCTGCATTCGTCCATGATCTCCTCCCCGCCTATGATGACGATGATCGGGTCCATGAAGAACAGCATGATGGGGGTCAGCGGGATCGATACGATTAGCATGAACAGTAATGTGCTGGACAGCCTCCTCGCGGCGGCCTCGGTGTCGCCGGCGCCGATCATCCTCGAGATGCAAACGTTCAGTCCCACACCGATACCGTTCCCTATGCCGAGGAACACGAAGTAGATGGACATCACAAGTCCTATCGCGGACATCACGTTCGGCCCCAGCGAGGAGCACCATATAGAATCCACGAACAGGTTGAGCTGCCCGATCAGGAACGCTATCATGATGGGTGCGATCATCGAGAGGATGGCCTTCTTCGGGTCACCCAACATGACTTTCACATCCTTATCGGAGCTCATATCACGGATTATGCATAAGTTGTCGATATACGTAACGGAAGAAAGTCCGATACAGGATAGGTTTAAATGGGAGCATATAATCCCTGGCATGCTGCGATGGTGAGCTAGCGGTTAGACTCCTACCTTGCCAAGGTAGGTACTCGGGTTCGATTCCCGGCCATCGCACCACTCTTCTTTCTCATGATTCTCCGAGCATCTCTTCTGTTATCGGATACGTCGTTCCCATCCGCATTTTCCCGTTAAATCGTTCTAAATCGCTTAAAAAGGACTCTTTTTATTATCCTTATAAGGGAAAATTAACTAATTTTAACATAATGTTTATAAGATTGTTCTATATGAATCGTTCAAAATCAGTTGTACATGATTATCGGTCAATGGTATAATACCCTTTACCGATTCCTGTGCACCTTCAAAGGAGGAAAGGGGGAAATGGCGGAGGAAACTCAACCGAACGGCTCGGGATCAGGCTATGAATTGGTCCGTAACATTGATTGGAAACAAGGTCTCATCATCGCGATGGGGATACCTATCCTGATCGTACCTTCTCTGTGCGATCTGTCGGTCAGCCTCTGGGCGATGACCATCCTGATCTGGGTGTTCTCGGTATTGTCCGGATTCCTCATTAACATCCCGCTGGGAGAGCTCTGTGCGACATTCGGAGTCGCCGGTATCGGCGGTTCGATCCAGCATGTCTACAGGGACGACGATAAGTACAAGGGCAGGAAGCTCAACACCGGACGTCTCATAGGTTCGTTCGGAGCGTGGGCCTACTTCGCCACATGGGTGCCCGTCATCCCCATCTTCACCATCATGACAGGCGACTACCTCTTCGGATACTTCGAGGTCTTCTACGGTCTCGACGGATTCATGAAGACCCTGTTCTACCTGTTCCTCGGCGCGCTGATCTACGGCTTCATCATCCTCTCGGGAAGGAAAGGACTCGAGGGTGGTGCGAAGACCCAGCTCATCCTCGCCATCATCACGATCATCCCCATCCTCATCATCGTCATGTTCCCGATCATCACCGGGGACTTCCACATGGAATACATTACCGACGAGCTCGTCCCCACCGGATGGCAGTGGACCGGCAACACGATCCTCATGGTCCTCGGATGCTTCACCGTCGCCCAGTGGAGTGCGGTCGGTTGGGAGACCGCCGCTACCTACGGAGCGGAGTACAAGAACCCCGGAAAGGATGTTCCCAAGGCGCTCATCGCCTGCGGACTCATGTGCCTGTTCATGTACTTCGTCATCTCGTTCTTCATGTACGGAACGCTCGGAATCGACGGAATCATCGACGCCGGTGCGGCGACCCTTATCCCCATCGCCAAGGGCGACTTCGGGGAGATCGGAGGCGCCGTCGCCGTTCTCCTGCTCATCGCCGGAATGGTCATGATCATCCAGACCGCGTTCCTCGGATCCGCCAGGACCATCCAGATCATGGCAAAGGACGGAAACCTCCCCCTGATGTTCGCCAAGACGAACAAGTACGGCGTCCCCATGGTCGCCATGTACTTCGAGGTCTTCATCGGATTCGTCATCATCCTCACAGGGATCACCGCATCCCAGATCCTCGCCGTCTCGGCGCTCGGATTCTCCATCGCCATCGGAATGTGCATGATGGCCTTCATCAAGTCCAGGCACGACCCGCGCTTCAAGGACGTCGAGAGGGTCTACAGGGCACCCCGCTGGGCATACCCCGGAGCATGGTTCATGGCCATCTTCGAGTTCTTCTTCATGATCCCGGGACTCCTGTACTACGTATACGACCTCATGGGTGTTGGATACGTGTTCATCGGGATCGCGGCAAGTCTGCTCTACATCCCCTGCTGGCTGGTACTGCAGTGGTGGAACGCGCAGACCCACCCCGAGCTCATGACCGGTGCGTCCTTCATGAAGGACCAGAACCCCAGGCCCAAGCTCTACGGGGTCCTGGCGATCGTCGGAGCAAGCATCACGTTCCTGGCATTCCTCGGCGAGTGGACCGAGGGCATCATCGGAATCGACATGATGGGTTCATCCCTCGAGGGATTCCAGAAGATGGTCCCGCTGATCACGTTCGTCGCAGGACTTGCGATCGCAGTGATCGAGTCGGTCAACTTCTTCGTTCCCGGCAGGACATCCAAGCCCCTGGCGTTCGTGTCCCTGGCGCTGTCCGTCATCGGACTCGTCATGCTCGTGCTGTTCTCCCTCTGGGCCCCCAGCCTGGGAGGATGCGTCTTCATTGCGGCGTTCGGACTCGCAGTATCGACGGCACTCACAGTCATGCAGGTCATCGGTGCGATAAGGTTCACCAGCACATCAGCCCTCGATGCCAACGCAGAGTGATCTGGCACTAAACTCTACTAGGCCCGGCGGGACTTCCCGTCGGGCAATCATTTCTTCTTCATCGTTCTCCTTCCGGTATTTCTTTCAGAATTAAAAGAAATAAAATAAATAAAAGAAATATAATGTCATTTTATGATCGTCGAGAACCTCATCAGGCTGGGTGAATCAGAGACTTTGGAATTCAAGGAGAGGCCCACGGATGATCCGAAGGAGTATCTGAAGACCATCGTGGGATTCCGCAACAGCAGGGGAGGTTCCATAATCTTCGGCGTGAAGGATGACGGTACCGTCGTCGGCGTGGACAACGCACCGAAGATACGCGACCAGATCGTGGACACGATAATCGCGAACGTCTCGCCGCTGATGATGCCCCATGTGTACATCTACACCCTCGACGGGAAGGAACTGGTGATCGTGGAGGTCGGTCCGGTGAACGAATCCGTATCGTTCCTGAGGTCCGAAGGTCCCGAGGACGGGACGTACGTCAGGATCGGAGCATCGACCATATCCGCGGAGGAGGGGGAGATTGTAGCCCTCAAGTCCGAAAGGACCCTGGAGTCCATGGACTCCATGATCGTCCCCGGTGTCATCGGGGAGAAGGACAGCAACATAGTTTGGCTGTGCGAGAAGCTCAGCAGGAAGAAGGGCGACGAGGTCACCGTGAAGGACCTCGTGGGCCTGGGATTGCTGATCCCATGCAACGGCGGATACAGGGCGACGCTGGCCTTCAGACTGCTCACGGATAATCCGTACGGTCATGCGATATTGCAATGTGCCAGATTCTTCGGGCCTGCGGAAACGGAGTTCGCCGACAGGACCGAATACAGCGGGTCGATACTGACGCAGGCGGACAGGGGTGTCGAGTACGTCCTGTCGATGATAGAGAAGCCCTCAGTGATCGAGGGCGTGTACCGGGAGGATCTCTTCGAGATCCCCGTAAAAGCGATCCGCGAGGTCATCCTGAATGCGGTGATACACAGGAACTACAGGATAGAAGTCAGTCCGATATTCATAGCGGTCTTCGGGGACAGGATCGAGATCACATCGCCGGGAGGGCTTCCCAACGGGCAGACCTACGAGAGGATGCTGGAAGGCTACTCCCTACCCAGGAACAGGATCATCTCCAGGGTGTTCAAGGAATGCAAATCCTCGGAGGGATGGGGGAGGGGCCTGAGAAGGGTGTTCGAACTGTGCAGGGAGGAGGGTCTGAAGGAACCCAAGATTGACATCATCGGTCACTCTGTCCGTGTGATGTTCTACCGCAGGCGCTTCAGCATGTCATCGGTGACCTCGTCTGCGTCCAATGAGGCAACGGTGCTGAGGATGTTCGGGGAGAACCCGACGATGACCATAGCGGAGCTGTGCGAATCCACAACTCTCACCAAGCATGATGCGGAGGTGGCGATAAGGAGTCTGAAGGATAAGGGCGTCCTCAGACGCGTGGGTGCCCGTAAGCGCGGCGAATGGCTGATAGAATCGGATGCGTCGTTCGAAGAGAAATGGTGAACCCTCCCCGGAGGGAGGGAAAGGATTTGTTCAGTTCTTCGCCTTGGCGATGGACTCGTCGATGTAGTTCTGCCAGACCTTCTCGATGTCGGGCCTCGCCATGGTGTCGAGCACGTACTGAGCGAACTCGTCCCCGGTGGCTCCGGTGTCCCTTCCGGTCATGACCAGTTTCTTCTCGAACTGGGTGGTGATGTCGAGGGCCATGTTGAGCTTCTTGGCCTTCTCGATCTCGCCGATGTGCTCCATCATCATTGCAACAGCTTTGATCATGCTGCAGGGATCCGCATACTGAGCGCGGCCCTCGGTGACCATCCTGGGGGCGGATCCGTGGATGGCCTCGAACATGGCGTACCTCTTTCCGATGTTGGCGGAACCGGCTGTTCCGACACCGCCCTGGATCTGTGCGGCCTCGTCGGTGATGATGTCACCGTAGAGGTTGGGCAGGACGAACACCTTGAAGTTGCTCCTCCTGGCGGGATCGATGAGCTTGGCGGTGGTGATGTCTATGAACCAGTCGTCCCACTGCACCTCGGGATAATCCTTTGCGACCCTCTCGGCGATGCTCAGGAACTTACCGTCCGTGGTCTTGATGATGTTGGCCTTGGTGACCAGCGACACGTAGTTGACCCCGGTCTTCTTCGCATGCTCGAAACCTGCGCGGATGATCCTCTCTGTTCCCTGCGTGGTTGCGACGCAGAAGTCCATGGCGAGGTCGTCGGTGACGTTGATACCGTCGCTTCCCAGCGCGTAGCTTCCCTCGGTGTTCTCCCTGTAGAAGACCCAGTTGATCCCGAGTTCGGGAACGGAAACGGGCCTGACGTTGGCGAACAGGTCAAGCTCCTTCCTCATGGCGACGTTGGCGCTCTCGATGTTCGGCCAGGGGTCACCCTTCTTGGGTGTGGTGGTGGGCCCCTTGAGGATCACGTGGCACTCCTTCAGCGCCGCGAGTGTGTCGTCGGGGATGGCCTTCATGACCTCGACGCGCCTCTCGATGGTGAGTCCGTCGATCTGCCTGATCTCGACCTTTCCGGCCTTGATCTTGTCGGCCAGGAGGGTCTCCATGACCTTCTGTGCGGATGCGCAGATGTACGGTCCGATCCCGTCCCCTCCGCATACGCCTATGATGAGCTTGTCAAGCTTGGAGTAGTCGGTCCAGTCGGGTTCGTTCTTCAGGACCTCGACCCTCTCGAGCTGTCTCCTGAGCAGGGCACCGAATTTCTCCTGTGCCGCCTGGATTGCTTTCTCGTCGACCATTGTTATCGCGAGGTGATTGCTGAGTCACGATAAATAAGATGTTCGGTCAGTCAGCTTCTTGAGGAAATGAATTCATCGATGTCCAAGACCGTGTTTTCCAAGCTTTGCCATCTGAGTGCAGTGTGATCCAAAAGCGAATAGACGTCATATTTTTCGAACAGATCCACAGTCTCCGGGGCAGTGATATCGTGCACACGGCTGAACTCCTGTATGCAGTAAACTTTGAATTTCATGGATTCCGAGATCATTTCAAACCTCCGGCCAAACCAACTGTCCCTTCATTTCGTCCTCGAAGAGTTGTGCCAACAGCAGCGGACTGAAATGCCAGACCTTGGTTTTCTCGTCTTTGAGGCGGTCATAGACCTCCGATCTCATGAAAAGACCTATTGCACGGTTCTCATCCCAGCCGTTCCTTTGCATCAGTATGCCAATAGTGTCAGCAGTCATCTTGGGAAGGATGGCCTGGAACCGTTTCTCATCCGTCATTTCACCTCCCATGCTCTAGAGTAAACTAGGCATTTCAAGGATTTATCGGTATGGAATAGTATTTGGCCATCCAGTTTGGCAGTGTTCAATTCCCTTAAGGTCTCGTCTTTGCTCGAATAACCGAATTGGTACCTCATAAGGGCATCATACACGCTATCGTCTGCAACCGGTCCGATAACGATGTCATAATCATGGTCAAAGTCATCCGTCCTGTTCAGGAGAATGAAATCAAGCCATTCGAAGTCCGCTTTATCAAAGATCAGCATGTTCATCTCGGGATCCGGGAGATATGTGAATTCGGTAACGTATGCGTTACCAGACTTGCGCCTTAAGCGCACTATCTCCGCCCAGTTTTCAGCCTGTGTTCTCGACAGTGTGGTATAGAAACCGCTGCCGAAGTCCATCTTACGGTTCGGCATGATTATCATAGGTCTGCGAATAATCTGATCGCTGCCGTGAAAGACTTTCATGGTATACGATTTCTGCTCGTGTTTTTCAAGTTATTCCCGAGCCGTCAGTATCGTCTAAGTTTTGATACTGGCTATTTCGTTTTTCACTTCCATTGGAGCTATACGAAACAGCTAGTTAAACACAATTGACGTCATATCCGACAACGCAAGTGTTTCGAACACTCTGCTCTCCTAAAAATTATATTTTTATACGGTCGCGGATTGTCGAACTCTATGATATTCGACCGTGTAGCGAACGGCATACAGAGGCATGCAAAGGCCATCGTAGTCATCTGGGTGGTCATCCTGTGCATCTCAGGATACTTTGCGATCAGGTCCCCTGAGGTCATGAGCTACGATTTGAACGAGATGGCCTCCGACGATTCGGAGTCCATAAGGGGAATGACGATCCTCAGCACCGAATTCCCCACGGCAGTCGTGGACGAGTCGGTAATGCCCATCCTGGTCCTCTACTACGAGGACGAGGAAGGACTGGCAGCGGCGCAGCAATTCATCGCTGACATGAACGAACGGATGCCCGAATACGAGCATCTGGTATCGGCCGTGCCGATGGATCCGATCACGAAGGAGTCCGGAAAGGGAATCCTCATGGCGTTCATCATGACGGAAGGCCTGGACATCTTCGAGGCCCCCGCCTTCACGCCGGAGATCCGCAGCTTCATAAACGATGTCGCGGAGGCCACCGGGTTCACCGGTGCCCACTACCTCACGGGAACCAGTGCGATCTCCTACGACATGGAGCACGATGCACTCGAGGACATCTCGAAGATCGATCCGTTCACCGTCCTGATGATCCTGCTCCTCGTAGGACTGTTCTTCAGGTCGTTCGTCTCGTCCGCCACGCCCCCGCTCACCATCGGAGTGGCGTTCGCGGTCACCATGGCCCTAATCTTCGGTCTGGGCCACATACTCAACATCTTCTTCCTCACGAACATGATGATCCTGGTGTCCATGATGGGTGCCGGATGCGACTACTGCATCTTCATCATCGCCCGTTACAGGGAGGAGCTCAGGGCAGGTCTCTCCCACGATGACGCCCTTCACCAGGCCATCGTCTGGGCAGGGGAGTCCATCACCATCTCCGGTGCCTCGGTCATCATCGGATTCGGTGCGATCTCCGTCTGCGACTACGCCATGATCTCAACCATGGGTATCTGTCTCGCACTGGGGATCCTGGTGGCGCTCATCGCCGCGCTGACCCTGATCCCGGCGATGCTCCAGCTCATCGGGGACAGGGTCTTCTGGCCCACCAAGATGGACGCCTACAAGGAGGGCGGAAAGGCCACCAAGGGCTGGTACGCCTGGTGCGGAAAGGTCGGGAACAGGTACTTCCACAGGTCCGCCGACTTCTCCATAAAGCACGCCAAGGCCATAGCCGTTGTCGCGATCATGGTCACCGCTCCCGCTGTCTACGTCATGACATCCGGGGAGGAGTCGTACGACATGATCACCTCGATGCTCGGAGGCGAGTCCGGGGACGGAATGGAGTACATAGACGATTATGCAGACCAGGGTCTGGTCATGCCCAACTACACCGTCATCCAGTACAAGGAGCCCATCGCAACGGTCGAGAAGATCGACGACACCTCAGGACACCTGTATTGGACGGATTATTGGAAGAATTCGGTCTCTCCGACACTGCCCAGTCTATACACATCGATGGAGAAGGACGAGAACATAGCGTATGCCGTGGGACCCTTCGTATGGGAGGATATGTTGGAGATGATCGAGGAGGCGGGTATCACGGATACCGATGAGAAGATCCAGTTCGTCAAGGACCATCTCTCCTCGAAAGGTGCGATCTTCTTCAACCAGTTTGTCAACAGGGTGAGCGGAATGGGAATGGATCCCAAGTACCTGTTCCTGGGAGCCGGAAAGATGATTGACGACATGGTCAAGCTGCTGGCCGGAGTGGATTTCGATTGGGATGCCAGCGTGGATGCAGTGAAGGCCGCAGGCATCACCGACCCCGACCAGATCGTCCAGGCGATCATCCAGCAGGTCACGCAGCAGAGCGCCGAGCTCGGACAGCTCGTGAGCGGTCTAGTGAACGCACTGAACACCAGCGGCATCTCCAACGAGGCCCTTGTGGACGGATTCGGAACATCGGCCGATTACCTGCTGAACGTATCTACTTCCATCATCGGAGGCGATTTCGTCGACAACGGCACCGGTTCCGGCGATGCCACATACATCTCGGTCACGACCGCCACGGTCGCCGCTGCGATGTCCCCCACGTCGATGGAGTCTATCTCCAAGATAGCAGACGTCGTCTCGAAGTACGCCGCGGACAACTCCGCTATTGTTGTGGAGACATGGGACACCGGTTCCGCAGTCGTCATGTACGACGTGTCGGAGGAGGTCAAGAAGCAGTTCACCTTCATTGAGATCCTGGTCGTCATCATGATCCTTATCCTGCTGTTCGTGGTCATGAGGTCTTATCTGATCCCG
>JAEEGL015320766.1_pt1 | contig 10789 bp, 7 predicted proteins | sample 9134231 | NCBI WGS metagenome assembly JAEEGL01 (sample SAMN16246548, study PRJNA631951) | gut metagenome | biome: gut microbiome; feature: rumen; material: fiber-attached | host: Bos | place: Iran: Karaj | collected 2018-10
AGTTTTTTGCTACGCAAAATCCAGCTTCCCCGCCAAGCGGGGCAGCATCTTTAGGAAACTAGACAATAGTAATTGTATAAACTTAAGTCACTAAATTATTTGGTTTATTTCAAAGAGTGACCTAATGGTGACTTTCGTAGTTCTTAATCGGAGTTCAAACCTCTAAAACCCTTTTTATTAGCGGATTCTTCTCCTTGATTCCCAACCCCGTTTCCCGCTTTTTCTATTTTAGCTACTAGGGTTCACTGAGGTAGACAAACCTTATGGAATCACAGATGACCTGGGAAATTTTAAGATTAGTCGTTCAAAGAAAAATCAAAAAATAAATCATCGCTGTTTTCACAAGATAGATCTTCTTTTCCATCTATACCATTGTTATACAGCAAGTGTTTGCCATTAAAGTCTAATTTGTATGGTTCCTTAGTAAATCTGTTGTTGGGCAATTATTTTTTCATGTTTTATGCGGAAACTAAGGTTAAATCATCCTTTTGTTTCAGACCCAAAGCATCGAACAAATGATTATATTGAGTTTTAAACCTATCTGTTTCAGCTTGAAGCTGCTTTTTCAAAAAGACTTGTATAATCGTATTCTCTAGCCATAAAACACCTCTCTTGGTTGTTTTATTATCAACCATCACATAGTATTTTAACAGTAAAATATTTACAAAAGCAAATTGTATTGTGTTCACCCAATTTGATGAAAAATCAGTATTTATTTGTTTGTAACCTAACCTTTGTCATAAACGTAATTCTTTCAGGGCTAAAGCCCATACGCTATACTTTTTATGACAAATGTGTAGGCAATAAATACAATCTAATTTGGACTCAAAAATTAGTTTTAATACAGCCTCTAACAACTATGTACCGTTTGAGTAGGTGAGACATAATGTCAGCAACTTTTCTGATTAAGTCTGACATTTTTGAATTTAGTAATTTTGGATTTTTGCAGGTTTATCTATTGTTTTATTTTCTTTTTGCGCAGTCTGACTCTTATTGCCTGAGAAGCAGCATTGTCGTCTAAGCCCACAATGCTTTTCGTTTCGTATAATACGTCTAGCCCAACAGCCAAATTTTTGAGAGTTTCTTCTGTTAGAGCAGAATATGGGAAAAAGACATCGCTACCATCTGATCCCTTAATCAATCCCATTTTCTTTTCGTTGTCGAATTTGGTGATTTTGCCTGGAAGCACTTCTGCTTCTGATGGAGTGCCTATTTTTTCTACATCTACAGCAACAGGGCTCATTTTGTCTTTGACAACGCCGAAGCGAACAGCATCACCCTTTTTTAAATCTGCTTCGTTTTCGTTTTTTATAGCGGTGTAGTGCAAAAGAACTTCAGGGTATTCGTCGCAAGTTACGACTCCTAGACCAGATTCCTTGTTATACCATTTGACTCTGCCTTCAACATAGGCATCAGGAGTTGGGTCATAGGTCATTTCTTCAACTGTTTGCCCGATTTCTTTTCTTACAGATTCAATTTGGGTTATGAGCTGTCTTACTTCTGGCTGGTTTGGGTCAGCTTTCAGACAATCTTGGAAAGTCTGAACAGCCATACCCAGCAGGCGTTTCTTAAAATAAACCAGACCAAGTTCCATCAAAGAGGGGGCATTGCTTGGCTTTATTCGCAAAGCTTCTATTAAGTGGCTTTCTGCTTCACCAAGCATATCCATTTCTGACATTATACTACCAGCTTCACGATGGAAAGCAGCATTGTATGGATAGCGTTTCAGTAGTTGCTGATAAGTGTCTAAGGCTTCTTCAAAGAATTTCATCTTATGATAGATATCGCCTAACTGTTCCATGGCATTCGCATTTTTGGGGTCTACTTTAAGCAGTTCCTTAAATTCTTCTGCTGCTAGTAAGTAGTTTTCTTCGGATTTTTCATCTTCGTGCATTAATGAATAAATATCACCAATATATCGATGGAAAAATCCTTTTCTCTGCCCTGTTTCCAAACCAAGCTTGTAAAATCTCAAAGAGTTTTTGAGGTCTCCTTTGAGTCTGTAGACAAGCCCCATGGTTTCGTAATAGTCAGGTTCGCCAGGATTCTGATTCAGACACCAGTTTAGTTTTTCTACTGAAGAATCTAAATCTCTGTTTTCTAGATCGTAAACAGCTTCTTCATATTGTTCATTTACCAATTCTAAGAATTCGTTTAGTTCCTGGTCATAATTTTCTCTTTGGTTCTCGTCAGTTAAAATATCTAAAGCCTGTTTTAATTGCTTTAATTTTGGAATGTTTGCCAGTGGTGAGTCCGAAGAGAATAATTCGTTATACTTTTTTTTGTAGGCAGCAACTATTTCGTCTGATGTGGCGAAGTTTGGAACGCCCATAAGCTGATAGTAGTTTAGCATTAGTTTTATTTTTCCTGCGAAAAGTTTTGTAAGAGCTATTATATCATTTTGGTTTAAATAGTACAATTTTTTATTTATTTAGTAATCATTGTTTGAGTCATATTAATTTTTTGTATAAAGTAGTGCCTTCCAGAGATTGTCCGAAAACTAGAAATTTAATGAAAAAACAGTATTTATTTGTTTATAGCCTACCCATTGTCATAAACGTATAGCTTTCAGGGCTAAAGCCCATACGCTATACTTTTTATGACAAATGTGTAGGCAATTAGAACAATCTTATTTGGACTTAAAAATTAGTTTTCGGACAAATTCCAGAGGGCACTACATTATTAACAGTGGGTATCATAGATACCCACGGATTAGTTACTGAAAACTAATGTGTCTGGAAAACACTACAAATTACAAAATGTAATTCTTCGTAAAGCTTTATTAATAAAAGAAAAACGTCTAATAGGGTATTTTTATTGTAATGCCTTTGATGTTATTTCTATGTTATAATTATTCTGATGTATTTTTATAGGAATAATCTCATGAATAATAAGCTTATAGGTTTTTTATTAGTAAGTCTTTTTGTTTCTACCACAGCTTTTTCTGCAAATCCTGTGGGAAAATATCTTTCAGAAATAGATGTTTTCGAGGATATCGGAGGTCGCAAAGTAGAAGTTTATCAAGATGTTATTCTCAGACTAAATCCTTTGCAGGATTCAAATCCAGAATATCCAATAATCTGTGAATCTGATATTCCTGAAGAATATGTAAAAAAGTCAGAAGCTAAAAAATTTTTTAAAAAATTGAAATCTCATCCTATTTATACAGAAAACGAACTTACTTTCGAAGAGTTCATGAATGATTATTTTTACATAGTAAATGAAGATGGTTCTGAAAAATTCTCTGATTTTCCTTGTGAAATACAGGCAAGTCCTGAATTAAGCAAGCTATATCTATGCTTAGATGATAGTTACAGATATGTTTCACAATTTGAAGAATACGAACCAGATGCTCTTTCTTGTAATGAATGCCCGGAATTATGTGATAAAAATTGCAGAAAATCAAAAACAATAGTTAAAGAAAGAATAATAAGAACCAGGTATGGTTATTATACTGTATTAGACGAAAAGAATAAAAGAGAGCATTCTTTTGGACCAAACAATATTTACAAAGATTTTAGAAATAATCTTTTATCTAGGACAACCATCGAAGATGCTGATGAGTATATAGATAAGAAGAACTATATAAAAATTACTCTAAAAGACAGAGTTCCTCCAAGTATTGAAAATGGTCTTCCCAAGCTTGGCGAAAAGGATTCTCATTATGCTTGCTCTTCCTCTGATTATTATAAAACCGAAAATTTTGATATAAGAGATGATATAGAACCTGTTGTTTATGCAAAATTCAGCTTTGGCAAATTTGATGAATGCCCTAAAGAGGGTGAAAAATTGCTAGACAAGGAAGTTTGGAGCGCAGAAGAAAAAATAGTAAAAATAGACCATCGAAATGAAAACAATTCTTCTAAAAAGAATTACTTTAACGATGTAGTAAGGTTTACCGAACCTTTTGACGGTTATATCAGATATTCTGTCTTTGCAAAAGATAAAAATCCTAAAGGTGAGGGAAATGTTAATCCGAGCGTAGCTAAAATCGAATATAAGCAACCAGAAATCGGCTATGGCTATTCTGAAGCTGGCGACTTAGGAAATACTATGGATACTGCTCAAGACTGGCCTGAAAAGAATGACCTTTCTGATTATAATAAAGTTGGTTATAATACTGGATTAATAAGGGTTCGCGACAATGACAGACCTAATATAATAATTAGAATCACTAATACGCAATCAAACGAACAGATGTTTTTCCCGCCATGCTTGGGTCATAATGATATTAAAATCAGCAATTCAAGCAAGTATAAAGCCGTTTCTGGGAAGTATCAAACAAATCAGGATGATTACAACTTCTTTGTAAGTAAATTAAATGATGCTTACAACTATGAAAAAATATCAAATAATAAAGATTCAAACCCATATTTCACAATTTATTCAGTTGATGACTCAAATTTAAAGAAAAAAACTAATGGTTCTTTTGTCGACAGATTGCTTTTGAATGGAGACCCGAAATTCATAAAAGAAAATGTTAGAGTTGAAGATTACTACTATTCAGATAACGACACAGAGGGAATCAATATTCTTAACGACAACAATTCTAATATTAAAAATGGTTCTTTAGGGAAAAGCCTTGGAACATTTTCCAAAATGGCTGTGTTGTTTGAAAATTCTGGAGATTTCCAGTTTAAGACAGGTGTGGAATACAAATTAGATGTCTGGACTGATGACAACGTTAAATGGACTAATATTACTTCGGAAAACAACACTGAATATGCTGGTGAAACAAATCTTTTGGAAAGACCGATAGTTTATGAAACAGGTATTAAATCTGGTTTTATAAAGCTGGATTTTCACAATGAAAATTTAAATAAAGAAGTGAATATAGACCCCAAAAAAAGTATAAATGGCGGTATTATTTTCACTTTAGAAGATACAACGAATCGAAATCATGATATTAAGACCGTTGAAGAATTAGAGGCCAATGGGTTTCCTTCTGTTACTGTATATGCAGAAGATTATTCTGGGCTGACTAGAGAGTTGAAGCTTTTCTTAAGAGTAAACGACAAAAAGCTGAATTTGAAAACCCTAGATTAAATCTTATATCTCAAGCAAAGAAGTCTACCCATTGTCATAAACGTATAGCTTTCAGGGCTAAGGCCCATACGCTATACTTTTTATGACAAATGTGTAGACAATTTCTTAAGTAGCAAACAATCTGCTTGTTCGACCTTATTCTCCTCCGCGGTCTCTATTAATTTCTATCTTCGAATAATCTATGTGGGAACGAGCCTTGTGCGGAGAATAAAAGGTCTCGCGTCAGATGTTTGCTATTAGTCTTCCTAGAAGCCTTCCCTCAATCTCTCAATCCCTATTTCTTCCATCTTCTATCTTTTATCTTTTATCTTCAATCTTCTATCTCAATGGGTATTGTTTTTGAAGATTTAATAATGTTAGAATAAACCTATAAAGGTAGCAGAAAAATTGAAAAAATATAATTTTATAATAGTAATAATCTTGTTTGTTTTTGCGGCAACCGCTGCTTATGCTCAGCATGATAAATATTTCTTTTATCATTTCGGCGGAAGAGCTGTTTTATCACGCACCCAAGGTTCTACCTGGCTATCATTGCAGCCTGGTCAGCCGATGGAACTTCATCCTGGCGATATCATAAATGTAGAAGGTGATGGAAAAGGTGAAATAACTTTTCCAGACGGAACATCTGTCAGAATGAAGAACAATGCTATGGTAACCCTTTCAAGGTATGGAATAAACCTTAGATTTGGTTATGTTTGGCTGAATGTTAGACGTAGTTCTGATGTATTCAAAGTTACAACACCTTTTGGAACTTGTAGCGTTTTAGGAACTTCGTTTGACGTTGATGTAGACAAATACGGGAAGGCTAGAGTAAGGGTCTTCAATGGAATTGTTGCTGTAAGAGCTTCTGAAGAAAAGAAGAATAAGCAGTTGGTCTTGCAGGCTGGTATGCATACTTTGTTGGCTGATTCAACCAAGGTTGCAGATAAACCTGAAAAATTCCAGTATCAAAGTCTTGAAGCTCAAATGAAAAGCGAGTGGGAACAGCGAAGTTTTTATGGCTTCACTCCTGGAAAGTTAAGAAACAAATCATTAGCAGAAGAAATGGTTGAAAGGAAGCAGGATACTGCTCCTGTAGTAACTACCAATTCTCTGCTTCCGTCTTTAAATAAAGAAAATCAGATGGAAATGCAATTTCGCCCAATAGAAAAACTTCTTGAAAAAGAGCCAGAAAGTTTTTCTGAAGAAAAGGGAAAAGTTAAGATTCTCGCTCGTCAGCGTTCTGAATTTGCAGAAATGTTGAGACAGCAGCAATTAGAACGAGATTCAGTCATTGGTTTCAGTATTCCTCAAAAGAAAGATATGATGAGCGATGGTCATGCAGTATCTTTTGGCGAATCATCCAGAATTCCTAAGGGAATAACAGATCATGCTTCCTTAGATCGAGAATGTGCTCAGCTTAGAAACAGATTGTTAAGGGTTCAGAGTCTGATTAGGCAGACTGAAATGGAAATCGGTGCTTTGTGCTCAAATAACGACGATTCGACTGGGAATAGGCTTAAAATCAACTATGCTCAGAGAAAACTATCTGATCTTCGTTCAGAAAATAGGGTTTTGACTTCTAAGTTATATGAACTGCAACATAAAAAGAGGTAAAAATTTTTTTACTTGTTGAAAGTGGCTTAGATAGCAGAAAACAGGTGGTTTTCTGAAGAGGTTAAAATAAAAGTTAAGTTTACCCATTGACAAAGCTTGAATCTATCGTTATGATTGCAAGAGTTGAGTCCTAAACATATTTATTAAAGGGAGATTTTAAGAAGTGAAAAAAATCGAATTGGTTCGCGAAATCGCTAAAACTGCTGAAATGACTCAGGCTCAGGCTGCTAAGGCTTTGGATGCAACTCTTGCTATTATAAAGGGTGCTCTTAAGAATAAAGATGATGTTCGTCTTGTTGGTTTTGGTTCTTTCAAGGTCAGCACTAGAAAAGCTCGCACTGGTATCAATCCACAGACCAAGAAAGCTATCAAGATTCCTGCTTGCAACGTAGCTAAATTTGTTCCAGGCAAAGAACTTCGCGAAATGGTAAATACCAAGAAAAAATAATATTTAGTGAAAAAACCGTCTTCTTATAAGGAAGACGGTTTTTTTTATTTGTATAAACCAAAATAAAGCTTGTAAAGAGTTTATATTTTGGTTATTCTTTTAGAATCATGAGTATACCAAAGAAACGTTTAGGCGATATCCTAATAGATTGTAATCTTATTAACGAAGATCAGTTGAAAGAAGCTCTGGCTTTTCAACGTGAGCATGGGCTAAAACTTGGGGAAGCTCTTTCCCAAATGGGATTAGTAACAGAAGATGATATTATCTGGGCATTAGGTAACCAGCTTAATATTTCATTTATTCATTTAAGTCCCGATATAGTTAATCCCGAAGTAGTTAAGCTTGTTTCTTCTGATTTTGCACGAGATAATCGATTGATGCCTCTATACAAGGCTGGTTCTGAATTCAGCGTTTGTATGGTTGACCCATTAGATTCTAGACCAATCGAATATCTTGAAGGAAAATTCGGAGCAATAGTTTCTGTATCTATTTGTACAGCATTCGATTTCGAACAGACATTTAATGCTGTATATGGACCACTTGATGTGGGTAGCACCGGAGAAGTCGATCCAAGTGCTACAGATGCTGAAACTAAGCAAATGGAACAGGGCATTCCAAAAGGAATGGAAAGCTCTGAAAAAATTATTAACTATATCCTTGGTCAGGCTATTCTGAACAAGGTTGACCGAATTCATTTCGAACCTTCTGATAAAGGGGTTCTTATTAGATTCAGGTCTAACAATGTTTTAAATCGTAAAATTGAAATACCAGTTAAAGTTCATCATGATGTAATAACCAGATTGAAGAAGCTTTCTCAGCTATCCGAAAAGGATTTGACTCGTGAAGGCGGCGTTGTTGTCGGACATTTTAAAGTAAATGTTTCCGAAAGACAGATTAATATTCAATCTATTTTCTATCCGACAGTTAACGGGGAAATGGTTATCCTGCATTTGAATGACATAGCTGCGTTAGTTGACCAGATAGCTCGTGTGGGTAAAGAATCTATTGAAAGTGTTCTCAGAGCCGTTCAGACAACTCATGGTATACTCTACGTCAGCGGTCCTAGAGAATCTGGTCGAACTACAACTCAATACTGCATTATAAGTAGTTATGACCCCGAAAAGCATAAACTTGTTACAATAGAAGACCCGGTTGTTTCTTCTTTGGCAAATATTACACAGCTTCAAATCGGCTCAGGAGATATTTCTTCCTCTGTCGATGGATTGAGACTGTCTTTGATGCTTGATGCAGATGTTATTTATGTTGACAAAACAGATAACAAAGAGCTTTTGGAAGAAATGTGCTATGCCGCTTTAGGTGGAAAGACTATTTTAACTGGTGTTTTGGCTTATGATGCTTCAAGTAGTATAATAAAGCTTCTTGAAACAGGTGTCGATCCTGTAATCATGGCTTCTTCTCTTTGTGGTTTTGTAAATCAGCGTTTGGTAAGAATGCTTTGTCCAAACTGCAAAAAAGAAGCAGAAATTCCGGAAGAAATAAAAGAATTAATTCCAGAAGAACAGTTGAATACAAAAATATATAAGGCTTGTGGTTGTGACTCCTGCAATCATACTGGCTATGTAGGTAAAGTTCTTGTAACAGAATTTATTCCTGCTACAGCAAGATTAAGGCAGATGATAATAAACAAAGAGTCTTATCTAGACTTTTCTAACTTTGCTCGTAAACAAGGCATAAAGAGTATTGAACAAGAAACTCTGGAACTTGTTTTAAAGGGAGTTACTACCGCAGATGAATTTATGAGGCTGTTTTAATCTATGGCTGATAATTTTTTTGGAAAATTATTTGGTGGAGATGACAGCAGTAAAAAGCCTGCAGCTCCTGCTACACCTCCAAAACCTACTCAACCAGCTACTATGCCCCCAAGGCCGATAAATCCTGCTATTGCAAATTATCAGCCTCCAAAACCGACTGCTGTTAAACCAGCTTCACAGCCGGCTTCTCAAATACCGCCATCTCAGAGACCAGCTTCTGCTCCTCCAAGACCGGCGGCAGCTAGACCTATGCAACCTGGAATTGGTGGAATGGGTGGAATGGGCGGAATGGGCGGTGGTTATCCACAAACTCAGCCCTCAGCTCCTGCTCAACCTATCAGCAGTGGTCGTTCTGATGTCCAAGAAGGCGATTTGGGTATAGATGACCTTCTAAAAATGATTGTAGATAAGGCTGGGTCTGACCTTCACTTAACAGTTGGTTCACCTCCAATGTTAAGACTTCAAGGTAAGCTTTGGCCAACAGACTTGCCAGCTCTTACCCCAAAAGAAATTCGTCGTCTGGTTTATAACTTTCTTAGTAATGACCAGCGTGAAAAACTGGAACGTGACTTAGAACTTGATATTTCATACGAATTAAAAGGCGTAGCACGTTACAGATGTAATGTTTTCTTTACGAGATTAGGGTTAGGAGCCGTTTTCCGTGTTATTCCTACTCGTATTAAAACATTGGCAGAACTTAGATTGCCTATGGTTCTAGGCGATTTGGCAAGACGAAACAAAGGACTTATCCTTGTTACAGGTCCTACTGGTTCTGGTAAGTCAACAACTTTGGCAGCTATGGTTGACCAGGTTAATAATGAACGCCAAGACCATATTCTGACTATTGAAGACCCAATAGAATTTGTTCATCAGCATAAACAGTGTATAGTTAACCAGCGTGAAATAGGTCCTAATACAAAATCTTTTGCTAATGCTCTGCGTTCTGCATTGCGTGAAGACCCAGACATCATACTGGTCGGCGAAATGCGTGACTACGAAACAATTTCTTTGGCAGTAACTGCTGCTGAAACAGGTCACTTGGTCTTTGCAACATTGCATACTCCGTCAGCCGCTCAGTCTGTAGACCGTATCGTTGACGTTTTCCCTGCTCATCAGCAGGCTCAGATTAGAACGCAGTTGGCTGATGCTTTGCAAGGAATTATTGCTCAGCAGCTCATACCAACAATAGATGGTCAGCGTCGTGAATGTGCTCTTGAAATCATGATTAATACTCCCGCTGTTGCAAATCTGATTCGTGATAATAAAACATTCCAGTTGACTTCTATTATGCAAACCAGTAAGCAACAGGGTATGCAGACTATGGACCAGGCATTGATGGACCTTGTAAAATCAAGAAAAATCAGTCCACAGGAAGCTTACAGAAGAGCTTTCGATAAGAAAGCCTTTGAACAGTATAAGCCGAGAGATTATTGATTTAAGATATAAGATATAAGATATAAGATTGAAGAATTTTTTATCTTCAATCTTATATTTTAATCAGAAAAGTCTACCCATTGTCATAAACGTATAGCCTTTTCTCATCTCTCAATTCTCAATTTTCAATTCTCATTTCTCACCTCTCAATTTCTTTAAAAGCGGCCAGTTGCTTGCTCAACCTTATTCTCCTCCGCGGTCTCTGTGAATTTGTACCTTCGAATAGACTTTGAGGGAACGAGCCTTGTGCGGAGAATAGAGGTCTCGCGTCTACTGTCCGCTCACTCTCAACCTACCACCAATCACCAACCACTCACCACGCTAAGCTCTGCTTGGCTCTACGCTCTGTGCTCTCAATTCTCAGTTCCCTAATTGCTTCAATGATTCTAGGCAAATTAGCAGGTTCGTTCTGCTCAGTACTCACAAAATCTGGCTTTTGATCGGGGCTATCTGTTTCGAAAAGTAATCTGTCGTTAGGAACAATATCAAGAAG
>JAEEGL016107754.1_pt1 | contig 10789 bp, 6 predicted proteins | sample 9134231 | NCBI WGS metagenome assembly JAEEGL01 (sample SAMN16246548, study PRJNA631951) | gut metagenome | biome: gut microbiome; feature: rumen; material: fiber-attached | host: Bos | place: Iran: Karaj | collected 2018-10
CACCTTACTGCACCAACAGCCAGGGTCACGGTCCTGCATGGCAGAACTCCCTCTTCGAGGACAACGCAGAGTTCGGTCTCGGTATGAAGCTCGGTTCAGACCGCGCCCGCGAGACAGTCGCCAGGCTCATGACAGAAGGTCTCCAGTGCGAGTGCTGCTCTGAGGCTATCAAGGCCCTCTTCGCAAAGTGGCTTGACAACAGAAATGATGCAGCCATTACCCGCGAGGTAGCTGACGCCCTCGTTCCTCTCATGGAAGAGTGCAAGTGCGACATCTGCAGCGAGCTCCTTATCTACAGGCACTTCATCCCATCCCGCAGCCAGTGGATCTTCGGTGGTGACGGTTGGGCATACGATATCGGTTTCGGCGGTCTCGACCACGTACTCGCATCCGGCGAGAATGTGAACGTCCTCGTACTCGATACCGAGGTTTACTCCAACACCGGTGGCCAGAGCTCCAAGTCTACCCCTGCAGGCGCAATCGCCAAGTTTGCCGCTTCAGGTAAGAAGGTCCGCAAGAAAGACCTCGGTATGATCGCAATGAGCTACGGTTATGTATATGTAGCACAGGTAGCGATGGGTGCAAGCCCTGTCCAGTACCTCAACGCCATCAAGGAGGCTGAGGCATACGACGGACCATCCCTCATCATCGCCTACGCTCCATGTATCAACCACGGTCTCAAGGCAGGCATGGGTCTCAGCCAGAAGGAGGAGAAACTTGCAGTCGAGTGCGGTTACTGGCACCTCTACAGGTACAACCCTACTCTCGAGGGCACGGACAAGAATCCATTCTCTCTCGACAGCAAGGAGCCTGACTGGACCAAGTTCCAGGACTTCCTCAAGGGTGAGGTCCGTTTCGCATCCCTCAGCAAGCTCTTCCCTGAGCACGCTCAGGAGCTTCTCGAGAAGACCGAAGAGTTCGCAAAGGTTCGTTACAACACCTACGCAAAACTCGCTGGCAAACTTCAGTAAATCCTGAATACCAAATAACGATATGGACCGGTTGAAAAGCCGGTCCATATTTTTTTATGAAGTGAAATAAAAATCAGCGGATCGAAGACAATGCGTCCGACAAAGCCTGGCGGAGAGACTCGCAGAGAGGATGTCCCATGAACTGAGGGGCCGGATCGAAATGGACGTCAAACGAGAAATCCGGGATGCTTACGGGCAGTCTTGCAAGACGTCCGTCCTCCAGCTCGTCTGAAACGGCGACAGCCGGAATGATTCCGACAAGGGAATCAGATTCCATGACCATGGATTTGACGAGCCCGGCCGACTGCGAGACGACGGAGACCCTGGCCCGGAGATCCGGCGTCAGCTTCGTGAGATATGATTCCCAGACTGCAAAGTTGTTGGACACATGGACACCGGCCACTGTTGAAAAGCCGGTACGGCCGGACGGATTCAGCGGAGAAGCGACGACTGCAGCTTCCATGAGACCGACAATCTTGCTCTCGCCTTCGAAGTCCATGGTCTCGGGACTCGGAGATGCTGAGATCATGACATCATGATTCTCGGGCGTTCCGACCAGGAATGCAGCATCCGGATTGGCAGACATGACGCATGAAAGGGCCTTTGGCAAGATATAGGCGGCAACCACTTCATCGGCGTAAATCCTGACGGGTTTGGCCGTAGTGAGCCTGCCGCCTTCGCCGAACATGTTCCCGGCAGCTGAATACCAATAAAGGATCTTTTCAGCATACTGCATGAAGGCTTTTCCCGCAGCGGTGAGGGACACTTCGTTCCTCCCGCGATTGAAGAGCTGCACGTCCAGGGATTTCTCAAGCGCGGTCACCTGCTGGCTGACAGCAGGCTGGGTAATGCCAAGCGCCTTGGCAGCGAGAGTAAAACTCCCCTGCTCCGCCACGGTCATGAAAACCCTGAGTCTGAAATCTTCCTGAATCATAATGATGCTAAGTTACGCAATTTCCGGCGGATAAGGAGGGGTTTTGCATGAATTTTGATTCCCTATATTATAATAGCCATTGCAAACTGATATTAATTTTATTGTTTTTCAATAATTATTTTTATATTTGCAATAAATAATACACCCTTAATGATAATCACAATGAAAAAATTTTTCTTATCTGCGGCAGCCCTGGTAATGACAGCGGCTTCATTCTTCGCTATCGGACAGGTTGCCGAACTGCCGGCTGACCCGGCCGTCCGCAAAGGTCATCTCGAGAATGGTCTGACCTACTACATCAGACATAACGCCCTCCCGGAAGGACGTGCGGAATTCTACCTTGCGACCAACGTGGGCGCCATTCAGGAGACTCCGGACCAGGACGGACTTGCCCATTTCCTGGAGCACATGTGCTTCAACGGCACAAAGAACTTCCCGGGAAAGGGCATTCTTGATTACCTCCAGTCCATAGGAGCTTCTTTCGGCGGCAACGTGAATGCTTCCACTGGCGTAGAGCAGACAGTCTACATGCTCAACAACATCCCTCTGCTGAGAGAGTCCGTCATCGACACATGTATACTCATAATGCACGACTACGCGCATTATGTCACCAACGACCCTAAGGAAATCGACGACGAGAGAGGAGTCATCCTTGAGGAGAAGAGATACAGGGACGGTGCCGAATGGAGACTTTACATGAAGTCACTGCCATATATCTACGGCGACAACAAGTACGCCACATGCTCAGTGATCGGAACTGACGAACAGCTCAAGACTTTCAAGCCCGAGAGCCTCCACAATTTCTACAGCACATGGTACCATCCTGACATGCAGGCCCTCATCGTAGTGGGCGACGTGGACGTGGACTATGTAGAAGCAAAAATCAAGGATATCTTCGGCCAGATCCCGGCAGCAGTGAATCCTAAGGCGAAAGACATCATCAAGATCGAAGAGTTCGACGAGCCGAGAGTGGCCATTCTTACCGACCCTGAGCAGACAGATCTCGGAATCGAGGTGCTCTGGGAATCAGAGACACTTCCTGAGCAATACAACAACACTTCCATCGGTCTGATGACTGACATACTCAAGAACTTCATCACTACGATCATAAACGAAAGACTCTCTGACCTCGAGGCAAAGCCTGACTGTCCTTTCATCAACGCCAACGTATACTTCGAGGATCTTTGCGAGACTAACGAGGCTTTCACTGCAAACGTCAAGTTCTCCGAAGGCAAGGCTCTGGAAGCATTCAACGCTCTCATGCTCGAGATAGAGAAAGTCAGGAGGTTCGGATTCACCGATGATGAGCTTGAAAGGGCTAAGCAGGAGATTCTTTCCCAGTATGAGACCTATGCCAACAAGGCCGATACAAGGAAGAACGGACAGCTCATCTTTGCTCTCATCTCCAACTTCTTTGACAACACATATTACATGGCACCGCAGCAGATGTATGAATATGCAAAGCAGATATTGGAAAGCGGAGCCATCCAGATGGCCGTCGGTCAGACTCTTCCTCAGCTCGTTGCAGAAAAGAACAACGTGATCTTGTACAAGGCCCCTGAGAAGGAGGGACTCTCACATCCGTCCGAGCAGCAGCTCCTTGACATTTTCAAGTCTGTGAAGGACGCAGAAATCGCGGTTGCAGAAGGCGAGAAGATCGAGAAAGAATTCCTCGACGCCTCCAAGATCAAGGCCGGCAAAGTCGTATCTTCCGCTGAAGGCATCTACGGAAGCACGGAATGGACTCTCTCAAACGGTATCAAGGTCATCCTCTATCCTAGCCAGCTTGAGAAGGACAGGATTTCAGCGTTACTCGTGAAGGATGGAGGACTCTCGCTGGTCCCTGTCGAGGACCTTTACAGCCTCAACTCCAGCATCGTAGGACTCTTCCGTCAGAACAGCGGTATTTCCCGCTTCCCTGCCACCGTATGCAGCAAGATGCTTTCAGGGAAACAGGTGTCTTCTTCTTTCAGCATCGGAGGCATCAGGCATAGCATCAACTCCTCATCTACCAGGAAGGACCTGGAGACGGCATTCCAGATGATGTACCTGATGGTCACGGACCCTCGCTTCGACCAGGACGAATACAACAAGGGCATCAAGACTCTCGAGGCCTATCTCCAGAACGTCAAGAACCAGCCTGAGTACAAGTTCCAGCAGGAGGTCAGCAAGACAATCTTCGAGAACAAGGAGCGCAACATAATGCTGGACGAGGCATCCCTCGCCAAGGCAAACATGGAGACTCTCGAGAAATACTACAGGATGATGTTTGAGGACATGGCCGGAGCTACCCTCTATATCGCGGGCGATTTCGAGCTGGAGACCATCAAGCCTCTCGTAGAGACCTACTTCGCATCCCTTCCAGCCGAAAAGGAAGCGACCAAGTGGATAGACCACAAGAACTATATCAAGCAGGGAGATGTCCTGAATGAGTTCACCGCCGTGATGAACACCCCTCAGGTCACTGTCTGCTCACTATATTCCGCTGACCTTGAGGCCAGCTATGAAAATGAGGCGGCGGCCAAGGCTGTCAGCTACGTCCTCGATCTCAGATACACCAAGAGCCTCCGCGAGGAAGAAGGCGGCACTTATGGCGTCGGCGTCAGTGCAGAAGTACAGAAAGAGCCGAAGGAATTCGGGCTCATGGAGATTTACTTCAACTGCAACCCGGATGCTGCCGACAAACTGCGTGACATAGTCGTAAAGCAGCTCAGCGACCTCGCCGAGAACGGGCCTGATGAGGAAGAGTTCACGAAGACTCTCAGCAACCTCAAGAAGAACATTCCTGAGCGCAGGGTCAACAACAGCTACTGGCTTGGCTGTATCGAAGAACATGAGCGTTTCGGCAAGGACCGCGACAAGGGATTCGAGGCCGCAGTCAACGCGCTTACGCCGGAAGCAGTAAAGGCAATGGCCGGGACTCTGCTCAAATCCGGCAATCATATCGAGCTCGTGATGAGGCCGCAATTGTAAATTTTTATTAAATTTGCATTCTATACGAGTATCAGGCTTTATTTATGGCAGAAATAAATACGACAAACTACACAGACGACAATATCCGCACGCTTGAAGGTGTGGAGCATATCCGCAGACGTCCGGGAATGTACATCGGACGTCTCGGTAACGGAGACAATCCCGGAGACGGTATCTATGTACTTCTCAAGGAGATCGTGGACAACTCCATCGACGAGTTCGCCATGGGCTTCGGAAAGCAGGTCAAGATAGATATCGAAGACGGTACGGTAACCGTCAGGGACTTCGGTCGAGGCATTCCGCTCGGGTCTGTCGTAAAAGCCACCAGCCAGCTCAATACCGGCGGCAAGTTCGACGACGAGGTATTCAAGAAATCCGTCGGTCTGAACGGTGTCGGTACCAAAGCCGTCAATGCCCTTTCGCAGGACTTCTATGTGGAGTCTTTCCGTGATGGCAAGAGTTCATGGGCAAGCTATCGCCAGGGAACCCTGACTGACAGCGGCATGAAGGAAAAGGTCAGCGAAAAGAACGGAACCCTCATCAGGTTCACCCCTGATACGGAGATGTTCGGGCGCTTCGCCTTCAACATGGACTACGTGACCACCATGGTGAAGAACTATTCCTACCTGAAGAAAGGCCTGACGCTCGTCCTCAACGGAGAATCATACAAGTCTGACAACGGTCTTCTGGACCTTGTCAACGAAAACCTGTCTGAGCAGCCTCTCTATGCCCCTATCCATCTTGAAGGAGAGGACATCGAGATCGTGCTCACCCATGGTAACTCATACGGTGAAAATGTGGCATCCTTCGTCAACGGGCAGAACACCCGTGACGGAGGTACCCATCTCGCCGCATTCAGGGAGGCTGTCGCCAAGACCCTGAAGGAATTCTACAAGAAAAACTATGCTCCGGAAGACTGCCGCCAGGGTATCGTCGGAGCGATAAGCATACAGATTCAGGAGCCTAACTTCGAGGGTCAGACCAAGACCAAGCTCGGATCCACCTACATGTGGGAGAAGGCAAAGAAAGGCTCCGACGGCAAGATCGAGAAGACTGCCGAAGGCTCTATAATCATCGAGCGCGGTCCGACCATCAGGACTTTCGTCAACGATTTCGTCGCAAAGCATCTGGACAACTACCTGCACATGCACACCGACCTAGTCCCGGTGATCGAGGAAAAGATCAAGGCGTCACAGGCAGAGAGGGAGGAAATCTCCGGCATCCAGAAGAAGACTCGCGAGCGCACGAAGAGAGCCAACGTTTATAACAGAAAGCTACGCGACTGCCGTTACCACTTCAACGACAAGCTCGCAAAAGACAAGGAGAAGTTCCGCGAGATGTCAAGCATCTTCATCACGGAGGGTGACTCTGCATCCGGAACCATCACCAAGGCGCGCGACGCCGGCTTCCAGGCCGTATTCAGCCTGCGAGGCAAACCGATCAACTGCTACAAGGAAAGTCGCAGGAAAGTAGCCGAGAACGAGGAGCTCAACTTGCTAATCTCAGCCCTCGGAGTGGAGGACGACCTCGAGAATCTCCGCTACAACAACATCATCGTGGCGACCGATGCCGATGATGACGGAATGCACATCAGAATGCTCGTACTGACATTCTTCATGAAATATTACCCGGATCTGATCCGCAGGGAGCATGTCCATATCCTCCAGACTCCGCTTTTCAGGGTCAGGAACAAGAAAGAGACACGCTACTGCTACAATCCGGAAGAAAAAGAAAGCGCTATCCAGGCCCTCAAGACCGGAGTGGAGATCACAAGGTTCAAAGGTCTTGGAGAAATCTCCTCCGATGAGTTCGGAGACTTCATAGGCGAAGGAATGAGGCTCGACCTTGTAAAGCTCTCGGACGAAGAGTCCATTTCCGACATCATGGAGTTCTACATGGGTGCAAACACCATCGAGAGACAAAGATTCATCACCAGGAACCTCAAGTCCGAGGAGGAGCTGGAGGACATAAACATTTAATTTATGTGGGGAAAATTCTGCGGCTTTTTGCTCAAGAGGCTTGGCTGGACCTCAGATACCGGTCCCGCTCCTGAGGAGAAATGCATTCTTCTCGGCGTGCCGCATACTTCAATATGGGATTTCGTAATCTCATATCTATATTACAGACAATTTGGGATCAAGGCCAAGTGCATGATAAAGAAAGAGCTTTTCTTCTGGCCGCTCGGTCCCGTACTCCGTAAGATGGGTGGCGTACCTACCGACAGGAAAAACGCGACTACGCTCGTCAAGAGCATAATCACGGCTATGGAGAAGGAAGGACAGTTCCATCTCGCCATAGCTCCGGAAGGCACCCGCAAGCCGGCAAAAAGATGGAAGACCGGCTACCATCTCATTTCCAGGGCAGTCGACTGTCCTGTGTACCTGTGTTATTTCAACTGGGGCACGAAGCATATTGGCCTCGGACCTAAGGTCGATCTTACCGACGACGCAAAAGCCGATACGGAAAAGATTCAGGCTATCTATGAGGAAATGCACCTGGTCGGAAAGCACCCGGAGAATTACATAACTCATTAGACAACTTATGCGACTTTACACCAACAGGTTGTGGTCAAAGAAAGAGAATATCGTCACGACGCTGGGAAAGCTGTTTGACTATTCTACCATAACCTTTGCAAAGAGGCAGCTGTCGTGCTATGTCGACGGCAGCTCGGGATACACCTACAACTCGTTCAGACACAAATGTCTTGACCTCTCACACATCATGTCCAGATTCGGGATCAAGGCCGGCGACAAAGTCGCCATCCTCTCCCAGAACATGCCTAACTGGACTCTGGCTTTCTTCTCCGCCACCGCATTCGGCCGCGTAGCAGTGCCTATCCTCCCGGATTCGTCCGAGAACGAGGTCACGAACATACTTACCCATTCGGGGACAAAGGTCCTGTTCATTTCCCAGAGGATGATGCCGAAACTCTCGAAAGAATGTTTCGACAAACTGACCATGATCATCGACATCGAGACTCTGGAAATGATCAAGAAAGACGATACCGCCTTCACCTGCGAAGGCTGGACCGTCAATCCGCAGCCTGACAGCCTCGCCGCCATCATATACACCTCCGGCACGTCCGGAAAGGCGAAAGGCGTCATGCTTAGCCACAGGAATCTCGTACAGAACATCATCGAGGCTTCATATGCCCAGCCGGCCGGCCGCAAGGACCGCTGGCTGTCTATCCTCCCGATGTCCCACACATACGAGATGGCGCTCAGCATGCTCTATCCTCTCTACTGCGGAGCCTGCGTCTATTATATTCAGAAACCGCCGACTCCGAGCATCCTGATGTCGGCGATGAAGACGGTACGACCTACAATCATGTGCGCCGTGCCGCTGATCATCGAAAAGATCTACAAGTCCAGCATCATGCCGACCATCGAGAAGAGCCGCGTGCTCTCATGGATGAAAGAACATACGCCAAGGATTCTCTACAGGCTCGTGGGCCGGAGGCTGAAATCCAGCTTCGGAGGCAAGCTGAAGTTCTTCGGTATCGGAGGCTCGAAGCTTGACCCTGTCGTGGAGGATTTCCTCAAAAGGGCACGCTTCCCTTACGCCATCGGCTACGGACTTACCGAGACAGCCCCGCTTATCACCAACGCCTGCGTAGGCAAGACTGTGGTAGGCTCCATCGGAGTCCCTGCGCATAACGTGGAAGTCAAGCTGGTCAATGTCAATCCGGAGACCGGCGAGGGCGAGATCTATGCCCGCGGCGACAATGTCATGCTGGGATACTACAAGGATCCTGAGAGGACCAGGTCCGTCATCACCGACGACGGCTGGTTCAGGACCCATGATCTCGCATGCATGGACAAGAAGGGCCGCTATTACATCAAGGGAAGGCTCAGTAACATGATCGTAGGCGCATCCGGAGAGAACATCTACCCTGAGGAGATCGAGCAGGTCATCAACTCTGTCGAGGGCGTAAACGAGTCGCTGGTAATGGAGCGCGACGGCAAGCTGATCGCGCTGATCAAGTTCGACGATTCCATCATCAACTGGGACCAGGCTTCCGAGGATATATTCTTCGAGACTCTGCAGGCCAGGAAAAAGGCTGTGCTTGACTTCGTCAACAAGCATGTAAGCAAGCAGAGCAAGGTCAACGACGTGGAAGTCGTCAAGGAACCTTTCGAGAAGACAGCCACCCAGAAGATCCGCAGATACAAGTATCAGCACGCCGAGGGTGACGACAAGAAACTTGAAGACAAGAAGAAATAGTGATAACCAAAGAAGCCTGCCGAGATGACTCAGCAGGCTTCTTTTATAGTTCATTCCGGATTATTCAGCCGGTGAAATTGCGCCCATCGGGCAAACACTTGCGCATGTGCCGCAGTCGAGGCAGAGGTTAGGGTCGATTGAATAAACGTCTCCCTCTTTGATTGCTCCAGCAGGGCATTCACCCTGACAGGTACCGCATGCTACGCACTCGGTTTCAGAAATTTTGTAAGCCATAATATTATCCTTAATAATTGTTGTCTAATTGTAATACAAATTTATTGCATTTAATTTGAATTATCAAATATCAGACCAACTTTACCTTCGCAGATTCGCGCCGAGGACCAATATTTGCAGGATAGGAAACACGATGAAAAAAATATACATAATACTATTGCTGATGGCAACTTTCGCAGCCGCCCGGGCCCAGGTCAGGACAGACGGGACCAGGACGACTGTGGCCAATGCCGTCGAGTTCGACAAGACCGTCCATGATTTCGGGGACATAATGCTCTCCGACGGACCGCAGTCCTGTTCATTTACAGTCAAGAATGTTTCTGACAAGCCACTGGTGATCAACAACGTGATTTCTTCGTGCGGCTGTACCGACGTCCACTGGACGCGCGAACCCATACGCGAAGGCAAGAGCGGCAAGATTGACGCTACATTCTCGAATGACCAGGGGCCTCATCCGTTCGACAAGACTCTGACGGTGTATATATCCGGTCTCCGGAAGCCTGTCATACTGCGGCTGAGGGGCTCCGCCCATGACAAGAAGAAAAGTCTCTCGGAGCTGTTCCCTGAGCATATCGGCAGTCTCGGACTGAAGAGCCGCGAGATCAAGCTCGGGAACATGGAGCAGGACAGCCAGAGAAGCGATGCCGTGAGCATAGCCAATCTCGGGAAGACCCCGATGAAGGTCAGCTTCGCCAATGTGAGCCAGGGACTGGATCTTTCCGTATCCCCTAACCCTGTACCTGCAGGCGGCACTTCCAAGATTGTCTATACGGTGACTTCGGACCGTTCCCGCTGGGGAAAAAACATATATAAGGCGACGCCCGTGATCAACGGGACCGCTGCAAAGGAAAGCATTGAGATAACGGCTTTCACCAAGGAGAATTTCGCTTCGCTTTCCGAAGCCGAGAAGGCGGCCGGCGCGCAGCCTATGTTCGAGGCAAGCACGTTCAATTTCGGAAAGATCAAGGCCGGCGCTGCAGTGGAGGCTTCTTTTGCAATGACCAACAAGGGCAAGAGGGCTTTCAAGGCATATAAGATTGATTCCGATTCTCCGGCTGCTTCGGTAAGCGAAAGTTTCCCGGAAGTCGCTCCCGGAAAGAAGGCCACGCTGAAAGTCAGGCTCGATACTTCATCCCTGCCAAAGGGCGAGACTCTTATCATACTGACTCTCACGACGAACTCTCCTCTCCGGCCGATAGTCAACCTTTTCCTTGCCGGATACGTAGAATAATCGTTAGTCGGCCTGAAAATTTGTCAGTCAGATAAATAATTACTATATTTGCAGTCCTTTTAGTGCCTTTTTGGTGGCTGAAAGGACTTAAGTATTTATATTACAATTAATTAACAACAAAATGATCAAACAGTACGAAACCGTTTTCATTGCAACTCCCGTTTTGTCTGAGGCCCAGATGAAGGAAGCGGTTGCCAAGTACGTAGACTTCATCAACAAGAA
>JAEEGL016518087.1_pt1 | contig 10789 bp, 8 predicted proteins | sample 9134231 | NCBI WGS metagenome assembly JAEEGL01 (sample SAMN16246548, study PRJNA631951) | gut metagenome | biome: gut microbiome; feature: rumen; material: fiber-attached | host: Bos | place: Iran: Karaj | collected 2018-10
GCCCCGAGCCGCGCGCGCTCCTCGCGGTCCCTGCAGAGCCGCTCCATGGCGCCGGCCAGCGCCGCCTCGTCTCCCTGGGGGACGAGGATGCCGGCAGAGCCTTCGCCGAGCATCCAGGCCTGGCCCGGCAGGTCGCTGGCAACGACGGGCACGAAGAAGGCCATGGCTTCGGCCATGGCAGAGGGAACGCCGTCGGAGGGCGCGCCGCCGGCAGACCGTCCGGGAGCGAGGAAGACGTCGGCGTCGAGGTAGAGGGAGGCCATGTTCTCGTGGGGCACGTAGCCGGGGAAGCTCGTCTCCCCGGCAATGCCGAGCGCCCTGGCCTGGCGCCTGAGGCGCTTCAGCTCGGGACCTGCGCCGGCCATGGTAAGCTTGGCCTCGAGCCCCAGCGCCTTGAGGCGGGCAAAGGCCTTGAGAACCAGGTCGTAGCCCTTGCGGGGAGACATCTCGCCTGCGCAGAGGAAGTGCGTCTGGAGGCGCTTTTCGCGGTGCTGGGCCGCCAGGGTCTCCTCGTCCATGGGGGCAAGGGTCTGGGGATCGGGCACGAAGGCAATCTTTTCCGCAAGCTCCGGCCCTGCCGCTTCGGCAAGGGCGTCGGCGAGAGCCCTGGTGTCGCAGCGCACGAAGGAGGCGTCCCGGCACAGGGCCCTGAAGGCCCCGAGCACGGCTCTGCCCCTGCCCCCGCTGTCCTGGCAGGCGGCAAGCCAGCCGTCGGTGGTCCTGGCCTCGAAGGCGAAGGGAAGGCCGGCAAGGCGGGAGGCGAGCCAGGAGACGAAGGGGGCCTTCTTCCCGCCGGCTGCATAGAGGCACTCGACGCCCGAGGCGAGGCTCCATCTGGCAAGGGCCTTGGCCCTGGCCCTGGTCCAGGGGCCGCCGGCAAGGGGGCGCAGGGCGGACATGCTCTCCTTCCAGGAGGCGTCGCCGCGGGGCAGGCCCGCAAGGCCGAAGAGGGCGGCCCACAGGGAAAGGGACCGGACGCCGCCGAAGTGGCGCACGGGCATGGGCAGGGAGTAGTTCTGCATGTCCTTGCCAAGGAGGCTTCCGGGGGCAAGGGTGGCCGTGCGGGCGAGGAGGCCTTCGTTGTGGAGCAGGTGGGCTTCGGCGCGTATGGCGCAGGCGCCCTGCTTGAGGAAGTTGTCGGCCACGAGGCAGGAGGCGAGCTTCGTCTCGGGGCCTGCGAGCAGCCTCGTTCCCGCGTCGGCGGAGATTTCGGGCACGCTGTGCCGCTGGCAGACCAGCAGGCCCTCTTCCAGGGTGTAGATGGAGTCGCAGTACTCGGCCATCTTGGCGTCGTGGGTCACCATGACGAGCGCGACGCCGCTGGCGTGGCAGAGGCTGCGGAAGTTCTCCATGATGAGCCTGGACGTGCGCTGGTCGAGGGCGCCCGTGGGCTCGTCGGCCATGAGGATGCGGGGGTTGTTGACCATGGCTCTGGCGATGGCCACGCGCTGCTGCTCGCCGCCGGAAAGGCGGTTGCTCGGATAGTGGACCCGGGCGCTGAGGCGCACGAGCTCCAGGGCGCGGATGACGCGGGGCCAGCGCTCGGCTGAGGGGACGTTCTCGTAGATGAGGGGGAACTCGACGTTCTCGAAGACCGTGGAGTGGGAGAAGAGGTTGCTCGCCTGCATGATGAAGCCGACGTTGCCGCGCCTGAAGTCGGCCGTCTGCTGGCGGGTGAAGGAGAGCACGTCCTGCCCGAGGATGGAGAGCGTTCCCGCGTCCGGGGCGTGGAGCATGCCGAGGACGTGGAGCATGGTGGACTTGCCGCAGCCCGAGGGGCCCATGATGGCCACCATCTCGCCGGCGCAGACCTCGATGTCCACGCCCCTCAGCACGGGAGCGAAGCCCGCGTAGCGCTTGCGGAGGCCGTGTGCCGAAACGACTGGATTCATATGCCGGTCCTCCTATTCGAAGCGCAGGGCGGTCACGACGTCCATGCGGCTGGCCTGCACGGCAGGATAGATGCCGCCGGCGACGCCGATGAGGGCGGAGAAGACGATGGAGCCGGCGCAGCTGGCTGCCAGCAGGAGCATGGGCACCTTGGTGCCGAGGAAATGGACGCCGGCGAAGACGCAGACAAGGCCGGCGAGTATGCCGAAGAGGCCGCCTGCCACGGACTTGCACAGCGCCTCGCAGAGGAATTGGGCCATGATGTCGCCGTCGGACCCGCCCATGGCCTTCTTGAGGCCGACCTCGCGGGTGCGGGCGCGCACGGCGGCGAAGGTGCCGTACCAGATGCCGAAGCCGCCGAGCATGAGGGAGGCGCCGATGCCGAGCCACAGGAGGGTCTGCACCCACATGAAGGTGACCTGCAGCCGCGAAAGCTGCTCCTGCTGGGTCTTGACCAGCAGATAGGGGGCATCCTGGTTGGCGTTCACGGCCTCGGGGATGCGCACGGCAAGGGAGACCACGTCCTCCCAGCCCACGGCGCGCACGAAGAGGCGGGTGATGCGCCCGTCGCCCCAGTTGCGGTCGTTGAAGGTCGTGACGGGCATGAAGGCGGCCTCGGCCCAGTCGCCGAGCATGACGCCGGCGATGACGCCCTTGACCTCCACGGCGTCGATGTCGAGGAAGAGCAGTTCCCCTATGGCCTTCTCGGGCGAGCCGAAGAGCCTCGTCGCGGCCTCGCGGCCGAGCATGCACACCCTGCGGTGCCGTTCCACGTCCTCCCGGGTGAAGGCCCGGCCAGCGATCACGTCGGCGGAGAAGATGGGCACGAAGAGCTCGTCTGCGCCGTACACGAACATGCCGATGCTACGCTCGTTCAGCTTGGATCGCAGGGTGAAGTTCTTGGCGTTGCGGCTGGCGACGCTCACGGAGTGGACGCCGGGAAGGGCCTTGATGGCCTCGATGGTTTCGGGGTGGAAGAAGCGCCTCGGCTGGCCGGGGTACTGGGCGTCCTCCATGGTGATGCGCATGACGTTGACGCCGCCCATGAGGACCATGTCCTGGCCGACTTTGTAGCGTATTTCCTGGCCGAGCACGGCAAGGGCGATGAAGGCCGTGATGCCGAGGGCGATTGAGGCGACGACGCCCCAGCTCTTCTGGCGCACCACCTGCCTGAGGGAGACGCGGATGAGATCGGAATAGGCTATCATGGCTTGATGGAAAGGCTCCCTGGCGCTAGCGCTTCGTCGAGACCACCCGGCCCTGCCGGCCCACCTCGTACCAGATGCCGTGCCAGGCAAGGCCGCTGGCGCCGATGGTCTTGAGGGAGGCCGCGCAGAACACGACGCTGGCGAGCAGGTAGCCGCACAGCCAGGGCACGAGGCGCACGTGGCGCGCGACGAAGGGGCGCAGGCTGGAAGCGGAGACGGCGCAGGCGGCAAGGCAGGCCGCGCCCGAGAGCAGGAGCCAGCCCGAGGGGCGCAGGAGCAGCAGGCTTGCCAGGCAGGCGCCAAGCGTCAGGGGAACGAAGGACACGAGCAGGATGCCGAAGAGCAGCTGGCGCCACTGGTTCGGCACGCAGAACTTGAGGAAGAGCACCTGGCGCTCCAGCCAGGCCGTCCAGAAGCGCAGGCCGTGCCGGCTGGCCCTGGTCTGGAGCAGGGCGCCGGGACACAGGCGCACCTTGACGCCGGCATCCCTGAGAAAGAGGGTGAGAGAGCAGTCGTCGACCACGTTGCTGGCCCAGAAGGCGCCTATGCCCTTGGCGCGGAAGACGGAAGCCCGGACGGCCATGGCGCCGCCCCAGGGCTGGGTGTAGGTGCCCACGGCCTGCAGGAGGCGCATGAAGAGCACGCAGATGGCGTAGCCGAGCGTCGTCGGCAGGTCGTCTTCGGGCACCACCTCGTGGTAGCCCGTGGCGAAGTCCGCCTCGCCCAGGGCAAGCGGGGCGCAGAGGCGGCGCAGGAAGTCGGGCGAGGCAAGATGGGTGCTGTCGCAGAAGGCGTAGGCTTCGATGCCCTCCTCGGCTTCCAGGGCCCGCACGCCGGCAAGGGAGTTGTGGTTCTTCTGGCCGCAGCCCGAGGCCTTGCCTGCCACGACGTGCCTGAGCCCCGGAAAGCCGGCCTGCAGCTTCCTGGCAAGGGCCGAAGCCGGATCGGCATCGTCCGCCGTGACCATGACCGGCACGACGCCGCCCGGATAGCTCTGGGAGAGCAGGGATCGGATGGCGGACTCCATGGCGGGATGGCTTCCTGCGGCAGGGATCACGAGGCCCACGCGGGGCCAGCGCTCCCTGGGGATGTCGGGCAGAGGCTCCGCCTGCCTGGCGCGGAGCCGTGCTCCCGAACGTGCGAGCACGAAAACGAGCGCCGGCATGAGCAGTCCCGCAAGCATGACGATGATCCACATGGCAAGTCTCCTTCCTGGCCGCGCCGCCGGGGTCTAGTCGGCAGGGGCGCAGTCGTCCGTCACTGGAACGCCGAGGGTGCGCCGGCACTTGACGTTGAAGCGCAGGCCGCTGGCAAGCCGGATATGCATGTTGGCCTGGGTTCCCTCGAGCTCGCCCGTGGCGCGGTGGCCCGAGCCGTGGCGGGCTTCCACGCGCCCGTGCTTCGAGGTGCCGTAGATGTGGTAGACGTCCACGGCGCCGGAGCGGTGCCTGAGCAGGCCCACGCCGCGCAGGGAGCCGTCCTCCTTGACGCAGACCGCGACCTTGAACCGGGCAGTGAGGACGGCGCCTGTCCACAGCTCCGTGGCCTCGCCCGGCCCCGCGCCTGGTCCTGCCGGCCCCTGCGGGGAGCAGATGCCCTGGCAGGGCAGGCAAAGGGGGAGCAGGAGCAGGAAAAGGATCCGCATCCAGACTGAAGCGTTGCGCGGCATGCTCGTCTCACCTTCTTGTCGCTGAGGAATGGCGGGCGCTGGAACCCTGTTCCGCAAGCCTGCGGAAAATGGCCTCGTGGGCCTGGACCATGGGGCCGAAGCCGTAGGCCTCCACGGCCCTGATTCTGTTGGCGCGGCCCATGGCCTGCGCTTCGGCAGGGTGCTTGAGCAGGCGCGAGAGGCTGGCTGCCAGCGCCCTGGCATCGCCTGCGGGCGAAAGCAGGCCGTGGGCTTCGCCCCCCACGAGCTTCGGCACGCCGCCGACGGCCGTGGCGCAGAGGGGAAGGCCGCAGGCCATGGCCTCCAGGAGCACGTTGGGCTGGCCTTCCCTGTCGCTCGGCAGGCAGAAGACGGAGGCTTGCGCGTAGTGCGGGCGCACGTCGCCCGTGCCGGGGAAAAGTTCGATGGCCTCCCTGCAGGGAGACTGGCGGCAGCGCTCCTTCAGCCTGGCCTCCCAGGGGCCGTCGCCGACGAAGCGCAAAAGCGCCTCGGGGTGCTCGCGCCTGACGAGCTCGAAGGCGTCGACGAGCAGGGACTGGTTCTTGTCTTCGCAGATGCGCGCCACGCACAGGATGCGGGGCCGCCTTGCCGGGATCGCCGGCTCGGCGGGCGCGAAGCGCTCCGTGTCGACGCCGTTGGGGATGTAGGAAAGCCGGGCCTGCGGGCAGCCGAAGCCTGCCATGATGTCCCGGAGGGCTTCGGTGTTGCAGACAACGTGGTCGCACAGGCGCCAGAGCCACCGCTCGTGCTGCCGTCTGGGAGCGCCCCCGCCCCGGACGGTGCCGACGACGGCAGGCCTGCCGGCACGCCGGCGGCGCAGGCAGCCCCACAGCCGTCCCCAGATGTTGGGCAGCGCCGTGCAGGGCACGATCACGTCGGGATCGAGGCGGCGCAGCCAGCCGGGGAGCCTGGCGAAGAAGAGGGGATCCACCCGGCGCGAGGCGCCCATGCGGAAGAGCGCAATCCCGCCCGCCTCGGCCTCGGCGTCGAGGTCGGTGGGGCCGGTCAGCGTCAGCATGGACGGCCGGAAGGCGTCCCTGTCCAGGCGCGCCGCCAGCTGGAGCGTCTGGCGCTGGGTGCCGCCGTAGCAGAGGTCCTCCATGAGGAAAAGCACATGAATGCGCCGCATCGTCGTCCTTGTCGTTGCTGAAGGCGCCAAGGGGGGGTGACGCCTTCCTGTGGAAAGGGCATTGTACGTGCAGGCAGGGCGCTTGGCAATGCGCAAGAGCACCCAAAAAAGCGCCAGGGACGGCGTCGCGCCGCGCTGTTTACGGGGGCAGCCCGAAAGGCTATGCTCGGCACCATGAACACCCGTCTCCCAGCTGGCCAGACTCCTCTGCGCGTCGTCGTCTCCCTGGACGTCGAGGAAGAGGGGCTCTTTTCCGGGCGCTACGCCCGCCAGGGCTGCACGGCAGAAAACGTGCAGACCCTGCCGGCGCTTGCGCCCCTCTCCGACGAACTCGGCTTTCCCCTCACCCTCTTCTGCTCCTGGGCCGTCTTCAGCGACGCCGCGGCCTGCCGGGTGCTCGAGCGCATGCGCGACCGCCACGGCGCGGAAATAGGCTGCCACCTGCACCACTGGAGCACGCCGCCCTTCGACGAAGGCGACGCCCTCGGGCAGGACGGCCAGCCCCTGCGCACGGACAGGCTGCCTGAAGGCCTGCTCCGCGCCCGCCTCGAGCGGCTCTTCAGCCTGGCCCGCGGCTTCCAGGCGGCGCCCGTCGAGAGCTTCCGCATGGGGCGCTGGGACTGCAAGGCACGCCTCTTCCCCCTGCTTGCCGAGCTTGGCGTCAGGGCCGACAGCTCCGTCTGTCCCCTGCGCGCCTTCAAGGGCGGCGCAGACCACTTCCTGGCCCCGCAGACGCCCTACTGGCCGCTTGGCCGCCGCGTTCCCTTCCTGGAAGTGCCGGTCACGCAGATCCCGGTGCTGCCGGCGCTGGCCAGGGCCTGGCACGCCCTCGGCCGGGGACGGGACTGGATCGACGCCTTCCACTTCGCCGGCGCCCTGAGCGCCAACCCCTTCTGGCACGGCCCCCTCGCCATGCGCGTCTGCGCAAGGCTTCTGCGCCTGCGCAAGGGGCCTGTGCTCAGCCTCTTCTGGCACTCCACGGAAACGGCCGCCGGCCGCTCCCCGCACGTCCCGGACCAGCGGAGCGTGGACAGGAAGCTCGCCTGCATCGCCTCCTTCCTCGCCTGGCTGAAGGCCGCCATGCCCGTCCGGGGCGCCACCCTGGGACAGGTCTTCCGCGATGCCTGGGACGACGGGGCCGGACAGGGACGCCTCTACCCCGAGCGCCGGGATATCCCCGGCCAGGGCGACTGGTAGCCGGCATGGCCTCCCTGGGACGCAGGGCGGCGCCTCCGCGCGAACTGCGCGAAAGGGCGTGGTACAAGCGGGGCACTGGCGCCTTCGTGCTCAAGAGCCAGATGCGGCTCGTCCAGGAGAGCCTCGCCCCCTGGCCGCGCCGGGGAAGCACCCTGCTTGAGGTCAACTGCGCGGCCGGCCGGCTGCAGGAGCTGCTCTGGGAGCAGGGCTTCGACGTCACGGGCTGCGATCCCTCCCCCGCTCTGCGCGCCCTCTTCAGGGCAAGCCTGAGCCAGCGCTTCGCCTGCCGCGCGGCCAGCGCGGACCTGCTTCCCTGGGGCGACGGCGAGTTCGACTGGGCGCTCGTCCATCTCGACGCCAGAGAGGACCTGGAGCGCCTCGGGGCCTGCCTGCAGGAGGCGCGGCGGGTGGTCCGGCGCGGCTTTGCCGTCTGCTTCTGGAACGCCTTCGCCCCCGGCGCCAGAGCCCTGGCAGCCTCCAGGCTGCGCATTCCGCTGGCAAGCCCCCTTGCCGTCTACCGCGCCCTGCGCGCCCTTGGCGAAGGCAGGATAGCCATGCGCAGCATGCTGGCTGGCCCCCTCTGCTCCTGGAAGCTCTGCGCCAGAGGCTCGGGCGGAACCAGCGCCGGACTGGCAGCGCGCGCGGCCCTTGCCCTCAACCAGCCGATGCCGCTGTGCTTCGGCGCCCTTGCCGTGATGCGCCTCGATCTGGGGCCGCTCGTGCCCCTCACGCCGCGGCCTCTGCTTGTCCGCAGGCTCAGGCTGGGCGAGGCGGCGCTTGCCGGCGCGGCCCAGGGCGAGGCCAGCGCCAGCGCCGCAATCCAGCAGTCCGCGATCCAGCGATCCGCGATCCAACTTGGCTGTTGATATTGCCAGCGAGATGGGTCAAACTAGGCTTTAACGCATTGCACAGCGCCTCTCGGCCGCGTCCCCGGCCGTCCGATGCAGGCAGGGGAGCACAGCGCGGCCCTGCGCGGGTTCTTCCCAGCGCGGGCATGAGCGCCACCATTGTCTACAAGCCAGTGCCCAAGGAGGCATACATGCCGCAACTCAGCCGATCCATCCACCTGTCGCTCCACATCCACAAGGATCCCGACGCCATGGCCGAACGCGCCGCCCACATCATCGCCGGCGCCTGCGACGAAGCCATCTCCGAACGCGGCGAATTCAAGATCGCCATCTCCGGCGGCAAAACGCCCATCCCGCTTTTCCGCCTCCTTTCCCGCAAGGACTGGGTCGGCGCCCTGCCGTGGGACAAAATTTCCGTATTCTGGGCTGACGAACGCTGCGTCGGTCCGGACCATCCGCTGAGCAACTACGGCGTCGCCCGCCGCGAACTGCTCAGCTACGTGCCCTGCACCAAATTCTTCCGCATGCGCGGCGACGAGGATGCCGTCCAGTCCGCCCTGCTCTCGGCGCAGCTTCTGCGCCAGGAGTTCCACCTCAAGGACGGCGAAATTCCCCGCTTCGACATGATCCTCCTCGGCATGGGCGAAGACGGCCACACAGCCTCCCTCTTCCCCCGCTCCCCCGCGCTGGCGGTGCGCAACAGGCTTGTCATCGACCAGTACGTGCCCGTCCAGAAGATCGACCGCCTGACCATGACCCTGCCGGTGTTCAACAACGCCCGCTGCTGCATGTTCATGGTCACGGGCAGCGAGAAGCACGACGTGCTGGCCCGCGCCCTCAACCTGCTCGACAAGCCCGAGCTGCCCGCCCAGCTGGTGCATCCGTCCATCGGCGACCTCATCTGGGTCGTCGACGAGGCCGCGGCCACGGGCGAGAAGCAGTAGCCTGCCAAGCCTGCACACACTTCACGAATCCCCGGGGTCTTGGGAGCAGGGCCCCGGGGATTCGCCTTTCACCGCCCCTGCTTCCGGCGCCTCCCTTGTCCACAGCATTGTCCATGGAACACTGGCACTTCTTCTGCGCAACCTTCGGCTGCAAGGTCAACCAGTACGAGACGCAGGCCCTGCGCGAGGCCTGGATCCGGGCCGGCGGCGCCGAAACCGCCGAGCCGGCCAGGGCAGACGTCCTGCTCGTCAACAGCTGCGCCATCACGGCCAGAGGCGAGCGCGACGCCAGAAACGCGCTGGTGCGCCTGCGCCGGGAGTCCCCGCAGGCCCTGCTCGTGCTCACGGGCTGCGCAGCCAGGCTCGTGGCGGACTTCGTGCCGCGCCGGGGCGCCCCCAGGCCCGAAGCGGATCTCCTCGTCCCGCCCGAGCGCAAGGAGGAGCTCGCCTCGTCCGCCTTTACGGACTGGCTGGCCCAATGGCTTGCCGCGCAGGCCAAGGGCCGCGAGCTTCCCCAAAGCCCCTTTGCCGGACATCCCGGCCCCATGCCCCGGACCGCGCCAGGCGAGCGCCGCTATCCCTCGCTTGCCGTGGCGGACTACCGGCGGACCCGCCCGGTGCTCAAGGTGCAGGAGGGATGCACCCACAGGTGCACCTACTGCATCGTGCCCTCGGCCAGGGGCGGCGTGGCAAGCCGCGATCCCGGGGAGGCCGTCCTGGAAGCGTCCCGCCTGCTCGAGCGGCACGGCGAAATCATGATTTCGGGCATCAACCTCGGACAGTACGGCAGGGACCGCCCGGAATTCGGCGGCTTCTGGGACCTGCTCGAGCGCATCGACGGCGAGCTCGCGCCGCGCTTTGCCGGCAGGGCAAGGCTGCGCATCAGCTCCCTCGAGCCCTCGCAGCTGGACGAACGCGGCCTTGGCGTGCTCCGGCGATCCGTCCTCGTGGCGCCGCACCTGCACATCTCCCTCCAGCACGCCAGCCAGCGCATCCTCAAGCGCATGGGCCGCGGCCACTATGCAGCCGGCGCCATGCTGGAGGCGGCCGGACGGCTTGCCGAGTTCTGGCCCGGCATGGGGCTCGGCTGCGACGTCATCCTGGGCTTTCCCGGCGAAACGCCCGCCGACGTGGACGAGCTCTGCCGCTTCCTCGAAGGCGCTCCCGTCACCTACGCCCACGTCTTTCCCTACTCGCGCCGTCCGGGAACGCCGGCGGCATCCTTCCCGGAGCAGGTGCCCCGGCAGGAGAAGCTGGCGCGCGCCAGAGCTGTGCGGGAGGTCGTCCGCGCCAAGGCCAGGGCCTTCTGGGAGCAGGAGATGCGGCGCCCTTCCCTGCAGCTTGTGCCCGACATGGCCGAAGAGGCCGGCGGGGCGCCGGCAGGTCTCGTGCACGCCGTCGACGAGCGCTACGCCCCCTGCTGGATCAAGGCGGAGGACATGCCGGCGGACCAGGAAGCCCGCTTCATCGAGGCCCGTCCCGTGCGGCTGCTGGACGCGGGTCTGCTGGCAGAGCCGGTGCGCTCCTGAAATCCGCCGGGGGACCATGTTGCCCGGACAGGGCAAAGGTCTTATCTACAGTGCCAGCCGAGTCCGGCGGAGCCCCCGTCCCGCCTGCCGGGCGCCGGCCATTCATCTTGCCAGGAGTATTGCGCCATGCCCTTATACGACTTTGAATGCAAAGCATGCGGCCGCCGCTTCGAGGAGCTCGTCTTCGAGGGCGACGGCAATCCGCCCTGCCCCGGCTGCGGGTGCACGGACGTCTACCAGCTTCCCGCCTCGCCGAGCCCGAAGCCGACCAACCCCTTCCCCTACAAGGTCGGTCCCGTCAACCAGGCCTTCGTCAACAACGTGAAGCGCATCCAGTCGGGCCAGGGCCCCAGCTGCGGCGGCCAGTGCGGCACC
>JAEEGL016852689.1_pt1 | contig 10789 bp, 9 predicted proteins | sample 9134231 | NCBI WGS metagenome assembly JAEEGL01 (sample SAMN16246548, study PRJNA631951) | gut metagenome | biome: gut microbiome; feature: rumen; material: fiber-attached | host: Bos | place: Iran: Karaj | collected 2018-10
GACATACCGTGATGAAATGATCTCCAAGATCATCATGGGACAGGTTCCGTTCGAAGAGTATGACTCGGTTGTCGAGCAGTGCAAGGCCATGGGCCTCGAGCGGGCTCTTGAAATCGAGAACGCTGCTTACGAGAGATATCAGAACCGTTAATCCGGTAGGTCGTAACGGAGCAGAGGCATTAGTTACTCTGCTCCGTTCTCTTTAAGGAGTTATGTTATGGTGACCAGAAGGAAAACGAACAGCTGGAAAAAGGACTTCAGCAAGTATAAATACCTGTATCTTATGGCTGTTCCTATGGTGGTATACTATGTTCTTTTCAACTATATCCCCATGTATGGAGCGATCATAGCATTCAAGGACTTTTCTGCGGCGCTGGGGACCTGGCAGAGTAAGTGGGCAGGAGCATCCTATTTCAGGATGTTCTTCAAAGATGTGTATTTTTCGCGTATATTGAGGAATACCATTCAGATCAGCCTGCTGGATTTGGCGTTTGGTTTTCCAGCCCCTATCATTCTCGCGTTATTGATCAATGAGGTCAGGAAAAACTGGTTCAAGAAGATGGTTCAGACCGTCACTTATGTTCCGCACTTTATCTCGATGATGGTCATAGCGGGTCTGATCATCGATTTTACCTCAAGAGACGGAGCGATTAACGATATGCTGGCGCTCTTTGGCGTCGAGAGAAAAACCATGCTGCTTGTACCCGGCCTCTTCCAGCCGATCTATATTGTCAGTGAGATATGGCAGAAAATCGGCTGGGGGTCTATCGTGTATCTCGGCGCGCTGACGGCGGTCGATCCGCAGCTGTACGAAGCTGCGAGCATAGACGGAACCGGACGTTTCGGCAAGATCATCCATGTTACGATACCAGGAATTCTTCCAACGATAATCATCATGCTGATTCTACGTCTTGGTTCAATCATGAACGTCGGATATGAGAAAATTATTCTTCTGTATAATCCGACAATATACGAAACCTCCGATGTCATATCATCCTATTCTTACCGTAAAGGCCTTCAGGAAATGAATTACAGCTATTCGACGGCCGTCGGCCTGTTCAATTCCGTCATCAATTTCCTTCTCGTTATCGGCGCTAATACAATCAGTCGAAAAGTAGGTGAGACAAGCTTATGGTAAGAAGAAGGATCAGAAGATCTTTTGGTGACGTGACCTTTGATGTCATCAATACGATCATACTTTTATTGATCGTTGCTGCCACGATCTATCCTTTTCTGTACGTCTTGTTTGCCTCTTTCAGCGATCCTGCCAGGTTCGCGAGCCATACCGGTCTAATGCTTCGGCCGTTAGGATTTGAAACACGCGCATATAAAGCGGTTTTTGAGAATCAAAGCATCCTGACCGGCTATAAAAACACGCTGTTTTATGTCGTGGTCGGAACAGCTGTCAGTATGCTCATCACAACTCTATCCGCATATGTGCTGTCCAGAAAAGGCTACAAGCTTAAACGGCCCCTGACTTTCATGGCGGTTTTCACCATGTTCTTCAGCGGAGGACTCATTCCGTTCTATCTGCAAGTGAACAGCCTGGGCCTTGCTGATACAAGGTGGGCGCTGATCTTCCCGTCAGCCATGACCACCTACAATATGATCGTGATGAGGACCGCGTTTTCCAACGTTCCGGAGAGTCTGGAAGAGTCCGCGAGGATCGACGGAGCGCATGATTTTACGATCCTCTTCCGCATCGTAATGCCGCTGTCGCTTCCAACCGTTGCGATCATGGTCCTTTTCTACGGCGTTTCCAAATGGAATGCGTGGTTCTATGCCATGGTATTCCTGAGGGACAGGAATCTGTATCCGCTGCAGCTCATCCTGAGAGAAATCCTGGTTCTGTCCTCTACAAGCGATATGGTAACGGATATGTACGCGAGCAAGGACCTGTTCAGCGAAACAATCAAGTACGCGACGATCATTGTCGCAACAGTTCCGATCCTGTGCGTATATCCGTTTATACAGAAGTATTTCGTTAAGGGTATCATGATCGGAGCTGTGAAAGGATAACACTCATGCGGAACCTGTTTGATATCGATGTGAAGAACTATGATCCCGACGGGAGCGTGCTGGTCAGACCCTCGGCACGGGGGATCATCATCAAAGACGGGAAAGTGGCGATGGTTCACAGCCTTCGGTACAACTACTACAAGTTCCCAGGTGGGGGTCTGGAGCCTGGTGAGGACGCAAAGACAGCGCTGATCCGGGAAGTTCGGGAAGAAGCCGGTCTCAAGGTCATTCCTGATTCGATCCGGGAATACGGCATGGTCCGGCGTATGCAGAAACTCGTCAACTCCGATTATGACCACCTGTATCAGGAGAACCTGTATTTCCTGTGTGACGCAGTAGACAAGTCTGTTGATCAGGATCTGGATGACTATGAAGCAGAAGCCGGGTACATGCCGGAATGGGTCGAGCCCGCCGTGGCAATCAAAGCCAACAGATCCGGCGACCTTGACATCTCTGTCAGATTCATCCGGGAACGCGAGTGCAGGATTCTTGAAATGCTGATGGAAGAAGGTTATTTCGACAGCCGTTTGATTGAGAACAATTGACACAGGACGCAAAACCCGACCATTAATGCATCAACGATAAGGAGCAGCCCGGATCATGGATATATGCACACAGACGAACATATTCAGCGGCAGTTTTGCATTCACGCCGGAAGAAATCGTTTCCATTCTTGCGGATGCGGGCTGGGATGCCATAGACTGGTCGTTCTTTGAATTGATCGACTGTAAAGGGATCTGGGCTGAAGACGACTGGCACGAACGGGCTGAACAGGTAAGAAAAATCGCGGATCAGCACCACATCAGAATCGTACAGGCACACGCACCGTTCCCCTCGGGGATAGGCGATCCGGAAAGAGATAAAGAGATCTTCAGGATGCTGATACGCTCGATGGAGGTTTCATCGATTCTAGGCGTGCGCCATATCGTAGTCCATCCGCTGAAATGGACAGACAGGCTCCCTGAGAAGGAAGCAGCATGGAAAGCCAATGTTGACCTGTATGAAAGGTTGATTCCATATTGTGAAAAGCTCGATGTTTGCGTTTGTGCAGAAAACATGAAACGGTACAATCGGGAGACCGGGAAGTTTGACGTTTCCTTCTGCGGCGACCCTGATACTTTCTGCCGTTTCATCGATAAAATGGAAAACGACTGTATCAAGGCCTGTCTGGACGTGGGCCACGCATCCTTAGCCGGAACAGACCCGGCTGAATTCATTCGCCGTCTTGGTTCTGATCGCCTTAAAGCGCTGCACATACATGATGTGGACGGCATAGATGATCGGCATAATCTGCCTTTCCAGGAGGAATTGAACTGGGAATCGATATGTCAGGCGTTAGGCGAGATCGGTTACTCCGGTTGGTTCACGTTGGAAGCCGATAATTTCATGAAGAACATGCCCAAAGTTTTATGGCCCGATGCGGAAGCGTTCATGGCGAAAACGGCGCGTTATCTTGCGGACAGAGTGGAGTTTTACGCGTCAGGCAAACGGATATAAAGTATGCTTGCGCCAAACAGACGACTAGTATCGATTCAACAGGATTCATGGCAAAAGGAGATCATCATATGAAATTCAGTTTTAGCACTTTGGGATGCCCGGATTATTCTTTTGATCAGATAATAGACCTGGTAAAGCAGGTCGGATACACCGGCGTTGAGATGCGCATCTATAAAAACACCGAGGATCTGAGGACGCTTGACGAATTCAAGCTTGAAAACCTTGGGGCGATACGCAGGAAGTTTCGTTCTGCCGGCATCGACATAACCAGTGTGTCCAGCAGCGCGCGATTTGCCTATCCGGATCCAGAAAACCTGAAGGAGCAGTTACAACTGGCAGAGGACTATATGAAAATCGCCTCTGAACTGGAATGCCCCTACATCCGCGTGTTCGGCGGCCCGTATCCCGTGAATTTCACGGACAAGCCGAAGAGCGAACCGTTCATCGAAGCCTATCGCGCTAAACTGCCCCCGGAGAAAACGCGCGGTCTGACCCGCGAAATGTGCGATGCGGCTCTGATGGAATGCCTCGGAAAAACCGGAGAAACCGGCTTGAAATACGGCGTCATGCCGCTCATGGAAACGCACGATGACTTCTGCAGCGGGAAGGTGGTAAAGCGCCTGATCGACGGCTGCGGAAGCGAAAACGTTGGAATACTGTGGGACTGCCTGCATCCCTTCCGGTATGGGCTGGATCTGAATGAGACTTACGCGGCAGTACGGGACAAGATCCGCTATGTTCACATGAAGGACGCGAAAGATCTGACTCCGTGGGGCTTCACGCCCTGCCTTGTGGGCGAAGGACAAATGGATCTTCAGACGGCAGTGAACATCCTCAGGGAGAACGACTACCAGGAGTATGTATGCTTCGAATGGGAAAAGCTGTGGCATCCGCAGATTGCCGAGCCCAGCGTCGCCTGCCCGCAGTTTATGCAAAGCGTACTGAAGATGCTTGAGAACCCCGCTCGGTAAGCTGTCCGGGCAAAGCGCACTTTGAGTAAGCGATATGAAACGCAGGGAACGCCATGATCAGATTATTCAACGAACATTTCGTCCGCCGCACAGAAAGCTTAGACGGTTTGTGGAATCTCAGGCTCCCGGATGGGAAAATCTTTCCGATGATCGTACCCGGTGTGTGGGAGACCATTCCGGAACTTGCGGCATATGAGGGGAAAGCAGTATACGCTCGCAATGTCGAGATCGATCACGAATCGTGCATCATGCTCAGGTTCGGCGGTGTCAGTCATACCGCAAAAGTATTCTGGGACGGAAAGCCTGTTGGCAGCCATTATAACGCTTATACCGGTTTTGATATTCTCATTGAAAAAGCCTCAGCCGGCCTGCACACTTTGAGCGTAGAGGCCGACAATTCTTTCGGCGAGAATTCAACGCTTCACATCCCGAATGACTATTTCACCTACGGGGGGATCAATCGCTCTGTAGAGTTGCACTTTCTGAGCGAAGCCGTGATATCATCCCAATACTTTTATGCATCAGAAAACGACGATGGAACGTTCGATGCCCATATCAAGGCTGAAATCCGCGCGCTGAACGATACATTTCCCCTCTGCTACAGGGTGGAACTTGCCGGTGCAAGTAAAGCCATAGATATCGAGGGTATGAAGAAGGACGAGACCAAACGGATCGAGTTGCTCCTTGAAGGATTGCACGTGCGCACGTGGGATGTGCACAGCGGTCAGCTTTATCAGTTAAACGGTACGCTGTATCAGAATTGTCTGCCAATCGACGATCTTATAGACAGAGTCGGCTTCAGGACTGTCGCGATAGACGGTGAAAGCATCCTGCTGAATCATAAGCGTATCAGGATCATGGGCTTTAATCGTCATGAGGATCACGGGCAGCTGGGCCTGAGCATGGACGCCGGCACCATGATGTGCGACCTGCAGCTGATGCTCGATATGGGCGCGAATGCGGTGCGCACCTGTCACTATCCAAACGATCCCAAATTCCTTGACCTTTGCGACGAACTCGGCATTCTGGTATGGGAAGAACACCATGCGCGCGCACTGCCGGGGGAAATCCTGAGAAAAGGGTTGTTTGCGGAGCAGATCTCCGATTGCAATGAAGAGATGATCCATCAGCACGTGAACCATCCGTGCATATACATCTGGGGCGTGTTGAACGAATGCGAAAGCGAAACGGAATTCGGTCATACGCTTTATGAAAAGAACCTCAATCAGTTGCGGTCCTTGGATCCCACCCGGCCTGTGAGCTTCGCTTCCTGCCGCCTCTTCAACGATATATGCCTGGATTTGGCGGACGTAGTCTCCTTCAACATATACCCGGCATGGTACATCAACGAGCCTGTTGCAGATTATTTAGCCCGCTTGATTGCCTGGATGGAAGAGAACGGTGCCAAAGGCAAACCGGTGCTGATCACCGAGATCGGCGCGGGCGCGATCCCGGGTTATCATGATGCCTTCCGTCGCGCGAAGTGGAGCGAAGAACGGCAGGCTGATATTCTGGAAGAGCAGCTTCAGGCGGTTCTTGACAATGAAAGAATCAGCGGCGTTTATATCTGGCAGTTCGCCGACGTTAAGGTATCCGAGGAGTGGGCTATGCGCAGGCCTCGGACGATGAATAATAAAGGCGTAGTCGATGAATACAGAAGGCCCAAACTATCCTATCTCATAGTGAAGCAACAATTCATGAGTCACCTTTAAGCCAGCACAGCTTGTAAGGCCTTTTTGAAAGACAGTGACAGCATATTGATTGATCGCAAAATTCAGAACTTGATTTTTGACCAAAAATTCGCGCCGCTGGCATCCATCTATGGATGAATGCCAGCGGCGCACCGTCATGAAGTCATGACGTCCCGCCTGCTGTCCTTCTGCGATTTGTTCTCCTTGTTCGGGGGTTCGGAAGGATGTGATAGAACATGGCAAAGTTCATTTCAAGACAGAAAATGAGCAAAAAAGCACGAAAAGAGCTCGATTTGAAGCAAAGAGCGACCTGGAGCTTCAGCCCGGTAACGAAGAAGGTCGAGAGCAAAAAGCTCTACAACAGAAAGAGAAAGTCCACTGAACGTTACGATAATTACGGCAGTGGGCTTCTTTTTTACTCTTTAGGGGTGTGCAAAACACCGTTTCTGTGTGCATTTTCGATGTGACTCCTTTGCAGGCAAACTGTTCACATCTCAATTATGTAGATGTGAACAGTATGATCGATTGCGTTGGCTCAGTTGCTTATGAATCCGGGAGAGAGTCGAGGAAAATACTCCGCGAAGAGGCAAATTTTCCGCCATCACCCTCCACGAAACTGTAACCGGCAAGTACAACACCCTTATCAGGAGCGATGATCCCAAATTGATGATAAGCACCGCTTACAGAAAAACGTCCACGTTTTCCACTGGTGAAGCCGCCATAGTAACTGCCCTCGGGGCCGGCGTGGACGCGGGCGCACCAGGCTTTGCTGAGAATGCGCCTTCCTTCCCAAACACCTTCCTTATTCACTGTCGCGATCCTGCGTATCGCGTCAGAGATACCGCCGAAAATCCTTCAGGCGCGAAAAGCCGATGCAGTTTGAATTGTGGTGCGTATCCGACTGATTGAAGCCGATGCGCAGCAGCATGAGGATGTCGTCACCGTCAAATACCCAATCGGGATACTGAAGGCCGACCCTGTCCGGATCCATGGAACTGTAGTCGAAGAGGCGCCGAGTGACTCTCCAGTCGTGCAGATCATCGGATACTGCGAGCGAGATCACCGTGCGGCCCAAGGGTTTTCCCAAAGTCTGTTCCGTACCGATCATGATGTATTTCCCGCTCACGGGATCCCGCTTCACACAGAATTTGGAATTACTGCCGAGAGGACAGTCGCTGATCGCGTTGAACGAGTATTTCGCGCTGCGATCCGCAGTGTCGACATCGAGGACGAGCACCTTGCCGGTGTTCGGGACCGCTTTGGTGATATCCATCCTGTAAAGCGCGTGGACGCCGCCTTCACGGTCGACTACGATATTTCCTTCGATCCCTGCTCCGGGGGAGGCGAGCCCCGGGCCTGCTCCCTCCGGCGCGCCCTTCCAGGACGGATCGAAAGCCGTGAATTCCGCAAGCTCCCAGATTGCGGGATCGAGCAGGTCTCCGTCTGCGTCAGCAGTCAGAACAGACATGGGAAACGCGCAGTCTTGCCATCCGCCGGTATCGACGGCGATATACAGGAGCCCGCCGTGTTCCGCTATGCTGCCCGGCGCACTGTGGTATCCGTTCCGATAGCAGGTCGGAAACAGCGTGACCGGTGTCGTCCAGGTTTCGCCCTCGTCATCGGAGCGCCCTATGACCACGTTTCCGTGTCCGTTGGTGCAGGCGAGCATATAGATGCTGCCGCGGTGGACAAAGAGCCTTCCCCAGTAGCACGGAAACAGATCCCCGATCCAGTGCCATTGCGCGCCTCCGTCATCCGAGTAAAAGAGCTGGCTCAGGCTGGCCCACTCCTCTTTCCTGCTGAAAACGTCCAGGGAAGCGAGCAGCCTTCCGGAAGGACACTTGACCAGCGAAGGCCCAGCGACGAAACTGCCGGAAAAGTCATACGCGGGATCGTTCGGGTGCAGGTAACACACAGGGACATCACAGGGCATCCTTCCCGTGCGTACAAGCCTTGTGCAGGAGCCTTCCTTGCCGACGCGGCTCAGGATGAGGGTATAGTCCGTCAGGTCTTCCAGCCCGCTTACCGTTACACAGGCCGGAACCGGCTCGATCTTAAGCACGGCTGTGTCCTCTCCCTTTTTCGTGACAAGGAGCCTGTGCGCTCCCTCAAACCCCCTGTCGATCCATTCAAGGGTGAACGCCCCGCGATCCGGGACGAGTCTTGAAACAAATGGCAGAAAAGCGTCCTTCATGCAGGCATAGGGCTTGAACGGACGGCTCAGCCAGGATGTCGGTGCTTTCATAACTGCTCCTCTCTGCTGCTTTGAACCAGATCCCCCGAATAGTAAATCAGGTCAGTTATTCTTGTAGTAAGTTTTCCTCCCCTTTACCTCGTATTGCGCGGGAAAGAACGAGAAAAAACGCGGTATTGATGATCTGCTTTTCTGTCCCGATCGAAAATAACAATTGTGCAGTCTTCATTATTTGTCATTTCGCTATTACTTTCTTGGGGGATCGTTGTTTCTTGCTTTAAGTATTCTTTTACTCTATTATACCACACTTCCACCGGCTCCGCAACGTCCCCAAAACGAAGAAACCGGGCGTTTTGCCCGGAACCTTCGCTTCAATTTCTTCCCCACAGTTTTCGAATAACTTAAGCAGGCTGCCCAAGGAATTGCTCAATAGAAATGCGGAACTTGATGTGGATCTTGTGATTTGGAAAGACCTCAACCCGCTCGATGAGCCTTGTGACTATCATATGCTTTGTCTCTATGGAAGCTTTGTCATAGCAGTCTGCCCAAGAAAGGAATTCATCTATCTGAGTCTGTGCTTCTTTCTGGGTGTTTTTCTCATCTTCTAAGCGCCTCCGGGCTTCTTCAACGGCGTGTTCTGCAGCATCGCGTTTGGCTGTGCACTTCACTATGATGTTGCTGATTACAGTCAAGTCCATACGGTTTTCTCCGGATAAAGATTTGACGGCTTCCTCTTCAGCAGCAGAGAGTTGTTTTTGCGCATTCTCCAGTTCATTCTCGGCCTGCCTGAGAGCAGTGGTATAAAGATCCACATTCCTGGCGCTGGCCAGCTTCATCAAATCCTCCGTTGGTCTCGATGACAGTCTGCTGAAAAACTTTTTGACTTCCGCTTCGACTGCGTCGTTGATGGGTTTCATATCATATGAGCTATACCCTTTGCAAGTGTTTTTGGATGAGAGCTTCCGGTAACAGCGATATAAATCCCGCTCGTACAAGTATGTACTGCCGTCAGCATGCTTGCGCTTTGATGAGTTATGGCTATAGCAAAGCCTGGTTCCACAACTGCCGCAGTAAAGAATACCTGTAAGCAAGCCCCTTCCATCGGTTCGTATGGGAACGATGGTGTTTTCAGCATAAGCCTTCGGTGCTCTTGCCTTTATAATCTGATGGCACTGCTCGAATGTCGCATCATCAATGATTCGCAGGTGTTCGAATGGCTCTGATCGCTCATTACCAAACGTAAGAACGCCTATATAAATCGGATTATCCACGATTTTGCGAATCGCAGTCCCTCGCCACAATGTAGTTCCTCGCTTTGTTTTTATTCCATGATCGTTCAGATACTGCGCGACACGGTTAGTTCCGTAGCCTTCGTCAACAAGAAGCCGGAATATTTCCCGAACAACCTGGGATTCCTCTTCGTCGATCATAAGATCTCTAACCGGCTGGTTTTTCTTGTTTGTTCGCCCCTGAAATTCAAGCTTGTATCCATATGCCAATAGTCCACCGCGCCATAAACCTTCCTGGATCATCTGTGAGTGCTTCGTCCGGACACGGATTGCAGTTTTCTCACTCTCTCCCGATGCCTGCCAAAACCGGATGTAGTTCAGCAGCTTATCCACATGATTGTCAAAACGCTGTTCCCCTTCGCGGGTACTCCAGACTTCAATGCCTTGTTGAACAAACCATTGGACAACGAAAGGCGTCTCGTCATCGCGTCGTCCAAGTCGGTCAAACATGAAAACGAGCAGAACATCGAACTGATGTAAAAGTGCGCGCTTTTTCAATTCGACAATTGCGTCGCGGGCATTGGTACTGACTTTGTAGCCAGACACTCCTTTTTCTGCGATTTCGTCCACAAGCTCCCAGTCGGTATGGGATGCGACGTATTCACGGCAAGCGAGTTTCTGCATGGGAATATCATCGTGATCTACCTGCCCGATAGTAGAGACACGATACAGGCATATGACTCTTTTCACAAAATCACCCCTTGTAGTTTGTATTCATCAGGATTCTAAGGACGTCCATTACGGCACTCTCATCGGGTTTATCGGCATATGAAACTGTGACACCATAATCGACAAGCATTCTGGGCTTGCTCGTATAACCCGGTCTTTTCTGCGCTGTTGTATCAGCAGTATTACCTCTGTTTCGAGACAATATCAAGCCGTCAGACAGCATCGTTTCAGATAAATCACGGATACGCTCGTCATTTGTCAGTTGCCTGCTGTCAAGGGCGTTCCTGCGGCAGAACGCCTTTATAGTGTTTACTGACAAAGACAATCTGTTTGCGATTGCTGTATAACTGTATTGATCATGGCGCATAGCGGTGATTGTATTCTTCTGCTCCTCAGTCACTTAGACCACCTCCTGAAGGTAGCCCACGAAAACAGTCAAACTAAAGGATATTTTACAAA
>JAEEGL011305823.1_pt1 | contig 10788 bp, 6 predicted proteins | sample 9134231 | NCBI WGS metagenome assembly JAEEGL01 (sample SAMN16246548, study PRJNA631951) | gut metagenome | biome: gut microbiome; feature: rumen; material: fiber-attached | host: Bos | place: Iran: Karaj | collected 2018-10
AGATTTTCGAGAACATATTTTTTGTCGTCCTCGTAAAAAGGCAGATACGTTGGCGCATTTTTCAGAATTGGCTCTTCGTTGAGATAATATTTTATCATTTTTGGTACAAAATAATAAATACCTTTGTCGTCGGCAACGCCATTTCCGGGAGCATTCACGATAGCAACATTTCCGGCTTTGTAAACCTGCATGATGTTTGGTACACCAATCAGCGAATCGGAATTGAACACCATCGGGTCGAGATATTCATCTGAAATTCTGCGATATACAACGCCAACAAGTTGTTTTTCGCCGCCTATTGTTTTGTAATACAATTTGTCGCCCTCCACGTAAAGATCCTGACCTGTTGCCAAAATTGCACCCGTTTTTTCGGCGAAATACGAATGTTCAAAATATGCCGAATTGTAACGTCCGGGAGTCAAAATGACATTGATACCATCTTTTTTGACGTACTCCATCATATTTTTGAGGAGTTGAGCGTAGTTTCGATTGTCGCAAATGGCATTATTTTCAAAAGTTTCGGGCGACACGTTGCGTGTTATTTCTCTTGCAATCAGCGGATAAGACGCCCCGGAAGGAATCCTAAGATTATCTTCCAAGATATACCATTCGTCGTCTTTGCCATGTACCAAATCGATACCCGAAATATGCGACCAGACATTTTTGGGCGGCGTAAGTCCTTCGCAAAAAGGGAGATAGCCTTTCGACGAGTAGACGAAATCTTCCGGCACAACATTATCTTTCACGATTTTTTTGTCACCGTAAATATCGTTGAGAAAAAGGTTGAGAGCCTTGACGCGTTGGATAAGTCCGCGTTCAAGTCGTTGCCATTCGCGCCCCGAAATTTTGCGGGCGATGGCGTCAAACGGAAAGATTTGTTCCTTGAACTCACCGTTTTTGTAGATTCCGAATCTAACTCCGTAGCGAAACATCCAACTATTTACGCTGTCCCTTTGTGTTATCAGACTGTCCATGATATTAAATTTTTAATGATTTATAGGGACAAAATAACATACTATTTATTTTCTGTACAAACTTTGTAATTCATTTTAAGAGAATACCTTAGAAAGATTCAGTAGAAAACTTAAATAAGTGTTAGTGTTATACGTAAAAAAACAAAATCAGTTCAAAATATTAGACTAAAATAAATACAATGAGGCTGTCTAAAAAGATGGATTGCAGTCTGCCAGCCTGCCTTACAGACAGTTGCAGACGAGCCGTCTACATTCCAATTTGCTTTTTTGACAGCCTTTTGTCGTGTTAAAAAAATCTTGTTGAAAGTTCGTGTTCTTTGAGTATCTTTTTTGTTGTGCTTATTTGTTTTATGATTTTGTCGGCTTCGCTGTTGGGAAACTGTGTTTTTAAATCCTCGGCGTATTGTTTTGCAACGTCCAAATAATCCAATGCGTAATTCAAGACTGCAAGATTCCAAAGCATTTGCATTTTGGCGTTTGATTGCTTTTTGTTGTTTATGTCAAGAGATTTATAAACGGTTTGAAAATGTTGTATATAGTTGTCTGCTCTTTTGCGTGCCGTAATTATGTCTTGTGTTTCTGACAAATCCTTGAAAATTGCCGAAAGTTCTTCTTTCGCTTTTTTATGCTGTTCGTAATACTTGTTTTTGGGCGAGTCAAAAAAATAAATGCGGATATTTTCGTCCCTGAAACCATAAAGATATTTTTCAAACATATAACGGTTGATTTCGTTTGTGAGACTTTCTACTTGTGTCGTTACTGCCTGACGCTCGTAAAATTCGCGGTTGTCCCTTACAAAATTTTCCGCTAAAAAAGGTTCGGGATAGAGTTTGTCAACCTCCGTGCCGGAGACTACCGAATTTTCAGGATAAATTGCGTCATCAAGTTCCGATTTTATTTCAAGGGCGGTTGTCATCATACATTCGCCTTTCGGGGTAAACATTCTTCTGCCTAAACCGTCAACAACTTCTCTTGCGCCCATGTCAACGATAAAATCCGCCATTTTTATATTGATTACCAAAAATGCTTCATCTTCGTTTTCGGTTTGTTTCCAAGGTTCGAGTTTTAGAAGCGAAGATATTTTGGCAGAATTTGTATATTTAGCAACCACAGGGTCTAAATCGCATTTTACAAAATATACTTGTTCGTCTTCATAAGTGTGAAACGCCGGAATGTTGCGGCATGAATAAATGAATTTTTGCGAGTTGCTGTAATATTGACTTTTTGCCGCTAAAACGGTCATTGTCAGCATTAATAAAATAAAAATTTTTTTCATTTCTTTTAGTATTTTTAAAATTCTTAGTTGTTGCAAAAGTATGTTTTTTTTCACAACTTTGCGGCAGAAATTTCAAAAAAAAACATAGATATGAAAAAAATTATTGCATTATTGGCGTTTGTGATGTTTTTTATTTCGTTAAACGCGCAAACCCCGAAAGAGATTTATCAAGAAGGAAAAGCACTTTACGAGGCTAAAAAATATAAGGAGGCTTTTCCTAAGTTTCTATCTGCTGCCGAAAAAGGTAATAAAAAAGCACAGTATTATCTCGGCAGATGTTACGACAAGGGTAGGGGAGTTGCCGAAGACAACAAAGCAGCGTTTGAATGGTATCAAAAGTCTGCTAATCAAGAATTTGCAAAAGCACAGTATCGTCTCGGAAAGTGCTATCTGAAAGGAAAAGTTGTTGCAAAAGACGAGAAAAAGGCTGCTGAACTTTTCAAACTTGCCGTAGGTAATCCAAAAGGCGGTGATGAGGTTTTGAAAGACATAAAAAAAGAAGCATCGGAGGGTGATTCCGATGCCAAGAAGATTCTTAATTTGATAAAAGACTAAATTTTACTGCATTTTAGGCTGCGGATATTCTCCTTGAAAGAAGATGAAATCCAAGTTGTTGAGCGATTCTTTTAGGGCATCGCCTATCATCAGACTTTTGTTGAGTCCGACAGCCTTTGCGGGAATGTCAACGTTGTTGATACCGCCGGCAGGGCATGTGCCTTTGTCGTAGAAGCAGTTTGTTATTGTTCCTGAGTTGTGTCGACCGCAAATTGCACCCGTGTAGGAACTTCCTGATACTTTGTTGTAAAAGAGACAAGAAGTTATTATGTTGGAATTATAACCGCATATTCCGCCAACGTAATATGAGGAACGTATTTCGCCGAAGTTGACACATGAGTTTATTTTACCTCCGTTGTCGGCGCATATTCCGCCTGCAAACGCTGAGGCAGAAACAATGCCTTTGTTGATACAATATTTCAGTTCGCTGTTGTTTTTGCTTGCTCCGACAATTCCGCCTGCGTTGTTACCCGATGAGGTAACATCGGAATAGTTGACGCAGAAATATATTCTGCCGCCTTTTCCTGCTATTCCGCCCGTAGAGAGTACAGCCGAAACCGTGCCGTGGTTTTCGGATTTTATAATAGTTCCTTCATTAAGACCGGTGATTCCACCGGTGCAGTCGCCGCCTGCTACTTCGCCAAAATTGCTGCTGAGAGATATTGTGGCATAACTATTTCTGCCTGAAACTCCGCCCGTATTGTCAGAGCCGTGTATTGAGGCAAAATTTACACATCTTTCCATATCGCCGGCACAGTTGCCTGAGATTCCGCCTATTGAAGAAATGCCGCTTATTATGCCTTTGTTTGTGCAAGAATCAAGCCTGCCGGTATTTTCACCGATGATTCCGCCTACAAAATAGTCGCCTTTTATTGTTCCCGTATTTTTGGCAAATGAAATTAGGCCTTTGCTGTAACCGCAAATTCCGCCGCTGTAATTGCTGCCGGTAACAGATGCTGAGTCGTGTATGCAGTTGAAAATCTCGCCGGTGTTAAAACCGCAAATTCCGCCGCTGTAATATCTTCCCGTAATAGGCGAGCGTGAAAGTCTGAGATTGCAGATTATGCCGCTGTTATAACCGATAAAACCCATATTGTCGGCGGTTTTGTGGTCGCATAAGAAACCCGAAACCGTATGTCCGCCGCCGTCCAAAACGCCTTTGAATGGAAACAGATAATTACCTACGGGCATTTGGTTGGTGCTTGAAGGACAATATATGTTTTTTGAAATTTTAAAATACACGTTGCTGAAACCGTCTATACAAGCAAAGCCTTTGTAATCGGTATTGTTGTTGACTGCCTCGCGAAACTCTTTTAAATCCTCGTAAGAGGAGATTACGAGCGGGTTGTCTCTCGTGCCGATTTGTTCAAGGGCGGGACTTGTGATTTTTAGAATTATCTTTTTTTCCACTTTTCCGTTTGTAACGGAGAATATTACAGAGCCTTGTTTTAAAGGCAGGGCTTTGTCTCGTGTTACTTTTAGAACATCGTTACGGTTGCAGAAATAACGGATATTTTGCCTTTCGGTCATAGAAATAAAAGAGATTATGTTTTGAGCGTTTTCGTTTTTAGCCATAAAAACCGGCATTGAGGCTACGTCAGAGTCGGGGTGAGGCGTAACGGAAACAATTTTAGGATACATATCGTCTTCAAACTGAAAGTCAAACGAAAATCCGTTTTGGCTTTCGAGTGCGTTGCCGATCATATCCTCTGTCAAAAGACCTTTTACTTCTAAGAGTTGAGTGTTTTCTATTTCTCCGACAGCATTGTTCAAAAGGCACATCTGCTTGTCGAAAACGCAGTAATCAAGATGTCCGTTGTTGGAGCCGCCGCAAATTCCGCCTTCAAAATTGTCAATACCTTTTACGCTGTTTACGTTGATTACTTGCGAGAGTTGTCCTTCGTTGTTGTAACCGCATATTCCGCCGGCGTAGTAGTGGCCTCTTACGGCAATTGAAGAGATACATTTTAAAATTTTGCCTTTGGAGTTGAAACCGCAGATTGCGCCCGTGCAGTCGCCGCCGATAATATTACCGCCAACGACTACGATTTTTTGAATCGTACCTTCGTTGTAACCAAAAAGTCCGCAGTATTTCATAAGTGGGTATCTGATGTTGAGGTTTGAAATGCAAAATCCGTAACCGATAAAGTTGCCTTTAAAAGGTGTGATTTTACTTCCTATCGGTTTCCAGTTGACGCCCGACGGTATTTGTATGTTGTCTGTTAAGACTATTGTTACGCCGTCAAAACTATTGATGTTGGCATAACCCTTGTAATCCGAGTCGTAGTTTACAGCATTGGCAAATTTTATGAAATCGCTGTAATTGTTGATTCTAAGGGGTGAATGTTCGTCGCCTCTTGTTTTCAATAGAGGGTCGGTGATTCTCATTTTTATAAAACGTGTGCATGTTCCTCCCTGAATTGAAAGTATTACGTCAGCGCGTTCTTTGGGCGTGCTGACATTGTTGTTGATTGCCAAAATTGAGGGGTCGGAAGTCGTAAAAGTTACGCCTTCTTGTTTTGGAAGTTTTAACGGAGTTATAAAGTTAACGACGTTTTCGTTTTCCGCAAAGATTATCGGCAGAAGTGCAGCGCGTGTCAGCGGCGACAATTCTGTGGAGGCAAGTCTCGGATAAATGCCTTTTTCTACTTTTATGTTCGGATCGGTAAGGTAGCCGTCAACATTCAAAATTTGGTTTGTGGTAAGACCTTTTATTGTTTTTACTTCCACTGTGCCGCAGCCGTTTTTTAAAGGGCAGGTCTGAATGTCGTAAACACAGTTTGAGACAACGGTTCTTGAAAGACTATTACTGCCGAGGATTCCGCCGCAAGAATTTCTCGGAGTTACGTAGCCGTAGTTAAAACAATTTGTGATGATACCGTCTTCGTAGTTTTTGCCACAGATACCGCCGCCGTAATTATTGGAGATGATGTTGGCTGTGTTGATACAGTATTCTATTTTGCCGGAGTTATGGCTGCAAATACTTGCTCCGTAGTAGTCGGCGCAGATAAAACCGCCGGCTATCGTAACATTTTTTATCGTTCCGCTACTATAACCGAATAGTGCGCCAACTTCGTTTTCTTCGGCTTTTACAATCATTCCTGTAATACAAAACCCTTTGCCGTCAAAAGTTCCTGAAAAACGTGTTGAATAACTTTTGCCGATTGCTGTCCATTTAGGACCTTTTAGCGCGCCGGTAGAGTCTATGTAACAACCTAAATCTATGTCAGCGGCAAGTTCCACAGTCTTATCAGAAAAGTCGTATGCAGAAAAAGAACCCGAAGTGCCGTTGACAAGCGAGGCAAATCCGGCAAGTTCGGCAGCGTTTTTTATCTGGTACGAGTCGGACTTAATGTTGTGGATATACCAATTTATATCGGGAGTCAACTCCCCCGCCTGCTCTTGCGCAAAAGCGTTTTGAAAAACAAGCGCTAATATTATAATCAAAAGTCGTTTCATGGTTTTCCTAAAAAGTTTTTTTATTGTTTTGTAAGCCGTAAAGTTACGGAAATTTTTATTAACAAAAAATTAATTTTTGTACTTTTTGTGCTTTTCAATATTGAGTTCCAAAGTGCAGACTACTACGCCGTGGTCGGACTTGCATTTGTCTGGTTTTTCGTTGGAAAAAGTTTTGTCAATAAGATGGTCGTTAAAAACTTTTACCGTTCCTACACGTCCTAAGTTTCGCGGGTTTTCGGTAACGAGTTCTTCTGAAACCATAATGTGATCAAGACTTTCGTACATTCCGTTGTGAATATACGTGTAATAAAAGTCCTGATAACTTCTTCTTGCCTGAATGTCTTTTACGTGATAGAGCAAAACTTCCCAAACGTTTCTTTTTTGCCAGTCGGGGAGTTTGTGTTGCGGAACTTCGCCTGAGATTATCCTTGTGGTAACGGCGTTGCCCGTGTCGTTGACATCTCCGAATACGACAACGGGGCGGTCTTGGTTTTTGAGTGTTTTTATCAAAATGGTTCTAAGAGCCGCACTTTCTGCCGCTCTTAGCATCAATGACCTTACCTGAGCCCTTGCCAAATCAATAGGATTGTTTTCGTCTTCGCCTTCATAAAAAATAGGTCGTTTTGACTTTAAGTGGACAACAAAAAAAGTTATCAGTCCGAATGGCTTTATGTAAATATCCGCTTTGAGAACGGGTCTTGAAAAAGTGTCAAAGGGCAGAAAAATTTTATCGTAAGAGGTTTTGGTTTTGATGGAAACCACTGCCTCTTGCGGAAACTTGTCAAAGATTTCGATGTTGTCTATCGGGTATCTTGACAAAAGCGCAACCCTCGGCAAGTCGCCTGTTTCGTCGGCGATTATTACCTCGGCGTTTTTGTAACGGCTGTTTTGCGAGGTTATGCTTACAAGAGCCTGTTTGTGAAAACATTCCTGAAAACCGATAACATCGGCATCCATTTGAGAGAGCATAAAATCCACCCATTGAGATTTTCGTCTGAATTCCTCTGGGGTGTATTTTAGCGAAAACGCCTCCCTGTTTGGCAGCATCAGATTCATAAGGTTGAACGTGCCGGCTTTTATAGTTTTGATGTTCATTTTACTTCCGCTTTATTTTTGATTTTCATTGCGAAAATCACGCCAAAAAAATAATGTCATTGTTTTAAAAAATATTCAAACCAACTTTTGTAACTGTTGGTAAGTCCCGTTAAAAAAGCGGTGAGAGTATCGAGTTCGAGAAATTCAAGATTTCTGTCCGTTCTGTGCATGACCGAGTTTGAAAAATAAGTCTTTGCAAAAAGACTGTAATCCGTGTTTTTGCCGGTTTTTTCGTAAAGGTCTGTCGCTCCAAAAAGGTGGAGCGTTTCATGGGCTATCGTAACGGGCGGGAGTTCCCTGCCCTGTAAGTTTTTTAAGTAGACCACGCAGCCTTCTTTGGGACGGAGAGAGTAACCGTATTCCTTGTTGAGGGCGTAGTCGCCGCTGCTCTGAGGCAGTGCGTAACTTCTGCCTTGTGCGTTGCAAAATACGATTACCATAAAATTTTCGCATTGCGAGGTCTCTTCGGCGTATTTTACAAAGTCAAAACCGCTTGCGTAACCCGCTTTCTTTAAAGCGTGGTTTATAAACGAGTTGGACTTTGAGCCCTCAAACGGACTCTCCGGAATATAATCCGTAAAGATTTTATCGTTTTTGTTGCCCAAGGCGTAGAGTTGAAATTCAGGTTTTGAGCCGTATTTTTCAGCCTCCTGTCTTATCCACGAAAACGCTTCGCGGGTTTTGCCGATTGTTTTTGAGATTTCGTCAGTTTTCCAAGGCGAATTTTTTTCACTGACAAACAAAAGCAGAACGTAGGTTTTTCCTTTCAGCCTTTTTGCGCTGCCGAAATTTCTGTAATCTTTTTCGGGGTCTATGCCCTGAAATGTCAGCGCACAGATTAAGGTGAAAAGAAAGACGGTTTTCATAATTTGTCCGCTAAGAAATTATCCGCCGAAAGTCCTATGAGGAGATTGTCGTCGGTTTGTTCGCAGGTTTCCAAGCCTAACTTTTTGGGTTTTCTCCAACGTTTAAGGGCTTTTATGATTTCTATTTTTTGAATGTCAAACGGCTTGGAATTGATTTCGAGCAAGAGGTTTAAGAAGCGTTTTATCGTAAAAATTTCCGGCTCCGTTCTGCCTTCCTTGTAGCCGAATTGGTCGGGCATTCCGTCAGAAAACAAATAAACCATATCGCCTTTTTCCAACTTGACAACGTGATTGGTGAAATGCTCTTTTTCTGCCAAAAAAACACCGATTGGCATATTGTCGCCTTTTGTGCGCTGTACTTCGCCGCCGCGTATGATAACAAGCGGACGATTTGCGCCGGCAAATTGCATTTCTGCGGTTTTAATGTCTACTATTATCAGCGCGAGGTCTATTGCATCGCGGTTGTCGTTTTCGTAGTCGCTTTGGTTGAGAGTGTTTTTCAGCATGGCTTTCATTCTGTCCAAAATATCGGAGGCTGAGGACTTGTTTTTGTCAAGATGTCTTGTAACATATTCCAAACACGAAATTCCGAGCATACTCAAAAGTGCGCCGGGTACGCCGTGTCCAGTGCAGTCGCCGGCGGCAAACACTTTATAATTAGCCGTATGAGAACACCAATAAAAATCTCCTGAAACAATATCTTTGGGGCTGTAAATCAGCAAGTTTTCGCCAAAAACTTTTTTCAACTCCTCCTCAGAGGGAAGCGCGGCATATTGTATGCGGCTTGCATAATTGATGCTTGAAGTAAGTTCTTGGTTGTAGTTTCTGATAATTTCGCTTTGTTTGCTGATTTCTTCGTTTTGCTGGCGGATTTCCTCGTTTTGAGAATTGATTTCTTCGTTTTTAGCAATAAGATTAGCGTTTTGAAGTTCAATTTCTTTCTTTTGTGTCGAGATTATCTTATTGGCTTTTTTGTAGCGGCTGCGGCTATAAGAGATTATTATTAAGATAGTTATAATGAAAGCAGTAATGATTGTCGCAATCATTATCACGCTTTTTGTCCTACCCTCTAATTCCATTTTTTTAGCGTAGGCTTTGTTTCTTTCATTTTCCATCTGACCGCGACCGAGTTTTAGCGAACTTATCAAACTGTTTCTGTAATAAGAGTTTGTTTCTTGAAAAATCACTGCCTGTTTTTGACATTCAAGTGCCTTCGCATAATTTTTTTTTGCTTCATATATCAGCGAATATGCAGTCATTGCCGTTTCTTTGTGATAAAAAGCGGCGGTATCTTGTACGGCGAAAACGGAATCAGTAAGTTTTTCGGCCGTTTTTATGTCGCCGTCAGCGATTAACATTTTGATTTTCATTGTGAAAAATCTCGTGTAATCTTCCATATCGTTGCTTTGGGCGATTATATTTATGGCATCGTCAAAAATATAACGGCAACTGTCGGTGTAGGCTTTGTATAAAGCGTGATTGTCTTTATTTTTTTCGGCAAGATAGTAATACGTCTCGCAAAGACCTGTTTTCAACAACTCGTCGCAATCCGTTTCAGAAAGTTTTACCGGAATGTTTTTTGCTATGTTGAAGTTTTCGTAAGCCGTTTGCAGATAGTTGTAATTACGGTTCGCGGGGGTTATTCTGTAAAGCCTCAGGGCTATTTCTCCTAAATAGATGTAATCAATTTTTAGTCCGCGTTTATCACCTAAACTACTGTCTATTTTTATACAATAGTCGTGTAAGTACGCTTTTGCCGAATCAAAGATATTGTTTTCGTAACTGGATCTTGTCCAACTTCTGAAAACCATAGCGATACTTTTCTCATCACCCATTTTTTTGTGATATATCAGACTTGAATAATAATTTTTGTCAGAAATAGAAACGTTGTTCATTCTTGCCGAAACCAATCCCCAATAATAGTAACAGCGTGCTAACTGTTTTGCCGAGCCGATAGTGTCAGCCCAAAAATTTGCTTCTTTGACATTATCGAACGCCTCGTGGATTTTTCCCATTCTGATGTTTTGTCTTAAAAGCAGCATCAAAGAGTCAATTTTTTTGATATAAACGGTTGTGTCTTCGTCATTGCCGATTTTTTTGTCGGTATAATACATCATGCGTTCAAGGGCACTCGTGTTGGAATTGTCCGACTGCCGTCCCTTGAAACAACTTTCAGTTATTATACAAACTATGAATATTATGATTATAGAAAACTTTACTCTCATTTTAGTTATATTTTTTTGCAAATATATACAAAAAAATATATAAACGAAAGATTTTATGATTTTTTTATAAAAAAATGGCGGACTTATAAGCCCGCCATTATGAAAAAATTATTTAACGCTTACTTTCTTGGTTGAAAGTCCTGTTTTAACGATGTAAATTCCGCCTTTACTTAGTTGAATTTCCATTCTGTTAGAATCAGGAGCAACTTTTTTAACAACCCTTCCCGTTAAGTCGATGATAACAATTTCGTTTACAGCATTTTCAACGAAGATTGTTTTTTCAAACGACCAGATTTTTACGCTTGAAAGCGTGATGTCTTCCGTAGCGGTTTCGGGAT
>JAEEGL012155210.1_pt1 | contig 10788 bp, 7 predicted proteins | sample 9134231 | NCBI WGS metagenome assembly JAEEGL01 (sample SAMN16246548, study PRJNA631951) | gut metagenome | biome: gut microbiome; feature: rumen; material: fiber-attached | host: Bos | place: Iran: Karaj | collected 2018-10
AATTGCGGGAGATTCGTGGAAGACCATACTGGCAGGACTTTTGGTAACTGTGCAGATATCGTTTGCTGCGCTGGTTTTGGGAACCGTGCTGGGAGCTGTGGTATGTCTTTTTAGATCGCGTAAAAATCCCATAATCAGAGGGATTGCCTCCGGATATATTGCAATCCTGAGAGGAACGCCGGTGCTGATGCTTCTGCTGCTTTTGTATTATGGAGTTTTCGCAAAAGCAGGGCTAAAGCCTCTCACAGTAGCTATCATCACCTTTGCACTTAATGTGTCGGCACATGTGGCAGAGCTCCTGCGCTCAGCGCTTCTTGCAGCTGACAAGGGACAGGCAGAGGCAGCGAGAACACTGGGATTTTCAGCGTGGGCGACCTTCCGCCTAGTGACACTTCCACAGGTTCTCCGTATTGCAAAGCCCGTCTATCAGTCCACGATAGTTAACCTCATTCAGTGGACCAGCGTTGTTGGATACGTTACGATTACTGATCTTACAAGGGTTATTAACAATACTGCGGCCAGAACGATGCAGCCGCTTCTTACGATTTCCATTGGTATGCTGATATACCTTGCCTTTTCTTACGTCGTGTTTGGCTTTTTCACACTGACAGATAAGATAAGTGAAAAGAAAAGGGGGCCTGCCGTATGAGTCTTATAGAAGTTAAGGGATTAAGAAAATCCTTTGGCCCCAATGAGGTTTTAAAGGGAATAGATCTGACAGTTGAACGTGGTGACAGAATCGCCATAATCGGTGGCTCCGGATGTGGAAAAAGCGTGCTCCTAAGGTCACTGACACTGCTGGAAAAGCCAAGCGCCGGGCAGATTTTCATAGATGGCCGCGAGATCACTGAACAAGGGGCAAATGTGGATGAAATCAGGCAGAGCATGGGAATGGTATTCCAGAAATTCCACCTTTTTTCAGAGATGGATGTGATGGATAACCTCTGTCTTGCTCCCGTGAAGCTAAAGGGCATGTCCAGAAAGGATGCTGAAGAAAAGGCAATGGAGCTGCTTTCTCAGGTGGGCTTAGCTTCTCGAGCACACAGATGGCCTGAGGCGCTGTCAGGTGGTCAGCAGCAGAGAATAGCGATATGCCGTTGCCTGATGATGGAGCCCAAGGTTCTGTTATTCGACGAACCGACAAGTGCCCTTGATCCGCCGATGGTGGGCGAGGTTCTTGCGGTTATACGAATGCTTGCAAAGCGCGATATGAGCATGCTTATTGTAACCCACGAAATGAATTTTGCCAGAGAGGTTGCGAACAGGGTGCTGTTCCTTGCGGATGGAGGTATTTATGAGCAGGGGACGCCCACAGAGATATTTGATAGCCCGAAGCGTGAAAAGACCATAGCATTCATCCAGAAGATCAAGTATTTCAACTATGAGATAAAAGAGCGTGGGTTTGATCTGATGGCACTTCAGGGCGGAATACAGTCATTTGGAGAAAAATACGGTCTTAGTCAGAAGCAGATTTACAGACTTCAGATTTGCTCAGAGGAGCTCATATACGAAATGCTGGGTGTCTGCTATGAGAAAAGCGATGAAGTGGATATAAATATAGATATTTCGTATTCGGAAGCAAATTGTACAACGGAGCTGGCCATTACCTCCGGAGGAAAAGAGTTTGATCCCTTCGGGCAGGAGGATGATGGACTTGGAGTAACAATTCTTAAAAAGATGGCTAAGAGCATAAGTTGTCAAAGAGAGGGCGACAGGAACCGGATCAGGATAGAGCTGTAATTCAAGAATTAACATATAGTATAATAAAAAAGTTAATATAATAAAAAAGTTGAGGGAGTACTATGTATAAAAGGAATCAGAAATTTATCAGAAGCATCGGGGTATTTATGCTCACGGCAGCAATTCTTACAGGCTTCTCGGAAAAAGTATCTGCCGGTAAGACAGTTTCAGCTAAAGCAACAAGTGAAGCAGATGCAATCCCGGGTAATGGGAGACACTTTGTTCAATATAACGGACACGTTTATTTCAGAATTCCAAGTGAAGATGACATGAAAAAATCTGCAATCTGGGGTAATTATGCGGATATTCCAAACAGTAAAGGCACGATTGTTGCTATGGATTGCAAAACCTTAGAAACAGAGCCGCTTTTCGAGGATATGTCGCAGGGGCGTATTGTTATATCCGGTGGTCGCTTAATACTAAGCTCTAACAGCCCTTCCGGGCAGAATAACGTTCGCTCAGTTTCATTGGATGGATCTGATACAAAGGAGCTTCCGGGAACAAATATTTATGGCACACAGCCTTCAGGAAAATACTTTGTTACAGGTGGCTTTAATTCAAAAGACCATAAATTGCATTTATATATCTGTGATGAGGATGGTGGCTACAAGGAACCTGTAACATCAAGTAAGTTATATGATTATGCAGGAATAGGTAAGACACAGCTTTTTTGTATTACAAAGGAAAAAGAAGGCTACGGTAGTCTTTCAGGATTTGACTTAGAAACAGGTGAAGAAACAGTTTACGGGGAGCTTCCGGAGCTGCAGGGAACTAAAAAAACGCCCGGCAGTGTAAGCAGATGTATGGAAGAAGACGGATATGTTTATTTACAGCTTGTCTTTTACGAGGGCTCAAGCTATATCTATAAAGGTTCAAATTGTGTAAAAGTAAAAGTGGGTAAAGCAGGCAGCCTTGAAGAAATCATTCCTGAAGAAACGAAGAAAAAAGATGGAGAAGAGCGATATTCCCGTACTGTCATGGTAAAGGATGGCAAGCTTCTTTATGTTGAAGGAAGGCCCAATACTGCATCACTTGATCCTCATGGGAACATTGGCTTTTATAATGATGATGCCGAATTTGTAAAGGTAGCTTCCGGATATGAAACAGAGTTAACCGGTGAGAAGGATACCAGATTGTCGGTTGAGACTGTTGAAGCCGTTGATGGTTATATCTATGTTATCCAAAACAAAGAGCGCAGGGCTCAGAAGGATGATGACGGTCTACGATATGCGTATAAAAGAGTGGAAACGTCGTTTATCCGTCTTGATGAAAAAACAGGTAATAAGGTAACTATCAGTCACTGTGAAAATCCTGATATTAATAACCAGGACAGTGATCAGGCTAAAGACTCTGACGACGATAAAATTCCGAACAATGATCCTCTTAAAGGCCTTGTGAGAGGTGATATTCTCAAAAGGTTCCGCGCATCCAACCCCTACAGAGAGGGTAATGGCGTCCAGGAGGAAGCACGCAGGCTTGGAAACTGGGTGAAGGACTCTATTAAAAATCATATGCCGGATAGCTTAAAAGAGCAGGGAGAATCAATTGGCCGGAAATATGAGTTTTATTTCGGAACAGACATAGGGAACAATTTAAATAATAATTTCCCTTACATCTATATGGCTTATTTCACTCTCAAGGATTATTACTTCAACGGTCGAAATGTAGAATTTTACAATGGTCTTATTGAAGATGATTCATATCTGGGTAGTGGAGATCCGGAAACCATAGATCAGATGTATAAGGATATGCAGGCATTCATCACTGAATGCAATAACTACATAAGGAGAAAATAATCAAAAAGAGCGGGAATAATGGATAATAAGCCAACGTTTTCATTAAAAGAGTTACTAATATGCACAGCACTTATCGTTATTGGGTGTGTTATTTTTGCTAATATGTCCGAAAAGATGGGTATTTTAGGGTGGGGAATGTTTGCTATCGGCACGTTTCTTAACATAGTAGGAATATTCAGACTGGCGGCTATGATGCCGGAGGATAAAAATGATCCGATCAGGAAAATGGCATCGATTGTAGCACTTATTGCTGCAGTAGTTATTCAGACTGTTGGATTATTGTATCTTTACAATAGCGATGGAACAGGAAAAGGAATAGCTATCACCACATTTACCTTGTGCATCAGTCTTGGACTTATCATATATGTGGTTGATTTTGAAGATGAGACCAAAAAGAATACGATAAAAATAATCTGCAGAATAATTACAGTTGTTCTTGTTGCAATAGCTGTATTTCTTGTTGTCAGGAATGATTTTGCAGGTTCCAGCATTTATGTAGGAACAATACTTGCGATAGAAGCAGTGATTGCCGGCAAAATTGGATTTGCATCCAGTAAATAAAACATCTATGCGCTTTTATCGATGAAAAGAAACATTGACCGGAAGCCGGAGGCCAGAGGGTGAAAAGAGGGCTGATAATAACAATAAATCTCTTAATAATGGGAGTTATTCTGTTCTTTATCATCAGGTATGCGAATACTAAGGCGGAAGAGAGCAATAAAAATGAGATCATCGCCTTTGAAAAGATGACCATGACTACAAATCAGATCATCGCCAATTACCTTGAGGATGAGCAGCATCTCTGTGATATTTGGGCGAATTATATCAATCGTTCAGCGGAGGATGGCGCCCCGATGACGGCAGAGGACGCTGTATCCTTTATCAGAAAGGCCAAGATTTCATCAGAGATTGAGGGACATCTGATCTTTCTTGACAGTCCTAACAGGGAAGGCATTTCCACGACAGCCAGGGTGTCTGACCCCAGTGTTTATACGGTTTCTTACAAGAATCTAAAAATTTTTGACAATATTAGTGTAAGCGATACGTCCGATGTCGTTAATCTCACCAGAGCCTACACAAATCCTATGAATGGTGTGCAGTCCATTGCGTTCTTAAACAATGTGACTGTGCTTGACAAAGAAAGCGGTGAGCAAAAGAAGGGCCTTCTGATGCGTGTTGTTCCTTTGAGCCGTCTTGAGCAAAAGCTGGTTTTTCTCAAAGGTGAATACGAGAATGTCGAGATAAGTCTTGTGGACAAGGAAGGTAATTACGTTGTCCATGGTAAGTCCTTTAAGAACAGTAATTTTTTTGAGTACTACAAGTCCTATAATGCGGCTACGTCTGAGGAATATGAGCGCGTGATCAAGGAGATAGCCGGTGGGACCGGTACCATGACGATCAAAAACTTCAAGAAAGAGGACTGTATTTTATCCTACACGCCTCTTGAGACTATGACGACATGGTTTCTGCTGGCCTATATACCTGTGAAGGACCTGGTGGCAAGCAGGTCCATAGACTGGCAGCTTCTTGGAATAGCTACAGTTGGCTTTTTGATTCTTCTGATATTTAATTCGATTGTAATGATGAATTACAATCGCGAGCTGTCAGAGGCTGCTAAGCAGGCAAATCAGGCCAATGAGGCCAAATCCAGCTTCCTGTCCACCATGTCCCATGATATCCGCACGCCTATGAACGCGATACTGGGCTTGAACGAGATGATACTTCGTGAGACCAGGGACGATAACATCAGAATGCACGCAGAGAGCATAAAAACGGCGGGAAGCACGCTCCTTGGCATCATCAACGATATTCTGGATTTCTCCAAGATAGAAGCCGGAAAAATGGAAATAATAAACGTTGATTACAGTTTTGCTTCCCTCCTCAATGATCTTGTAAATATGGTGCAAAAGAAAGCGGAAGACAAGGGGCTTTCTTTTAACCTGAATATAGACAAAAATATCCCCATGGTCCTTAACGGAGATGAGATCAGGATTAAGCAGGTAATCATTAATATCCTCTCGAACGCCGTTAAATATACCAAACAGGGGGGCATAACCTTTTCCATACATGCAGATAAGATGCAGGATAAGCCGGATAGGGTCAGGCTTAAAGTAAGTGTTGCAGACACCGGTATAGGAATAAAACCTGAGGATCTTGATAAGCTGTTCGTTGCCTTTGAGCGAATTGAGGAAAAAAGAAACAGGAACATCGAGGGCACAGGTCTTGGTATGACTATTGTCCAGAGATTTCTTGACATGATGGGCAGTCATCTTGAGGTCCAGAGCGAATATGGCAAGGGCTCGGTATTTTCCTTTGAACTTGAGCAGAAGGTCGTTAAATGGGATCCCATCGGAGATTTCGAGGAGGCCTTCAGACGTTCAACAAGTGAGAGGGCAAACTATCATGAGAAGTTCACAGCTCCTGAGGCAAGGGTGCTTGTGGTTGATGATACTCCTGTTAATCTCACGGTGTTTGTAAATCTGCTTAAGAGAACAGGACTACAGATCGATACGGCGGAAAGTGGTGATGAATGCATATCGCTTTTTGCCAAGAAAAGTTATGATGCCATTTTCCTGGATCACATGATGCCGGATAAAGATGGTATAGAGACCCTTAATGAGATGAAGGGCATAACGGATACTCCGAATAAAGAGACACCGGTAATCTGTCTTACCGCCAATGCGATATCGGGCATGCGTGAGATGTATACGAAAGCCGGATTTGATGACTATCTCACCAAGCCGATCGATGCAGAACGTCTTGAGATGATGTTATTACAGTATCTTCCTGAGGATAAGGTGACTATTGTATCCGATAAGGAGGACACCACATCCGATAACAATGACACTGACGAGTATGTGCTTCCGGATTTTCTGCGTGATATTAAGGAGCTTGATATAGACTCAGGGCTGGATTATTGCGGCGACTGCGAGGATTATTTGATGGCTCTTGAGACATACCTTGGCAGTGCGGAGAAGAAGGCGGAAGAAATCGAGAAATGCTGGGCCGAAAGAGATATAAAGAATACAACAATAAAGGTACATGCGCTTAAGAGCACTTCACGATCGATAGGTGCACTGGAGCTGGGAGAATTCGCCGCAAGGCTTGAGAAGGCCGGAAACAGCGGTGATCAGGGAATGCTGGAAAAAGAACTCGGCGAACTAATTTCCAGGTACAGACAGCTTGCGAAGGATCTTGAACCATTAAAGGATCTGGAGGAATCGGATAAATAGGATAGTCTTAGCAGATAATGACTGGAGGTAATTCTTATGAGGAAACCCTTTAAAACGCTATTGTCTTTAAGTATGGCTGCTATGCTTCTTTTGCCGGGCTGTGGCAATGGGAAAAAAGAGGAAGCTGCCTTTGTTCCAAAGTATGACAAGGATACGGAGTTTTCTTTAACTGTTGCGGGCAGTTACGGTAACTTTGAATCGCTTGAAGCAGAGTTTGAGCGCTTTTATGAGTATTATCCCAATGCCAATTTAGAGTATGTAACCATGGATGATTACAATAACGTCATCTCAAGCGCCCTTGTAAATAACGAGCCGCCGGATATCTTTACGACTAGCAGCTGGATGGTCGGCAATGAAATGTATGATGCTATGTTTGATGCCTGCGAGGTTTTGTCCGATTCTTCTTCAGGTATCGATTATTCCTGCATCAGGGAGTCACTGATAAGGACTACGGATTCAGGAGATGTTGTAATGCTTCCGATTTTTACAACCTCATATGGAATGCTTGTGAACATGGATATCTTTGAAAAAGAAGGCTTAAAGGTTCCGACAAATTTCAAAGAGCTTATGGAGGTCTGCACAAAGCTAAAAAATGCAGGCTATGAATCTCCTATGATGGGTGCGGACAGGTTCAGCGGATCCGGTCTGTTTAACTGCTTCGTTTATCCGATGTTTGCATATAATGTCACAAAGAACAGCGATAAAATCGACGCCCTCAATAACTTCGAGCCGTCATCGGGAGAGCTGATGCGTCCTGCTTTGGAGAGACTTAACGAATTTGTGAACTCTGATTGCATCGATGTAGCAAAATGCCAGGAGGAGATCGTGGACGAATACGACTCGGTAATCATGAGATTTTTCGAGGGTGATGTGCCGATGATGTTCGCTACAGGTGATGTGGTTTCAGGCACAGCCAAGAGAGAGAGCAAGTCCGATGCCTTTACCGCGAATCCCTTTAAATATAGATTCTTTACCGCACCTGCAGGTGACGACGGCGGTTATTTCATCAATTCAATTAGTATTTGTTTTTCCGTTAATAAAAACAGCAGAAATATAGACATGGCCAATGAATTTATGCGCTTTCTTATCAGCAAGAAGGAGCTTGGCAACATGGCAGGCTTAAAGAGACTGATTCCACCTGTTGACGATTTTTCGTCTGATGAAATCTATTCTGCCCTGGCTGATATACCTGCTGACAGGAGCTTTAGCGACAAGGAAACCGGCCTTTTGGATCCTGCGGTCAGACAATTCAGGGCTGCTATTTATGCTGTTGGAAATGGCGAGATGACAGTGGATGAGGCTGTTGCTGCTTACGGAAGTATTCCGGAGGAATAGAATTTGAAGTATGTTGTTACCAGACTGGTGTTATTGCTGTCATTCGTGATAGGACTCAGTTTTTTCAGTATTGATGCAAAGGCTGACGATAATGCCACACTTATGATACTTGATGTGGATATGTGCGAGGATGTGGATGATATTATGGCTATCCGCCTTGCTGAAGTATATGATGCCCGGAATAAAGTGAAGCTTCTAGCCGTTACAAGTAATGTAATGGGTAATGAAGATGCAATAGCCGGGATGCTTACAAAAGAAGGCTTTGGAGATGTTCCTGTAGGAGTTAGTCCGTACCCGAACGATACCAGTCACCCGGCATATTGGGATAAGCTTTCTGAAACCGCATCAAGTAATGAGAAGATAGATGCTGTTAAGTTACTAAGAAGGACACTTGCCGAAGCCGAAGCACCGGTATCTATTGTCACCACAGGCTATCTGACTAATATTTATGAGCTTATGATCTCACAAGGAGATGAGTACAGCCCTCTTAGTGGGATGGAGCTTATAAGAGAGAAGGTAAAGGAATTACACGTGACAGGCGGTGTTTACCCCGCCGGTGTGGATTTCAATTATGCCTATGTGCCATTTGCACCTGTTAGTGCCGGATATGTATTTGAAAACTGGGACAGCGCTGTGCCGCTTTTCATATATACATACGACCTTGGCGGCCCGCTTATGTGCGGCGGCAATCTTCAGGACATGGCTGAAACCGACTACCTTGCATGGGCATTGAAGAACAGAGGCGCTGAAAATGGAACGCCATCCTGGGATGCTTTTACAGTGTTTGTTTGTGCTAATTTTATAGATGCTGAAATTCATGGGATAACATGTGAAAAATGTAATATCGAAATTGATCAGGACGGAGCTGATATTATAGAGGACTGTCCAGAGGGGAAATTCTACAGAATCAGGAAAAGTAAGGATAATGAGTATTATAGGGACCTTATAAATGCTGATCTGTGATTGAGATGATACTATCAAATTTGCAACTTACCCCTTAAAAAATACAACTTACCTCACAATCCGTTTTCCAATTTCAGTTTGTGCCGTATTATCCGATTAACAGATAACCACATATAAATCGGGGAGGCACAAATGAATTCAATAGAGATAAAAAATCTTACAAAAAGATACGGAAAATTTTTTGCGGTTGATAATCTCAGTTTTGAAATAAAGCAGGGCGATTTCGTTGGATTTCTGGGCGTAAACGGAGCAGGAAAATCCACGACGGTTAACATGCTTTCAACCATACTTACTCCGGATGGCGGAGATGCATATCTTTGTGGCTACAAGCTTGGCAAGGAAGATATGGAAATCCGCCAGTCAATCGGAGTTGTCTATCAATCAAATGTCTTAGATGACTTGTTTACTGTTAAAGAAAACATTGTCACACGCTCAAAAATGCTTGGGTTGGACGACAGTACAATAAACAAGCGTCTTTCAGATCTTTCAGATATCCTGAAACTCTCAGATATTATGAATAAGCGATACAGAGTTCTCTCGGGAGGACAAAAGAGGCGATGTGAAATTGCTTTTGCTCTCATGCATTCGCCTAAGATTCTTTTCCTGGATGAACCCACAACCGGCCTTGATCCTGCGACCCGCGTTGATGTCTGGGACGCAGTTGAGAAGCTTAGGGCCAATACTGATATGACAGTTTTCCTGACGACTCACTACATGGAAGAAGCGCAGTCAGCAGACAAGATCATAATCATCAGTAAGGGAAAAAAGCTGGCGGAAGGAACTCCCTTTGAATTAAAGGAGAGATTTGCAAAAGACAGTTTAAAGCTGTATTTCAGCGAGAATAACAGAGACAAGGTCCTGGATATTATAGGAAAAGACAGGCTTATCACAACATCCTATGGCGGATGTGTTGAATCGAAAAATCCCTTTGCTGCAGCAGAAACAGCGGGCAAATTGAAGGGAATCGTTGATGGATTTGAAATAATACAGGGCAAGATGGACGACGTATTTTTGAATGTCACTAATGAATATGGGAGGGCAGTATAATGAGAAGCTTTTTTGCGATAAATAAGAGAAACATAGGTTTATATTTTAGAGATTACTCAGCTGTATTTTTTTCACTTCTTTCAATGATAATCATCATAGTTCTGATGGTGTTTTTCCTTGGAGATATCAACAACGGAGAGCTTCTTGATGCAATAAAGCTGGTTCCGGGAAGAGGCACAGACAGTGATGTCAAAACAATAGAGCAGTTCAGTTTTCTCTGGACCTGCGCAGGAATACTGACAATAAATGCATCAACAGTCACTCACGCATTTTTCTCAAATATGATTAAGGACAGAACCGGAAACCGCCTGAATTCGCTGCTTGTTATGCCTGTTAAAAGGCCTGTATTCGTGCTTGGATATATTTCAGGTGCCTGGATCAGCGGCGTTATCATGAGCATAATAACCTTTGCTTTTACCGAGACTATAGGTGTAGTAAAGGGGATGGAAGTTCTTCCTTTTGGGGTACACGTTAAGCTTCTTCTTTTGATAATGCTTAATAACTTTGTATATTCAGCTGTAATGTTCCTTCTTGCATCAATTATCAAGAGCCAGAGTGCATGGAGCGGAATCGGAATTATTCTTGGTACACTTTCAGGCTTCCTTGGCGGAATTTATTTCCCTATTGGGTCCATGAGCAGCACAATGCAGCATGTTGTTAAGCTTTTTCCCTTC
>JAEEGL012367845.1_pt1 | contig 10788 bp, 10 predicted proteins | sample 9134231 | NCBI WGS metagenome assembly JAEEGL01 (sample SAMN16246548, study PRJNA631951) | gut metagenome | biome: gut microbiome; feature: rumen; material: fiber-attached | host: Bos | place: Iran: Karaj | collected 2018-10
TAAACATACCACAAACCAATCTCATCAGAACTCATAAAATGCAGCATAAACGGAAGCATAATAAAATTGGCTCCCATAGAAAAGAATATCCCTAAGTAATTCCATATGATATCTTTCCCACTTGCTTTTATCCCCATCTATTCCTCACAATATTCATTATGTTTATTTACCTGTATATATATCAGTATTTACTGTAATTAGTGCCCACTATGATGGCTTCAAGCGAATATTTCGCACACTAATCGACCCTACCCAGTTTTTTTTCATTTCTCAAGAGTGCCGCTAAATTTGGCCTAATCCAAAAAAAGAGCCTTCTCTTTAGACTTTCCGTTTTCAAAACTTTTGCACATGCTTGATCAAAGTCATTCGTCCTTCTATACTCGTCCAAAAACAGTTTCCGTAATCTTGACGGTTTTGAAGGCTCATGAAACTGTGCAACTAAACATACTGCTTTTTTTACATCAATCTTACTAATAATTATCTCTTTATGCTCAGACATCTTTTCGATTAGCTCTATCCCTTTGGAAGTATTCGCAAGAATACAACTAGCTCCTCGAAAATAATCTCTTTGATTGTCTTTCTCATTTTTCATCCAATACGCATCTGCAAGCGTCAAGTCGCCAGTTCTTTCGCAACACGCATATTTACACCTGTAACAATTATCTCTATACATTAGAGCTGTGTGATAAGCAATCTGATAGAAATCATCACTCCATACAGCTTTCTTGTAACGTACCTGTCCTTCTTTACTTTTCAACGAAAAGACATATGCTTTTTTTGATCCGATCTCATGATCTCTAAAACAAACATCCCTCAATTCTGCTTTATTCTTGTTATTAACCCATGCTATATGTTCCTTTAGATACTCCCCTGATGATACTCCATGACATGCTAGGTCGACAACATAAAGGCTTTCTGTATCAATTGAATTAGCTGTACACCAAGCAATGACAGCTGCACACTGACAAGGCAATCCTATAAACAGGCATTTTCTTTTTAGACTCAACGCATCAGCTACTTCAGTCACAATTTTCCCCATATAGCTAAATGTATATTTTGAATTGCAACTTTTCAATATATCAGACTCTCCAAGAACAATATGCTTAGCCTCATAATCATCACTCATTACGACGCCATTTGAAATGCCATCACAGCATTTTATAAAATGCTTCGATAACGCTGATGCAATACCACCACTAGCAGCTTTTTTTCGTAGAAAATCATCGTTTATCCACCCAACATATGCTCTGATTATAGTATTTTTATTCACTACTTTTGATTGAGGGCACACCTTTTCACAGCGTCCGCATTCTTTACATTTCTCTCCATCAACTACAGGATAAACATTTCCACAATCATCTTTAGACATTGTTAATGCACCAGCGCTACAAGACAATATGCAGTTCCCACATCCTATGCAATCATTTCTATTTGGAAGCGACATAACCCCTCCCTAAAAAAACAGACAATCATCTTTATTCTTTCAGTACACTATCAATCATTTCACTATATGCCCTGATCACGTTTTCTTTTGAAAACTCATTATTTCTGACTCTAATCATATTGTCATGCATCTTATCATAGTTCTGAATATGCCCTGTTATACACTTCTCCATAGCATCTTCCAAAGCATGAGCATCAGTTGGAGCAATTAAATATCCGTTTTCACCATCCACAATATACTCTCTAAAAGCGTCTAAATCGGAAGCTATTATTGGAACCCCATAGTTAACCCCCACTATTGCTGCACCACTTTGAGCTATATCCTGATATGGCATTACTAAATAGTCAGTTTCATTAAACAAGTCCGCAACTTCTTCATTTCGAACCCTAGCTATTCTTAAGTCAAATAATTCACTATATTTTATATCAGCTTTACATGTCTCCCAATATGCACCCTCCCCTGCTATAAGCACTTTGAATCCTGTTATTCCTTTTTCATATAATGCCTGTGCAGCATGTATTACCAGATCATGTCTTTTGTATTCTTTTATATTTCCGTAGCAAAGGAACGTAACCCTGTTATCTGTTCTGTCTTTTTTTGCCACACCATAATCTTTTAGCATAAATGGTGTATAGAATACTTTTTTATTAGTCTCTATTTTTTTTAGAAGCTCACATTGCGATTTTGAAAATGTATCAAAGAAACCAAAAAATTTGAATACCATTTTTTGATATACTCTTTTGGCTATAGGGTGAGTAATCCCCTTAAGAAGATTCACATTATGAACAGCAACTATAACCTTCTTATCCTTTATCCCAAATTTTAATAATGGCACATAATAAGGGATTCCGAAAATCACAGTATATATAAGATCATATTCTGCCAGTTTTCTAACAAAAGTACGATAATACTGTATTCTTTTTACTCCAAATCTTTTACCTTCCAGCTTGATTATTTTTAAACCCGATCTACTGCCAGAAAACTTCGACAACTCATTTTCATAATCAAGCGATTCACAAGTATCCTTGATAACATACCAATCTATATCAAATCTCTGCATTAAATCTGGTACAACATGAATATCTGTCTCAACTAACCCTGCCGATGTTATCCATGCTATTTTGTTCTTACTTTTATTATATTTTTTCATATTACTAACCGATCTCTTTTTTCAAAAATTCCAAAGATTCTTTCCTCAACAATCCCAGCTTTTGTCCAACATCATCATAATCAATATTGTCGTCCAGCAGTTCTTTCCCACTATCACAAACATCCAATAGTCTTTTTTCGAGACCAATTCGCATCAAAAGATCCTGCTTTCTACGATCCTTTGACTTCATATCGACTATGGAATAAAACTTTCTCTTAAAAATAATCGAAAAAACTGTACCATGAAATGAATCTGTTACGACCATATCCGCTTTGCTAAACAACTTTAAAAAATCTTCAATGCCACAATCGCATAACGCATTAGGATAGAGGGAATATTTGTTATACCCATGATTGAGATAAACAATCTTCAACTTATTCCTTTTAGCAATACTTTTAACCATCTCATATTTTTCTCGATAATGATCGCGATTCTTTCCAAATAAAAAGCACAACAAATATGGTTCCTCAATATCAACGGTTGCCCTTAGGGCTATAGTTTTCCAAACAACATCATCAATAAGAAAAGTTGGATCTATAGTTACCGGCGTTTTCTTTCCATATAGACTCTCAACGAATAATCTACTATTTTCCTCTCGAACTGAAATTGCATGGAAGCCTTTAATCTCATCTTTATATTGCAGCAAATCCGTTTCAGGAGCATTGCCTAGGCTAACAGAATATCCAATTTTCTTAACACTCTTAACAGGAGCCATAAACAGATATGTAAAATCCTGTAGTGTTGTATTCCAAACTTGATCACTTCCAACTAATAGGACATCCAATTCATTAGCAATTGCTTGCAAATCTGCAATATTTCTACACTTTGGAGTGAAACGATACTTCTCTCTAAATGCTTGAAATTTGTTCACCTTATCATTTCTATCTTTTATTACCGGCAAAAAAACACATTTTGATAGCACACAAATTATAACTTTTCTAATTCTTGCTTTCAGCGGTAATTGATTCTCAGCATTGATTTCCTCTAAATCAATCATATATGCATCGTAATCCATACCTTCTAATGCCTTCTGCAAAGCAAAGGCCTGGAGAAGAGAACCATAATTCAAAGCAAAATTAAAGGTTAGAATACCAACTTTTTTCATAATTCAAACGCTCATATATATTTTCTCTAATTGCTCTACTTGTATCTTTCTGTCATAACCACTTTCTTTGACTATATCAATAGCCTTTTTTCTATCTGTTAAGTACGCCCCATTTCTTATATCCTTAATTATCATACTAGCACTTTCCTTTGCGTCATCTATACCAATAAACTTGCTTTCTTCCAACAGCTTTGCTAGTTTTGTAACCCTATCCGATATATAACAGGGAAGCCCTGCTGCTTGAGCTTCGGCAGTCACAATTGGATTACCTTCATGGAATGATGGAAGCAGAAAAACATCTGACATAAACATGTACTTTTCCACCTCTCTTGTTTTACCGACCATTATCACTTTTTCTCTTAATCCAAGCTCAACAATCCTACGTTTAATTCCCTCTAACTCGCTTCCTTCGCCTATAATATATAGCATTCCTCGAACTGCTTTTGATATCTCTGAAAACAGCTCAAGCAAGAAGTAATGATTTTTTTGGTTCTGCAGCCTACCAACATTAAGAAACACGATTGTTTTATCATCTATATTGTTATTTTTTCTCCATTCTCTTCGAATCATCTCATTAAACCTGAATTTTTCAGTATCTATAATACATGTGATAAAATTCACATCATCGCTATACTTCTTCGGATATAGAAACTCCGCAGCCTTTTCCGAACACGCAAGCCTTACGTCTGCATTTTGGGAAAATAGTGTTTTACATGCTGTGTGCGGTATCATCTTTAAAAATCTATGCTTATTGCCAAGAGATGATGCATGAGCATGGAATATTACTCTTTTCCCGTTCCTTTTTGCCAAATAAGCATAAATCCATGCTATTCCATTGGCTGCATGCAAATGAAAAACATCACATTGAATATCTTTTATAGTTCTATTAAATATTTTTAATCCATTTAATGTCCTTTTTATTGGATTAAGATATTGCTCTACTTCCACAGGCTGATACAGTTTAACGCCTATTCTTTCCAAATCAGCGTCATATAAATCTGCATAGACCTGCGTAGCCCATATAATCACTTCAAATTTGTTTTTATCAAGGCCATCAGCAATATTAACAATATATGATTCAACTCCTCCCGGAGTCCACGCCTCTGCGAACTCAACAACTTTTGTTTTACCCATACACTTCACCAATTTTAGGGAGATATAACTTTATTCCTGATTAACCACATGCCCGGTATCCATATTTTTTTCTTTAATGCACTCTGGACATTACAAATCGACCAACAATTAAGAGTGCAATTCTTGCATCTTTGCTTTATCTCAAGTGCTTTATTACTTTTCATAATATCCTGCCAAGTCTGCTGTTTAATATTTCCCATAATCCATTCTGTAGGTGTCATATTACATGGCAGAACATTTCCATTGCATTCTATTGTAAAAGAGCTAATCCCGGCATCGCATCTGACAGGCATTGGTTTTCCATCAATATAATTTATACTCATGTCGTTGAAGTATGCTCTCGCCCAGTCTTTTTTTCTACTGGATTTTATTTGTGTTTTAACCAACTCCTTCAAGACTGTCTTCAACTTTTCTTGATTTTTTATGACATTATCATCTTTGCTAAAATAAAATGAATTGTGAATAATGCCTACGCCAAAATCGACCCCCATCCCTAATGCATATTTGTACATTTCTATCAATTGATCGCTATTGTTTTCTTGAAGCGTAAAACTTATTCCTAAATCTTCAATTCCTAGCGCCTTTAGCTGTTTTAGACTATCAATGGCTTTATCATATATATCTATTCTTCTTATAGAATTATGAACATTCCTGTCACCATCAATAGAGATCCTGATTGCGGTATCAGGGTACTTCGTACAAAGGTCCACTAGCTTTTCAGTAAAATAGCCATTTGTATTTATCATCAATCTGCGTGATTTCTTCGCGAGTATTCCAACAATTCCCTCAAGGTCAGCACGCATAAATGGTTCCCCACCTGTTATTTGAATAAAGCTTGCTTCCGGAATTTTCTTGATTTCTTCTAAAGTAATCTCATCTTTAACACAGGACGGATTTTCATGTGAGCTGCACATAACACATTTTGCATTGCACCTATGAGTAACAACTAATGTTATGTCATAGTTATTTAAAATACCCATTATACATCTCCAAACTTGTCGTTCAACAATCAGTCTTTTTGTACTACAAAAGCATCATACTTTAGAGGCTTTATATAGGAATAAATAAATCCAGTAATCACTGTGCAGAACATTCCATTAAAATCAAAAACTCTTCTAACCAGTTTTTTGGCTATTCCGATTTTTTCCTCTTGCATATCAATATCTTTCCATTCAGAATTATCCTTGTATTTTGAAAAATATAAAGCCATGGGATGTTCATATTTTGTCCCATTTTGCCATGGTCTTCTAACCAGAAAATTATTTGTATAATGAATTATACATGGATTAGTCCTCGCATCTGTGTAATCCTCAGCTGAATACATAAATCTAGATTTTCTATACATCTTAAGTTCTTCGTATGAAAAAACACACTTTATCGTTGTCAGATTAAATCTAGGCTTAATAGCTTTAATATTGTCCCTTAATAAATAATTAATTATTCCCTCATCTGGGTACTCCATTTTAGTATCTGTGTTTATGTCAAGAATCTGCTGAACCTTTCTTTCAATTTCTAGTTCCTTCCATTTACTGGCATCCATTAACAGGACTCCAGAGTTAAAATACGGCAACTCATCGCTCAAGCAACAGTTCTTCTTGTGGTTTTTCCCCATGCATTCATATACTGCTGCACATGCTTTCCCACCCAAATCAAGATTCCAAAGCTCAGTAACACTGTCTGCAACAATGGTATCGCAATCCAAATATAATATCCTGTCATCCTCTAATTCGTCCCCAAACAACGATACAAAGAACAATCTATAAAAAATATTTTTTGGCCATTTTCCCATATTATTAATGGAAATAGATACATCAGCATTGAAAAACTTAACTTCACGTTCATAACGAGATGCTGTATTATTTATCTTCTGCTTATTATTTTGAGATATACCATCATCAATAATAAAAACATTCAAATTAGATTCATGCTTATTGTTTTCATACAGAGATGTTAGTGATATACCTAACAAATGTGCATAATTATCATCGCTTACATATACTACTGTCATGCTAAATCCCCTCCCCCATAATTCCACCATTACTTAGGTAAAGTCTTTTTCCATTCATCAATCTGTGCTTGCTCCTGAATCTGTTCTGCAGGCGGAATAGGTCTATAATTATCAGTGCCTTCATCACAATAATTACATGCCAAAAAGCCTTTTCGTTGGTTTAACTCAAATATCTGCTTTCTTAACTCTTTAACATCCACAATTCTAGTGAAATCAACGTAGTCTCTTGGAGGATCAGGTATTCCCAGAAGCGTACCAAATGACGCTCTCGGACAGAAATATAATTTTCCATTTTGAAAACTACGACAGATTCCCCCACATTTCTTTAACTGCTCTTTAATGCCCTTGGCATTTTTCCCTCTGAAGTGAAGGTCTCCGGCTGAAAACCAGTTTTTATCTGCCATGCTTCTAACCACACATTTTATTCCATTTTCCTCGCACGCTTTTTGTAACTCTTCTTTTTTATAGGAAATACTCCCATAATCACTGATTTGAACTGTTAATCTGCTATTTTTCATTGCTGATATGACTTTATCGGACGGAACCAGCGTCCCATTCGTTACGACATCAACAGTCCTGATCTTAGAGCAGCTAAGTGCCTTAATAATGACACGATCCAACTCTTTATACATAAATGGTTCACCACCTAGTATTCTAAAAATCTGTATGGTATCAACACACTCAAAAAGCCTATCCATATATGTTAGAAGATCGTTTACACTATAGTCCTGAGGATGCTCAAAATATGGCATCATAAAACTACAGTCCTTACATTTTAATGTACATCTCTGGGTAACTGGAATTTCTACATGATATAAATAGACATGGTTAAAACACTTATACTCAATTCGGCAGAAAGCACGATAAAGAGGAAAAAAACAAGCTTTTAGTTTTTCTCTGTTTACACCAATTTTTTTTCCTTTTTCCGCAAAAAAATATATTGAATTCTGAAATACTTCTTTCATTCTCCCCCAACCCCATCATTCATGATAACAAGAATAATACTCTTTAATTATAATCTAAATATAGGGGTTTGTCATAAGAAAAAGCACAGATTTTGTATTATCTGCGCCTTTTCTTCAAGTTAAAAAATCAACAACCTTTACATTGAATCAACCAATCAGAATAAAGCTTTTCCAAAGGGCACGTCTTCGATTCACATACACTGTCAGAACAACTGATAAGTCCCGGGATACTTGCCTTTTTATTAATCGTATCGACTGAAACAGAAGCCACACTATAACAAACATCTTTTCCAGTTTCATTACAATAAAATACATTCATCACTCTTTCCTCCTTGTTCGTTGTAAAAAAAAGAGCCAATTTCTCTCGAAATCGGCTCTTCGGCTCTATCAACTATTATACTATTCCAAATAATGATTATGGTCAATATTTCACATTTTTTCTACACGTCAGCTGCCACATTCCATTCCTATATTCTGATATAACATGATATACTATTTGGTGAAAAACGCATGAGAAAGGTTATTATCCATGTCAAAGTATTCTGCAGAAATCAAAATATCAGCCTGCAAGGATTACCTAGCTGGCGAATTGTCACATGAAGAAATATGCCAGAAATATGGAATAACATTTAACAAAAGCGCTTGTAAATCTATGATCAATGACTGGCTCCCACGATACCGTGCAGAAGGAGAAAGTGCATTCATCCGTCAAAAAGGAAATAATGCCTACACTGCATCAGAAAAGGTTCGAATAGTAGAGGAATACTTATCCGAAGGCGAATCTCTGAACTATGTTGCAGCAAAATATGGCATTCCTTCAAAAGAGACACTTCGAAAATGGGTTAACGCTTACAACGCCGGCTCAGAATTAAATGATTACTCTCCCATGGGAACTTTATATGACGATTCATGCAAGAGATTTGTTACTGGAATGGAGAGAAAAGAAATCACTCAATACTGCTTCGACCACGATCTTAATTATAAGGAAACCGCCAAGCATTTTAACGTGTCATACGCCCAGGTTTATGGATGGTGTAAACGATCAAAGCTAATGAAAGATAAAAAATTGCATTCTTCTTAGTACATATCTTGATTGTCCTATAAAAAAATCAATACTTGATTTTTACTAGTGTTTTTGCTGTAACAGTATCCATTTTTATATATTTTCGTCCTTTACATACCAGAACTTGTTCCTCAACCTTTTCGCGATTAAGTTCGATAATCTCAATAGTTTTATTACTCGGATCCAGCCTGAACCATATATACCGTTGCGCAATATGCTTGCAGGAAAATGTAGTGCCTTGATTAGGCAGACATGTCCCCTTAATTTCAACAGTTTTTCCATTGTTGTCCACCGCATCATATTCTCTGCCCTTATACTTCTTTAACCCTAACGCTTTCATACATATCGATTCTGTAAATTTTACAGGGATATCGGGGTTACCTTTTTCGAACAGCATCTTGTGCATTTCGTTCAGCTTCAAAAATGCATCTAAGTATTGTCGTTCCTGTTCGTTTAAATAATACCTTTTAATCATATTGATTACCTCCATTATTAGTATGTTCTAAAAAATATTGTCCGTTACAAAAATCCAGACAGCCCAACTCCTCTCGGAATCAGGCTGCCTCTCTTTCTTCTTTATTAAATTACAATCTTCCCTTCCAGCTGCAGCATAGCTTTCTTCTTAACACTCTTATCCACCTCTGCATAGATGTTCAGCGTAGTCTGAATATCAGAATGTCCCATGATTTCCTGTGCTATCTTCGGATTAGGTTCGTTCTCGCAAAGCCTACTGCAAAATGTATGTCTTAATATATGACATGAGAAATATGGGAGTAACTCTGGATTACGTTTTTCCTGTTTGGCCAGCATCTTCTCCTGGTCATTGAAGTCATCTACAATCTGACGGAAAGCTCTATTGATGGCTCCATCTGTATAAACCATATGAGCCGAATTGCTGAAAACAAAGTCTGAAACACCATCGATTTCTTCTTCGCAGAACCCAATGCATTTCTGAAGCTCATATTCCGTCAGGAACGCATCTATAACCTCTGTGACCATGGGAATCTCTCTGATGGAAGCTTTTGTCTTTGGAGTCTGGATGCGCTTTTTACAAATGCCCTCCCCATCAGGCCGGTCATTCATAGTCCGAGTTACAGAAAGGGTCCTGTTGTCGAAATCCAGATCAGACCAGATTAATCCTAACAGCTCACCCACACGAAGTCCGGTTCCAAGCAGAACAGTGATGATTGGAAGCCATCCTGTATATTCCCTATTGCTCCTTACAAATTTCATGAGATTAGTCTGCTCTGTAATCGTAAGAGCCCTTCTCTTTTCGACTTCCCAGAATTTGCTGCCCTTTATCTCTTTCATGACGCCGTCTGTAGGATTCGATCTGATAAGTTCATCTCGCACAGCCATCTGAAATGCCGGATGCAGCAAGGTATTGATGTGATCAACAGTAGTAGCGCTAAGCTCTTTTTCAATGATCAGCTTGTAGTAAAACCCCTTGATGTCGGAATACTTAACATCAGCTATCTTTCTCTTGCCAAAGGTATCATGGATATGATGCAGATAAAGGTATCTGTAGGTTCCCTTAGTAGTTTCCTTAAGATCAGGCTTGTTCCTGAGATACCTCTCTATCATGTGGTTTACTTCGATGGACTTCGCTTTTTCAGCGTCAATGCCATCCTCGTAGTCTCTTCGGATCTCCTTTTCTTTCTCCCTCAGCTTAACAAGAGACTTGGCATAGGTATAATGGCGCTTTCCATATCTGTCAGTATAGCTGTAGCAGTATCTGCCATCTGACTTTCTCTGTGACTCACCTCTTCTAAGCTGATAGCCTTTAGTGTCTGTTCTTGTCATTGGTTTCCTCCTTTTTCCGGGGAAGGAGGAACAGTTGATTAAAATCATTATAATCCGCGCCATTCCTGCCTTCAACCGCCTTTTGTTGTCATTTTTATCGTCTTTACCAATTGGAA